>Ga0181519_10000624_pt1 | contig 32116 bp, 26 predicted proteins | sample PEATcosm2014_Bin_26_FD_121102 | JGI IMG/M metagenome (GOLD analysis project Ga0181519, IMG submission 121102) | Peatland microbial communities from MTU Mesocosm Facility, Houghton, MI, USA - PEATcosm2014_Bin02_10_metaG | ecosystem: Environmental > Terrestrial > Soil > Wetlands > Peat | place...
GACAAACTCTAGCCTTACAGTCACAAGCGCAGTTCCCAGGTTAAGCCCGGGGATTTCACGCCTGTCTTATAAAGCCGCCTGCGCACGCTTTACGCCCAGTAATTCCGATTAACGCTTGCACCCTACGTATTACCGCGGCTGCTGGCACGTAGTTAGCCGGTGCTTATTCTGCAGGTACCGTCATTCGCACGCGGTATTGGCGCGTGCTGTTTCGTTCCTGCCAAAAGCGGTTTACAACCCGAAGGCCTTCTTCCCGCACGCGGCATGGCTGGATCAGGCTTTCGCCCATTGTCCAAAATTCCCCACTGCTGCCTCCCGTAGGAGTCTGGGCCGTGTCTCAGTCCCAGTGTGGCTGGTCGTCCTCTCAGACCAGCTACCGATCGTCGCCTTGGTAGGCTCTTACCCCACCAACTAGCTAATCGGACATCGGCCGCTCCAATAGCGCGAGGTCTTGCGATCCCCCGCTTTCACCCTTAGGTCGTATGCGGTATTAGCCAGTCTTTCGACTGGTTGTCCCCCACAACTGGGCACGTTCCGATGTATTACTCACCCGTTCGCCACTCGCCACCAGGGTTGCCCCCGTGCTGCCGTTCGACTTGCATGTGTAAAGCATGCCGCCAGCGTTCAATCTGAGCCAGGATCAAACTCTTCAGTTTATATCCTTAGCAAACTTACTTTGGTCTGCTGGTAAAACACTCGCGGAATTGATTTGATTCAATTTCGTGAGCAACTCTTTAAGCGAGATACGCCCGACTTCGCCTTCCTTGCGGAAGGCTACGACGGGCTTGCCCGCCGAAGCATCCGTGAGGATGCGTAGGCGGGTTGCGCCTGCTCATCAAGTGCCCACACTTATCGGTTGTTTCGTTTGTTAAAGAGCGCGGCTGCGGCCCGGCAAGTACCAAGGGTCGATTGCGTCGTGAAATGCGGCAGCACAGAAACGAGATTATGAGGGGGCAAAAAAAAGCTGTCAAGTTGACGACACACGCCCCTCGGGGACGCCACCCGCACCCCCTTGCAGGGTGCTGATTTACAAGCAGAAAACGCCCGGGCGCCGGCGCCCCTTCACGACTGACGAAATTGGGCAGGCCGCTTCTCCAGGAAGGCTGCCATGCCCTCCTTCTGGTCCTGCGTGGCAAACAGCGCGTGAAACAGGCGCCGCTCGTAGAGCAGGCCCTCGGAAAGCGGCATTTCGGCCGCGCGGTTGACGGCCTCCTTGGCCATCATCACGCTCGCCAGGGAGTAGGAGGCTATCGACGCCGCCGCGCCCAGCGCTTCGTCGAGGAGCTTCTCCGCCGGAACGACGCGCGACACCAGGCCGGCGCGTTCGGCCTCGTGGGCATCCATCATGCGCCCCGTGAGGATGAGGTCCATCGCCTTGGCCTTGCCCACCGCCCGGGGCAGGCGTTGCGTGCCGCCGGCGCCGGGGATGATGCCCAGCTTGATCTCGGGCTGTCCGAACCTGGCGTTGTCGGCCGCGATGACGATGTCGCAGGCCATGGCCAGTTCGTTGCCGCCGCCCAGCGCAAAGCCGGCAACCGCGGCGATGACCGGCTTGCGCACGCGGCGGATCTGCTCCCAGTTGCGGGTGATGAATTCGGTGCGGTAGGCCGTGAGGAAGTCGAGGTCCTTCATCGCGGCGATGTCGGCTCCCGCGGCGAAGGCCTTGGGCGATCCGGTGACGACGATGGCGCCGATCGCATCGTCGGCATCGAAGGCGAGCAGCGCGGCGCCGAGCTCGTCCATGAGGCCGTCGTTGAGCGCGTTGAGCGCCTGCGGCCGGTTGAGGGTGATGAGGCCGACGCGGTCGCGCGTCTCGACGAGCAGGAACTGCGCCGGCATGATGGCTCTCCCGCTGGGGATCAGATCCTGAGGGTGGCGTCGGCGGCGACAGGCCGGCCCGCCGACAGATGCTCGACGATCTTCGAGGACGGCAGGGCGCGCGCGTAATAGTGGCCCTGGGCGAACTCGCAGCCGATGGAGCGCAGGTAAGCGGCCTGGGCGGCGGATTCGACGCCCTCGGCAACGACCGCCAGCCGGAAGTGGTGCGCGACGCCGAGCATCGCGCCGACGAGGGCGCAGCTGTCGGGGTCCGCGGGCAGGCCCTCGATGAAGGTGCGGTCGATCTTGATCGCGCGGATCGGCATGCGCCTCAGGTAGCCCAGGGTGGAGTAGCCCGTGCCGAAATCGTCGAGCACGAGTCCGACGCCCAGGGAGGCGAGCTCGGCGACGACGTCGTTGTTGATCTCGCCGTCCTTGACCAGGGTGCGCTCGGTGATCTCGAGCGCAATCATGCGGGGTTCGATCTTGTAGTGGTTGAGCGCGGTGCGCACGAGTATGGGCAGCACGTTGGACCCGAGCTCGCGGCCGGCGACATTGATCGATATCGGGATGTCGAAGCCGGGCCGGATGCGGCGCCAGCGCAGGATCTGCTCGCAGACCTCGTGCATCACCCAGCGGGTGATGCGCTCGGACAGGCCGCTGACCTCGGCAACGTCGATGAAACGGTCGGGCGTGAGCACGCCGTGCACGGGGTGGCGCCAGCGGATCAGGGCCTCCAGGCCCATGACGCGGCCCGACTCGATCTCCACCTGGGGCTGGTATTCGATGAAGAACTGCGCAGTCTCGGCCTGCACGGCCTTCATGAGCTCGATGCCCAGGCGCACCTCGCGCGCGGCGCGTTCGTAGCGGATCGGGTTGAAGAAGCTCACCTGGTTGCGGCCGTCGCGCTTCGCCTGGTACATGGCGGCATCCGCGTTCTTGAGCAGGGTGCCGATCTCCCGCCCGTGCTCGGGAAAAAGGGCAACGCCGATGGACGCCGATACCTGGGTGACGACGTTCGGAACGAAGTCGCTGCGGTGCATGGCATGGGCCACGCGCGAGGCAAGCTCGGCGATCTCCTGGCGGTGCGTGAATTCCTCGACCAGGATGATGAATTCGTCGCCACCCAGGCGCGCCACCGTGCCCATGGGCCCGACGATCTCGCGCAGCACCTCGGCGGCCGACTTGATCAGCGAGTCGCCCACGAGGTGGCCCAGGGTGTCGTTGACGTCCTTGAAGCGATCCAGATCGATGAGCAGCACCGCCAGGCGCCGTTTGCGCGTTGCCGCGGAAAGCAGCGCGTCGCGAAGATTCTCGCGCAGCATGTTGCGGTTGGGCAGGCCGGTGAGCGGGTCGTACCAGGCGAGCTGCTCGATGCGGCCTTCGGCCTCGACGCGCTGGGCCGCCTCGACGGCCAGGGCAACCATCAAGGCGGCCGTGGCGATGAAACCGACTTCGTCGTCCTCCCAGCGCCGCGACACGGCGTCGGCGACGCCGATGACGCCGATGACCTCGCCCTCGAGCATCACCGGTGCGCTCAGGAAGGCGCGCACGCCTTCCCAGCGGCCGTCGCGCGGGACATCCGGCTCCCAGGTGTCCGTGAGGGACAGCGGCGTGCGCTCGCGCAGCCGTTCCAGGGGTTCGACGACGCCGCTCGAGGGGAAATCGGCGCCGATCCAGTCGCGCAGGAAGCGCTGGTCGGCGCGCGAATACACCGATTCGCACACCAGGGAATCGCTGCCGCGATCGAATCGCCAGAAGCCGGCCATGGACACGCGCAAGGCATCGGCGCTCGAGCGCAGGACCCCCGACAGGGACTGGACGAAGTCGGCGCGCGACTGGATGGCCAGGTGCAGCAGGCGGTCGCGCAGCTCGAGCTGGCGCGCCTGGCGGGCATCGGGCCCGGCCTCGGCGATGAGCATGGAGACGTCCGATGCCGTGACGATCATGCCGCCCAGCTGCGGATCGTCGAGACAGTTGCGGATGGTGACCCACAGCGTGTGCAGGGCGCCCGAGGCGTCGCGGGCGCGCGCCAGGAAATTGCGCCGCCGATCGCCCACCGGCCCATCGGCGGCGGCGCGCAGGGCGCGGCCGAAGCCGGGCCGGTCTTCCTCGATGAAGAGGCCGGCCGCCGGCCTGCCCACGGTATCGACGGGCGCGCGGCCCAGCAGGGCGTGGGCCGAAGGCGACTGGTAGGCCACCACGCCGGCCGCATCGGTGAGCATGGCCAGGTCGGACACATGCTCGGCGTAGCCGCCCAGGCGCTCCTGCAGGTGTTCGGCACGATCGCGCAGCGTCACGCGTTCGTCGCGCTCGCGCACGCGCACCAGCACGCCGTGCACGCGCGGGTAGGGAAGGAAATTGACGAGGGTGATGGTCAGCCGCCGCGGCGAACTCTGGCCGGAAAACGCCCGCGCCGCCCCCGCGAAGCTGATGCTCGCGCGCGTGGGTTCGCCGCCCAGGCGCTCGAAGGCGTCGACGAACTCGCGCGATGTCGGTTCGTCGACGAGATACTCGAAGGGGACCCCGGCCGCGCCGGCCGCATTCACCCCCAGCAGGTTGCGCATGCGCCCGCCCGTGACCAGCACGCGGCGGTCGGGAGCGAGCAGCATGGTGCCCTCGGCGGCGCCGTCGCCCAGGGCGGCGGCGCGCGCGGCCGAAAGCCGCGCGTTGATGTCGTTGTCGATTTCGCGCAGGGAAAGCACGGCGATGGGATCGTCGTCGGAGCGCAGCAACGCGGCCGAGACGTCGAGCGTGATGCGGCGCCCGCCGGCCAGGCCGATGCGCGTGCGCTGCAGGAAGGAGCGGCGCTCGAGCAGCCGCGTCCACAGGCGCCCCCAACGGCGCGTCAGGAGCGACTGGCGCGGCAGGGTGACGAGTTCGGAGAGGTTGCGCCCGACGAGTTCGGCCGCATCGAGGGTCAGCATCCGGGCGAAGGCCCGGTTGGCGGCCAGTACCTGGCCGGAGGCATTGAGGCAAAGAGTCGGGGTCGGTAGGTGATCGAACGCTTCGTTCTTGAGCGCCGATTCAACTGCCGATTGACGCAGCGGTATGACTGCCGTGCCCAACGTGTCCCCTAAACACCCACGCGCCGCCGGGACGCCGCCAATGGACGGTCTTGCGCACGTGGTTATTCCGCATTGTGCCACGGCATCGGTCCGACGCGCAGCAATCCCGCGCGGAAAATTGCGCACGTCCGGCAAGTGCGGCACGATGGGTCCGGGATCATCGGCACAGGACCGGCCGCGTCATGGAGATCGTCGGGATATTGCTGGCTGCCGGAAGGGGCACGCGCTTCGACCCGTCCGCGCAGGCGCTCAAGCTGCTGCAACCGGGGCCATGGGCCGCAGCGCCGGCCCAGCCCCTGGCGGCCGCGGCGGCGCGCAATTTGTGCACGGCCCTGGACGCCGTGGTTGCCGTTGTGCGCGACGACGAGGGCCCGCAGCAGCAAGCCCTGCGCGAACTGCTGGCGGCCGCGGGGTGCCGGATCGTACGTTGCCGGCCCGCGCCGGGCCAACCGGAGGGCACGGGGACCTCGATAGCCTGCGGGATTGCGGCCTGCAGGGATGCCGCCGGATGGATCATCGCCCTGGCCGACATGCCCGACATACGGCCGGCAACGGTCGCCGCGGTGCGCGCGGCCATCGCCTGGGGCGCCACCAGCGCAGCGCCCTATTTCCGCGGGCAGCGTGGGCACCCGGTGGGTTTTGCCGCGGCCTGCGGCCCCGCGCTTTCGCAACTGCGCGGCGATGCGGGCGCGCGCTCCGTGCTCGAACGCCACCGACCGGTCCGCATACTGGTGGAGGATCCCGGGATCCTCCTGGACATCGATCTTCCGGGCGACCTGGAAGCGGCCGGACGGCAGCCGCGCTTGTGAACGGCGTCCGGGCCGCTGCGGCACGCCGGATTCTTTAAGATGGCGCGCATGACGATCCGCTACGCGATTTTTCCGGCCGACCCCGGGGCCCATCTGTTCCAGGTTACCGTCGAAATCGATGCGCCCGACCCGCAAGGACAGCGCTTCACCCTGCCGGCGTGGATTCCCGGCAGCTACATGATCCGCGACTTCGCCCGCAACCTCGTGCGCGTGCGTGCGCTCACGGGCGACGGCCGGCGGGTTCGCATCGGCAAGACCGACAAGCACAGCTGGCAATGCGCGCCCGTGGCGGCGGGCCAAAGCCTGACGCTGGCCTACGAGGTCTACGCCTACGACCTGTCGGTGCGCGCCGCGCATCTCGACACCACGCACGGCTTCTTCAACGGCTCGAGCGTCTTCCTGCTGCCTGCCGGTCACGAGAAGGCGCCGTGCCGGGTGGACATCTTTGCGCCGCGCGAACGGCGGCTGCGCGGCTGGAAGGTGGCCACCGGCCTGGCTCCGGCGCGCGGCACGGCGCCGGGCGCCTTCGGCACCTACCTCGCGGCCGATTACGACGAACTCATCGATTGCCCGGTCGAGATGGGCCCTTTCGCCGCGGAGGATTTCACCGTGGAGGGCGTTCCCCACCGCATCGTCATCACCGGCCGCGTCGCCAAGCTCGACACGGCGCGGCTGGGCCGCGACCTGGCGCGGGTGTGCGCGACGCATGCCCGCATGTTCGAGCCGCGCACCCGCCGGCCGCCCTTCGAGCGCTATACCTTCCTCACCTTTGCCGTTGACAGCGGCTACGGGGGGCTCGAACACCGCAATTCCACGGCGCTGCTGTGCCAGCGCGATGACCTGCCGCACGTGGGCATGCAGTCGGCCACCGAGGCCTACCGGCGGTTCCTCGGACTGGCCAGCCACGAGTATTTCCATGTCTGGAACGTCAAGCGCATCAAGCCCGCCGCCTTCGTGCCCTACGACCTGCGCCACGAGAACTACACGCCCCTGCTGTGGCTGTTCGAGGGATTCACGGCCTACTACGACGATCTGGGCGTGCGGCGCGCCGGGCTCATCACGCCCGAGCAATACCTGGGCGAACTGGCGGCAACGTTCACCACCGTCCTGCAGCGCAGCGGTCGGCGCAAGCAAAGCCTGGCCGAGAGCTCGTTCGACGCCTGGATCAAGTACTACAAGCCCGACGAGAACGCGCCCAACAGCGTCGTGAGCTATTACCAGAAAGGCGCCCTCGTGGCGGCCGCGCTCGACCTGAGCCTGCGCGCGGCAACGGCCGGCCGCCGCAGCCTGGACGACGTGATGCGGCTGTTCTGGCGGCGCTACAAGCTCGCGGGAACGGAATACGCCGGCGTGGCCGAAGAGGACATCGCGCCGGCCATATTCGAGGCCACCGGCGTCGATCTGGCGCGGCCGCTGCGGGCGTGGACGCGCGAGACGGCCGATCCGGACCTGGCCGAGCTGCTGGCGCCCTTTGGCGTGGTCGCCGAGCGCGGCGCCGCCCTGGAGTCGGCCCACTTCGCCCTGCTGGGCTGCCGGATCGGCGGTGGCGCCGAGGCGCGCGTCAGCCAGGTGTTCGATGGCAGCCCGGCGCAGGCCGCCGGGCTTTCGGCCGGCGACCAAATCGTCGCGTTCGACGGCTTGCGGGCCGGCGGCGGGCGCATCGACGCCGTGCTTGCCCGCTACGCACCGGGCGACCGGGCCGAGATCCTGGCGTTCCGCCGCGACGAGTTGCTGCGCTTCGAGGTCGAGCTCGCCCGGCAGGCCCCTGTCAAATGGAAGTTCGCAATCGACCCCAAGGCCAGCGCCGGAGCGCGGCGGCTGCGCACGGCCTGGCTCGGCATGGCGTGAGGCGCACCCGCGGTGGCGCGGCCTACCAGGCAACGGGCGCGAGGCCGCTGGCGACGAGGTAATCGTTGGCCCGGGAAAAATGCCCGCAGCCGATGAAGGGCACAGGCGGGCGGCGGGCCGACAAGGGCGAGGGATGGTTGGCCGTGAGCACCAGGGGGCCCAGCGCCTCGGGCAGGCCGGCCGCTGCCGCGGCGATGCGCGCGCGCTTGGCCTGGGCATAGGCGCCCCACAGCAGGAAGACCTTGGGCGACGGACTGCGTGCAACGCGATCGATCAGCGCGTCGGTGAAGCCTTCCCACCCCTGGCCGGCATGGCTGCCCGGAGCGCCCTCCTCTACCGTCAGCACCGCATTGAGGAGCAGGACGCCCTGGCGGCTCCAGTGCAGCAGGCTGCCCCCGCGCGCGGCACTGTTCGGATGGCCATCGCGCGCGAGTTCCGCAAGAATATTGCGCAGGCTGGGCGGGGGCCGCACGCCCTCCGGAACCGAGAAGGCGAACCCGTGGGCCTGGCCGGGGCCGTGGTACGGGTCTTGACCCAGAACGAGCACCCGAACATCCTCGGGCGCACCCTGTTCGAGGGCGGCCAGGGGCCGCGGCGGATAGATGCAGGCGCCGGCAGCGCGGCGCGCGTCGACAAAGGCGGCGATGCGGGCAAGTCCGGGTTCGGGGAATACCTGCCAGGGCGCCGGCAGGGCCGCGAAGTGGGCCGCCAGCGGGGCATCGAGCCGCCGTGCAGCGGCCTGGCTCATCCAAACAGGCGCGCCAGTTCCTGGCCTGGATCGGGCGCGCGCATGAAGGCCTCCCCCACGAGGAAGGCGTCGACGCCCGCGGCACGCATGCGGGCGACGTCGGCGGGAGCGAGGATGCCGCTCTCGGTGACGGCGCGCCGCTGCGCGCCGATCTGCCCGAGCAGATCGAGGGTCGTCTGCAAGGAAACCGCGAAGGTGCGCAGATTGCGGTTGTTGACGCCGATCAGCGGGGTGTCGAGCTGCAGCGCCCGCTCGAGTTCCGCGCCATCGTGCACTTCGACCAGCACCGCCATGCCCAGGGCCTGGGCGCACTGCTCGAGCGCCCGCATCTGCGGGTCGTCGAGGGCTGCGACGATCAGCAGGATGCAGTCGGCGCCGGCGGCGCGCGCCTCGTAGACCTGGTATTCGTCGATCACGAAATCCTTGCGCAGCACGGGCAGGTCGACGGCCATGCGCGCGGCCTCGAGGTAGCCCAGGTCGCCCTGGAAGAACTGGATATCCGTGAGCACGGAGAGACAGGCCGCGCCGTGCAGGGCGTAGCTGCGGGCGATCGCCGGCGGGTCGAAGGCCGCCCGGAGCAGGCCCTTGGACGGAGAGGCCTTCTTGATCTCGGCGATGACGCCGGCGCGGCCGGCGGCGATGGGCCGCTCCAGGGCCGCGCGGAAATCGCGCACGTCCTGGCGCCGCTCGGCGCGAAAGCGCACGGCGGCGAGCGACTCGTGGGCGCGCGCCTGGGCGATCTCCTGGGCCTTCACGGCAAGGATTTTCTTGAGGATGTCCGACATGGCGGCAGCTCCGGCAGGCCCGCTAGGGCGTTCCGGCCAGGGCATGGGTGCAGGCGACGAACTGCTCGAGCCGGGCCATGGCGGCGCCGCTGGCAATGGCCGCCCGGGCCATCGCGATGCCCTCGGCGATCGAGCCGGCGCAATCGGCCGTATAAAGCGCGACGCCGGCATTGAGGCTGACGATCTCGCAGGCCGGGCCCGGCGTGCCGCGCAGGGCTTCGAGCACCATGGCACGGGACTCGGCCGGATTGGCCACGGCCAGGCCCCGGTGCGAAACCATGGCCATGCCGAAATCCTCCGGGTGGATCTCGTACTCGCGCACCTCGCCGTTGCGCAGCTCGCCGACCAGGGTTGCGGCCCCCAGCGAGACCTCGTCCATGCCGTCCTTGCCGTGCACCACAAGGACATGCCGGCTGCCCAGCTGCTGGAGCACGCGCACCTGGATGCCGACCAGGTCGGGATGGAACACGCCCATCAGCTGGTTGGGCGCCGAGGCCGGATTGGTGAGGGGACCCAGGATGTTGAATATGGTGCGCACGCCCAGTTCCTTGCGCACCGCGGCCGCATGGCGCATGGCGGCATGGTGATTGGGCGCATACATGAAGCCGACACCGGTCTGGCCCAGGCAGGCCGCGACCTGCGCGGGCGCGAGGTTGATATGGGCGCCGAGCGACTCGAGCACGTCGGCGCTGCCCGAGTTCGAGGACACGCTGCGGTTGCCGTGCTTGGCGACGCGCGCGCCGGCGGCGGCCGCGACGAACATCGAGGCCGTGGAGATGTTGAAGGTCTTGGCGCCGTCGCCGCCGGTGCCGACGATATCGACCAGGTGGGCATGGTCCGCGATCTCGACCCGGGTGGAGAACTCGCGCATGATGCGCGCGGCCGCGGCGATCTCGCCGATGGTTTCCTTCTTCACGCGCAGGCCCACGAGCAGGCCGGCGATCTGCACCGGGCTGAGCTCGCCGCTCATGAGGCGCCGCCACAGCGCCAGCATCTCGTCGTGGAAGATCTCGCGATGGTCGACGCAGCGGCCGATGGCCTCGCTGGGGGTGATGCTCATGCCGGGAACCGCGGCTCAGTGCCGCGCCAGGAAATTGCGCAACATCTCGTGGCCGTATTCGGTCGCGATGGATTCGGGGTGGAACTGCACGCCCTCGACGGGCAGCGTGCGGTGGCGCAGGCCCATGATCTCGCCGTCGGGTGTCCAGGCCGTGACTTCGAGGGCATCGGGCAGGGTGCCCCGCTCGACCGCCAGCGAGTGGTAGCGCGTGGCCACCAGGGCGCGGGGCAGGCCGGCGAAGACGCCGACACCATTGTGTTCGATGCGCGAGGTCTTGCCGTGCATCAGCTCCTTGGCGCGGATCACCGTGCCGCCGAAGGCCTGCCCGATGGCCTGGTGCCCGAGGCACACGCCCAGTATGGGCACCTGCGCGCCGAAGCGCTCGATCAGGCGCAGCGTGATGCCCGCCTCGTTGGGCGTGCAGGGCCCGGGCGATATGCAGATGCGCTGCGGCGCCAGGGCGGCGATCTCATCGAGCCCGATGGCGTCGTTGCGGAACACGCGGACCTCTTCACCGAGCTCGCCGAAATACTGCACGAGGTTGTAGGTGAAGCTGTCGTAGTTGTCGATCATGAGCAACATGATTTCGTCTAGGTAATTGATTTATCAAGCGCTTTGAAAGCGCGGCGCACCGCGGCACCGGTCGGGCCCGTGATTATCCCACCGGCACGCCGGCGGCATGCACTAGCGCAGGCCGAACTCCACGCGCGTCGCCGTGGCGCCGGCCGGCGCGCCCGCCTCCGGCGCCGCGCCCGTTCCGATCCGGGCATCGACCAGCGAAAGGCGGTCCTCGGACACGAGTCCGATCGTGCGCAGCCAGTCCTTGGCTGCCTGGGCGCGGCGATTTCCCAGGGCGCGCAGGTCGTCGTCGCTGATCTGCTGGGCCGCCGCCAGGGCCTGCTCCATCTCGGCCGGGGTGGGCGGGGCCATTTGCGCAGGCGCCGCGCCCTTGGGCGCATCGGCCGGCGCCTTGGCGGGCAGGTCGGCCTTGTAGGCGCGGGCGAGCAGCGCCGGATACTCCTGGGCCGTGACGACCACGTCGGCCGCGTTGGCCGGCGCGCCGTGGGCGATCAGATCCTGGCGCTTGAGTGCCCGCAGCCGGGAATCGACCCGCTGGTGCCGCAGGGCCTCGCGGTCGGCGCCCGGATCGGCCCAGCCGGTGATGTCGAGCTTGAGCCCGGGGCGCTCGCTCATGCCCTTGGCCAGGGCCTTGAGCGCGGGTTCGCGCGCCGGCGCGACCGTGTACTGGCCCGGATCGAAGGCCAGCGAGGACATTTCCTCGCTGTTGCCGCCAAAGAGATTGCCCAGCAGGGCAAAGGGCGCCGTTACCGCCTTGGTGATCAGGTTGATCAGCACCTTGACGATCAGGCCGCCGACGGAGAACTCGGGGTCGTCGAGCGAGCCGCCAATGGGCAGGTCGATGTCGATGACACCGTTGCGGTCCTTGAGCAGGGCGATCGCCAGCTGGACGGGCAGGCTCGTCGCTGTCGGGCTCTCGACCTTTTCCCCGAAGGTGAGCTGGTCCAGGACGAGGCGGTTCTGCGCCTGCAGCTGGCGGTTGGCCAGCTGGTAGGCCACATCGAAGGACAGCTTCCCGCGCTCGATGCGATAGCCGACGTATTTGGTCGAATACGGGCTCAGCGGCGCCAGCTCCATGTCGTGCACGCTGGCCTTGACGTCGAGGGAGAGGTCGCGCGCCAGCGGGTTGACATGGCCGCCGATCAGCAGGGGCGCATCGTTGACCTTGCCGCGCACATCGATGTCGGCGCGCGATGCCGGGTCGGTCGACAGCCCGGTCACCGTGCCGGCGAGATCCATGAGATCGGCGCCGTAGCGCGGCTTGATGAAGTTGTCGCTGAAGCGGACATGCCCGGCGCTCACGGCGATCTTGCCGATCGTGATCGGCGGCAGGGGCGTCGATGGCGGCGGCGCCGTGCCCGGCGACGGCGCCGTTGCGCCGGCCGCCTTGTTCGCGGAGGCCGTCGCCGCCGTGCTGTCGGTCAGGCTCTTCTTCGCCTCGGCCTCGCCGCGGACAATGTCCTGCAGGTTGATGCGCCCTTCCGGGCTGATGATGACGCGCGCATAGAGCTTGTCGAGGTCCACTTCGTCGATGTGCAGGCTCGGGGGCGCGATCTGCGCCTTGATGCCGCGCAGGGCGAGGGCATCCCAGTTGATGAAGTCGTTGCCATTGACCGAATCGACGGCGGCGAGCTTGTCGAGGGCAAGCTGCCCCGCGAAACTGCCCGCCAGGCGGCCGCCGGCCGGCTGATCGACCAGCAGATCGCCCTTGGCGTTCAATTGCGCGCGCGTCAGCCGCAGGTTGACGCGATCGGCAAAAATCGGCTGCAGGGGCAGCAGGTCCAGGTCCTGGGCCTGGACGGCGAGCCGGGCGTGCAGCGGCGCCAGCGCGGTTTCGCCGTCGATGGACAGCCGGCCCTTCTGGTTGATGGTGAGCGTGGCGGAGAGCGGACCCGAGGGCACGTTGGCGTGGGCGATTGCCAGTTCGACCCGGTCGAGTTTCACCAGGGGCTTGCCCTGGGTCGTGCGGATGTCCAGCGTGCGCAGAACCACCGTGCCGTCCACGCCCAGGCGTGGCGCCTGGTCCCTGGCCAGCGCGACGGCGAGCTTCAGGTGCAGGTCGAGGTAGCCGGTGGGCAGGTGCACCGGGGGCGACGGCACGTAGTCGAGATAGCGGGTCAGGTCGACATTGTCCAGGTCGATCGCGAGGCGCGCCTCGCGGGTGGACGCGAACGGGCGGGCTTCGCCGGACAGGCGCAGGGGCGCGCCATCGACGACGGCGGCCAGATGGGGTTCGACGAAAATCTCCTCTTCGGCAGGGAAGGTGGAGAGGAAGGGCAGGCCCAGGTTGACGTCCGCGACCTCATGGTGCGCGCCGTTTACGGCATCGTCGAAGACGAAGCGGCCGCCGTCGATCTGGATGTTGTTCACCGAGAACTGCGGCAGCGGCGCGTCCGGCGGCGACGGCGGATGCGGGGCCGCGGCAAGGGTGGCGAGGATGTCGTCCGTGCTGTAGTGGCCAGCCGCGGTGCGCGCGAAATGCACGTACGGCTTGACCAGGTGCACCTCGCGGATCACCGGGGCCAGATGCACCAGCGACGCCGTCGATAGGCGCACATCGAGGTGGTCGAAGGCCGCGAACACCGTCCGGCCATCGGCCTCCAGGAGGTGCAGGCCGAAAACCGAGGCGCCCAGGGAGAACGGATGGATCTCCACCCGCGCGATGGTGAGCTGGCGATGCAGCTTCTCGCCCACGATGCGCTCGGCCTGCGAGCGGACGATGCCGGGCAGTGCGTAGGTCAGGAACAGCAGCAGGGCCACCAGGAAGACGACCAGGCCGACGGCGGTGCGGCGCACCCAGGGTTTGCGGGTCCAGGCGGGAATGGGGCCCTGCGCCCCTTGCGCGGGTGCGGGGTCGGGCGTTGGATTGGTCATGATAGTCGCGGCTTGCTCCCTCACCCCGGCCCTCTCCCGCCAGCGGGAGAGGGGGACTCAATCGATGTCGAAACCGTCTTCGACCTGCTCGGCGGCACGCAATACGGCGCGGGCCTTGGCCTCGGTTTCCTTCCATTCCATTTCGGGCACGGAGTCGGCAACGATCCCCGCGGCGGCCTGGACGTAGAGCACGTTCTCCTTGACGATGCCCGTGCGGATGGCGATGGCAAGGTCCATGTCGCCGGCGAAGCTGAGGTAACCGACGGCCCCGCCGTAGACGCCGCGCTTGACCGGTTCGAGCTCGTCGATGATCTCCATGGCACGCACCTTGGGGGCGCCCGAGAGCGTGCCCGCCGGAAAGGTGGCGCGCAGGACGTCGAAGTTGCCGAGGCCCTCCTGCAGGGTGCCCTCGACGTGGCTCACGAGGTGCATGACGTGCGAGTAGCGCTCGACCACCATCTGCTCGCTCACGTGGACCGTGCCGGTCTTGGCGATGCGGCCGATGTCGTTGCGCGCCAGGTCGATCAGCATGAGGTGTTCGGCGCGTTCCTTCGGGTCGGCGAGCAGTTCGGCCGCCAGCTGGGCATCGTGCTCCGGGCTGCCGCCCCGCGGGCGCGTGCCCGCCAGGGGCCGGATCGCGATGCTGCGCTCGTCGCCGCGTGCCTCGGAGCGCACCAGGATTTCCGGCGACGCCCCGACGATATGGGTGTCGCCGAAGTCGTAGTAGTACATGTACGGCGAGGGATTGAGCGTGCGCAAGGCCCGATACAGCGACAGGGGGGAATCGGCGAACTGCTTGCGGATGCGCTGGCCGATCTGCACCTGGAACACGTCGCCGGCGACGATGTATTCCTTGGCGCGCGCCACGGCCTTCAGGTAGTCGTCCTTGGCGAAGTCGCGCTGCTCGGGCCGGCGCACGCTGGCGCGCGTATGGGGCGGCTCCACATGGCGCAACAGGCGGCCCTTGAGCTCCCGCAGGCGCGCGCGGCCGCGCTGGTATCCCTCGGGCTGGTTCGGGTCGGCGTAGACGATGAGGTAGACGCGGCCGCTGAGGTTGTCCACCACGGCCAGCTCCTCGGTGAGCAGCAGCTGGATGTCCGGCAGGCCCAGGTCGTCGGGCGGAACGCGGGTCAGGCGCTGCTCGAAGAGCCGGACGGTGTCGTAGCCGAAATAGCCCGCCAGGCCGCCGCAGAAGCGCGGCAGCCCGGAGCGCAGGGCGACGCGGAACTGCCCCGCGAAGCGCTCGATGAAGCGCAGCGGATCGCCGGTATCGGTCTGCACGACCTTGCCGTCGGTAAGCACCTCGGTGCGGCTGCCCGCTGCGCCCTGGATCACGCTGCGCAGCAGGGTGCGCGCGGGCAGCCCTATGAAGGAATACCGGCCGAAGCGCTCGCCGCCCACCACGGATTCGAGAAGAAAGGAGTTGGCGCTGCTGGGCTGGCTGCGGACCAGCTTGAGATACAGCGACAAGGGCGTGTCGAGGTCCGCGAAGGTCTCGGCGATGAGGGCGATGCGGTTGAACCCCTGCGCCGCGAGGGCCTGGAACTCGAGCTCGGTCATGGGCGCGCGCCGCCGTCCAGGGCGCCCGGGGCCGCCTCGGCAACGGCGCCATCGCCGGAGCCCTGCAGGGGCTGCCCGAGGATCCATTGGGCCGCATCGAAGAGCGTTGCAAATATGCCCTTGACGCCATCGGCGCCGGCCAGGTCGTGGACCGATTCGCCTTCGTTGTATCCGGTCTCGACAAGGACCGTGGTGGCGCCGGCGGCATGCGCGGCCTGCGCGTCGTTGGCCGAATCGCCTATGAGTATCGACGCCGCCGGCGCGACACCCAGCCGTGCGCAGACCTCGAAGACCAGGTCGGGATGGGGTTTGCGCCGCGCGACTTCGTCGCCACAGGCAACGGCGTCCAGGCGGGGCAGCAGCCCGGAGCGCTCGAGCAGGGGCAGGGTGAATTCGCGCGGCTTGTTGGTCACGCAGGCCAACCGCAGGCCCGCGCCGCGCAACAGGGCCAGGGCTTCGGGCACACGGTCGAAGACGCGCGAGCGCGTGCCGTTGACGATGCGGTAATGCTCCTCGAACACCGCCTTGGCACGGGCAAAATCGGCGCCGGCGACGCGTCCGTCGATGTTGTCGGTGAGCGCGCGCTGGACGAGGATGTCGGTGCCCTTGCCGACGAAAAGCGCGATGCGCCCGATGGGCAGTTCGGGAAGGCCGAAGGCCTCGCGCGCCCGGTTGGCCGCGAAAGCCAGATCGGGCGCCGTATCGAGCAGGGTGCCGTCCAGGTCAAGCAAGGTTGCGCGCAGGCCCACGGCACCGCGCGGGCGGTTCGGGTTCAGCATGGCATCAGCGCGCCGTGCCGGCCATGGCGGCGGCGATTTCGCGCCGCATCGCGGCGATGGTGGCCTCGTAGCTGGGGGAACCGAATATCGCCGAGCCGGCGACGAAAGTGTCGGCGCCGGCCGCGGCGATGGCGCCGATGTTGTCGACCTTGACGCCGCCGTCGACTTCGAGGATGACGGACTTGCCCGTTTCGCGGGACCAGCCGTCGATGAGCGCGCGCGCCGCGCGCAGCTTCCTGAGGGTTTCCGGAATGAAGCTCTGACCGCCGAAACCCGGGTTCACCGACATGAGCAGGACGAGGTCGAGCTTGTCCATCACGTGCTGGAGGTGGTCCAGCGGCGTGGCCGGGTTGAAGACCAGCCCCGCCTTGCAACCGTGATCGCGGATCATGGCGAGCGTGCGATCGACGTGGCGGCTGGCTTCGGGATGAAAGGAGATGAGATCGGCCCCGGCCTTGGCGAACATGGGCACCAGGGCGTCGACCGGTTCGACCATGAGGTGGACATCGATGGGCGCGGTGATGTGCGGGCGAATGGCCTCGCAGACCAGGGGCCCGATCGTCAGATTCGGGACATAATGGTTGTCCATGACGTCGAAGTGGATCCAGTCGGCGCCGGCGGCGATGACGGCCCGAACCTCCTCCCCCAGGCGCGCGAAATCCGCCGACAGGATGGAGGGTGCAATGCGGAATCCGGTGCTGACGCTAGAATTCATGGATGGCTGCTTTCGATTTCACGGCAAAACCCGGGATCGTGCATTTTATGCGCACCGGGCTGCGCCGCATAGCCACCGAAGACATGCCGGCCGCCTGCCGCCGGCAAAGCGCCGGGCACCAGGGATGATGCACGCATGAGCCAGCCGCAATTCACAGTACAGGTACGCGTCCGCTACGTGGCGGAGCAATCCGACCCGGCAGCGGATCTGTATCTCTTCGCCTATACGATCCGAGTGGAAAACACGGGCGACATTGCCGGACAGTTGCTGTCCAGGCACTGGATCATCACCGACGGCAACGGCAAGGTCGAGGAAGTGCGGGGGCCCGGCGTGGTCGGCGAGCAGCCGCGCCTCGCGCCCGGCGAATCCTTCGAATACACCAGCGGCTGCCCCCTGAGCACACCCTACGGCACCATGCGCGGCACCTATCAATGCGTCGCGGCCGACGGCGTGTCCTTCGACGTCGACATCGCCGAATTCGTGCTCACCGTGCCGCGCGTCCTGCATTGACACCGCCATTCGGGGGGGCGCCCGCGGGTTCCGGGTCGCCGGCTCCCGGGACTGCGCGCCGGGCACTGGCAGCGGCCACCGCGCTGCTGCTGTGCGCCTGCCAGACCATATCGCTCAACGAAACGCCCGCGCCGCCCGGACCGGGGCGCGAACCCGCGCGCACGCGTCCGCCGGTGGCGCCTGTCACGCCCCCGGCCACGCAGCCACCTCCTGCAGCGCCTGCGCCGGCAAGCCCGGCCGCGGCGCCGCAGCTGGCGCCCGCCCCGGCAGCTGCGCTTGCGGGAAACGGCGTGCGCTATGAGCGGGAAGCCGGTGAACTGCGCCTGCCCATTGCCGATGCCGACTGGCTGGCCGCGTGGCCGGCCTGGCTCGCGTCCTGCCGCGCGCTGACGGCCGAGCACCATCCGCGTCGCAGCGCCTGGGATGGCGTCTGCACCGAGGCGATATTCCTCACTCCCAGCCGCGGCGACGAGGTGCGCGGATTTTTTTCGCGATTCATGGATCGCTATCGCGTGGTTGCGCTCGAGGCGCCCGGCGCGGGAGCCGCGCCGGCGGGCGCAGCAGCCATCGCGCCAACCGCGCACGACACCGGCCTCATGACGGGCTACTACGAACCGGTCGTGGAAGGCAGCCGCGTCCGCACCGCCGACTTTGCGGTGCCGCTTTATCGCCTGCCCCCCGTTGCCGTGACCGCCACGCGCGCCGAGCTTGCCGCCACCGGGCGCCTGCGCGGCCAGGAACTGCTATGGGTTCGCGATCCGGTAGAGGCGTTTTTCCTCGAGGTGCAGGGTTCCGGCCGGATACACCTCAGCGACGGCAGCTGGGTACGGGTGGCCTATGCGGGCAGCAACGGCCTCGCGTACCAATCCATCGGCCGCTGGCTCGCCGACCAGGGCGAACTGCCGCTCGGGCAGGTTTCGCAGCAGGCCATCCGCGCCTGGGCGCAAGGCCATCCGCAGCGCGTCCAGGAAATGCTCGAGAAAAATCCCCGCGTGGTCTTCTTTCGCGAGGCGCCGGTGGGCAATCCGGATTCCGGGCCTGTGGGATCGCTGGGCGTTGCCCTGACGCCAGGTGTTTCGGTGGCGGTGGATCCGCGCTTCGTGCCACTGGGCGCACCGCTGCTGCTCGAGACCCGCGCACCCATCACCGACCTTGCCCTCGCGCGACTGACCCTGGCGCAGGATACGGGCGGCGCGATTCGTGGGCCGCTGCGCGTGGACTGGTTCTGGGGCCTCGGGCCCGGCGCCGGCGAAATCGCCGGGCATCAGCATGCTCCGGGCACGGTGCGCTTGCTGGTGCCCCACGGCGTGGCCCCCGAGACGCTCTTGTAGCGTGGGGGCGCCCGGCCGCGCACACCGGAACGCAGGTGCGGCGCCCTTACTGGGGCGCCGGCGCCGGAGCAGCAGCGCTGGCCTGGACCATCATCTTTTCCAGCTGCTCCACGGGGATGGCCCCCGGCGCGCGGCGGCCGTCGGTGAACAAGATGGTGGGCGTGCCGGTGATATGCAGCTTCTGGCCCAGGGCGAGGATTTCATCGAGCGGATGCTTGCAGGTATCGGCAGCGGCCGGGAGGCGCTTGCCCTCGAGCATGGCCTGCGACCATGCCGCCGTGCGATCGGGGGCGCACCAGATGGACCGCGCCTTGGGATAGGAGTCGTCGGCGGCGGTTACGTCGCGGGAGAGGATGGGGTAGAGGAAGGTATAGATCGTGGTGTCGTTGAGGCCGGCAATGTCTTTCTCGAAGCGCCTGCAGTACGGGCAGTTGGGGTCCTCGAAGACGGCCAGCACGCGGGTACCGTTGCCCCGCACCGTCTTGACGGCCAGTTGCAGGGGCAGCGCCTTGAAATCGATGCGCACGGCGTCTTCCTTGCGCCGCGCGGTGATGTTTTCCTTGGTGCGCAGGTCGAAGGCGTTGCCGGCGACGACGTAATTCACGCGCTCGTCGACATAAAGGATGTCGGCATCGATGACGACCTCGTACAGGCCGAAGGGCGTGCGGCACACCGAGGTGATGTCGCCGCCCATGCGGCGCAGCACGCGCTCGCGGATGCTCAGGGCCAGGCCGGGCGGCATGGGCAACACCGGAATTCCGGAGGCGCTCGAGGCGCCCGTCGGGCAGGGCTGCAGGGGCACCGCGGGTGGCGCATTGTCCGCGCCAAGATCCACCGTCCCGCCCGGTACGGGCAAGGGCGCAGGCGCCGCCGCTCCGGGGGTGCCGGGGGTGCCGGGAACCTGTGCCAGAACGACGCCCGAACACAGGAACAAGCCCGCGGCCAGGATGGCGGCCCAAAACCGCGGCGCCACGCCGCGCCCGGGCCGTGGTCCCCGCGGACTTGCTTGCGCCGGCGCCTGCCGGGCCGATTTGCTGTTGTGCGAATTCACGCGCCTAGCCCCTTCCGATGATGTCCATTGTGGTTCCTGCGCCCAGGGTACAGGGCGCCGGCCGGGCCCCATGCGATGACAAGCACGACTGTTTCGGCTCAACCCATCGCATGCCGGACCAGGGCGTGCTTGAGCGGGCCCAGTGCATTCACGGCGGACATCCCCGTATTGCGCAACCAGCGCACGCGATCATCCGGGGCATTGAAGAGGCCTGCAAGACCGTCGACCGTGGTGCGCATCAAGGCAATGGGTTCGGCCCGTGCGCGCTCGTAGCGCCGCAGCCACGACCGGTCGCCCAGGCCGCGCCACGGCTCCCGCGCATCGAGCACCCGCAGGAACTCCGACACGTCCTGGAGGCCAAGGTTCAATCCCTGACCGGCCAGGGGGTGCACGGCGTGGGCCGCGTCGCCCATCAATGCCACGCCGCTGCGCACCAGGTGATCGACAAGGACGCGCTGCAGCGCGAAGGATTGGCGGGCGGTTATGAGGGTCAGGGCGCCCAGCGTGCTGTGCGTGCGGTGCGCGACGCGACGGGAGAATTCGGCAGGCGGCATCGCCAGCAGCGCGGGCGCCAGGTCGCGGGGCGCGGACCATACGAGCGAGACGCGGTTCCCCGGCATGGGCAGCAGTGCAACCACGCCTTCCGGCGTGAACCACTGGCGGGCAATGCCGCCGTGGAACCACTGCGTCGCGAAATTGGCGACGACCGCGACCTGGCCGTAGTCGTCCTGGCGCGCGCCGATGCCTGCGGCGGCGCGCACCGCGGACTGGCGCCCGTCGGCCCCGATCAGCAGGGCCACATCGAGCACGGCGCCGTCGTCCAGGCGCAACTGCACCGTTGTGGCCGGCGCGGCGACGTCCCCGGCGGGCTGTGCCCACCGGCCCGTCGTCTCCGGCGCAAAAACCGCCGAGTCGAATCCGGCAGCCCGATGCGACAGGCCCGGCGCGAGCGTGCAGGCGAGCCACAGGACGCGCAGGAGCTGCGATTCCTCGCAGATGGTTGCCAGCGGCTGCGTGCCCGCTGTCGGCACATCGAAGCAGAGCCGGCCGCCGTCATCGCCATGCACTTCCATGCGCTGGACGGCACACACGCGCGACGTATCGACCTGCGACCATACCCGCTGGCGTTCGAGCAGCGCCACGCTCGCCGGCGATAGGGCGTAGATGCGCGCATCCCAGTGCTCGCCCGCGGGCTCCGGCGCGACGGGGCGCATTGCCGCAGCGGCCGGCGCGGGGCCGATGAGGGTTACCGGGATTCCCCGCTGCGCGCAGCCCAGTGCCGCGCTGAGGCCGACGACCCCGGTGCCGACCACGGCGACGCGGGCCGCAGCGGGCATGCGATCCGGCGCGGGCGCCGGCGATCGAACCGTCGGCATCGGGGTGGCCGGCATGGATTCTCCTGGTGTGCCGGCCGATTATAGGAGGGGTGCGTGATAAGATCATTTCGACTTTCCACCCTGCGCAAGCGGTGCCGCATGGTGCGCGGCGGCCTGCCGGCCGCGCGTCCTCTACCTCCGGTCTCCCGCGCGCGCCCTGCGCCCCATGACCATGGTTTCCGTCTCGAACGCACCCGCCAGGGACAAGGCCGCCCTGGCAGGGCACGTGCGCGCCGCCCTGCGCGCGCTCGACGCCGTGCTCGTGGCCCACTACTACGTCGACGGTGATCTGCAGGACCTGGCCGACGCCACCGGCGGCTGCGTGGGCGATTCGCTGGAAATGGCGCGCTTCGGCCGCGATCATCCGGCCCGTACCCTGGTGGTGGCCGGCGTGCGTTTCATGGGCGAAACGGCCAAGATACTGAGCCCGGACAAACGCGTGCTGATGCCGACGCTGGAGGCGACCTGCTCGCTCGACATCGGCTGCCCGATCGACGCCTTCGATGCCTTCTGCAACCAGCATCCCGATCGCACCGTGGTGGTCTACGCCAATACCAGCGCGGCGGTAAAGGCCCGTGCCGACTGGGTGACGACCTCGAGCACGGGGCTCGATATCGTCCGCCATCTCCACGAAAACGGCGAAAAGATCCTCTGGGCGCCCGACATCCACCTGGGCCGCTACCTGCAGGGCAAGACGGGTGCGGACATGCTGCTGTGGAACGGCAGTTGCATCGTGCACGACGAGTTCAAGGGCGTGGAGCTGGCGTTGATGCGCGAGCAGCATCCCGCCGCAAAGGTGCTGGTGCACCCGGAATCGCCCACGGCCGTGATCGCACTGGCCGACGTGGTGGGCTCGACCACGCAACTGCTGCGCGCCGCCCAGACGCTGGGCGCCCCCGAGTACATCGTTGCCACCGACAACGGCATCCTGCACAAGATGCGCCAGGCCCGCCCGGACACGATCTTCCTGGAAGCACCGACCTCCGGCGAAGGCGCCACCTGCAAGAGCTGCGCCCACTGCCCCTGGATGGCGATGAACGCGCTCGAACGCCTGGCCGACACGCTCGATGCGGCGCTGGCCGGCAGCGGCGCGCAGGAGATCCGCGTGGATCCGGCCCTGGGCCTGCGCGCGCGCCGGCCCATCGATCGCATGCTGGCCTTTGCCGCGGCCCGCAAGGGCGCGCCGGCGCCGTTCGCGACGCACGGTTCACAGGGCCTGGGGCCCGCCTGATGGCCGCGCCCGGGGCGGATCGTTGGCTGCTGCGGCGCGGGCCGGGCAGCGCGGGCGCCGAGGATTTCGCGCCCGCCGAACGTTCCTACATGGCCGCCATGGACGCCGCCGTGGCGGCCAACGTCGCGGCAGCCCTGGCCGAGGACATCGGCGACGGCGACCGGACCGGCCGCCTGCTCGATCCGGACCGGAGCGTCGAGGCGCAGCTCATCGTCCGGGAACCCGCCGTGTTGTGCGGCATGCCGTGGTTCGATTCCGTCCTTGCCCATGTCGATGCGCGCTTGCAGGTCCACTGGCTGGCGGCCGAAGGCAGCACCCTGGCAGCCAACGCGCCGGTGTGCCGGCTGCGGGGGCCGGCGCGCAGCCTGCTCACGGCCGAGCGCAACGCCCTCAATTTCCTGCAGCTGCTGTCGGGCGTGGCCACCGCCACGCGCCGCTTCGTCGACGCCGTTGCCCAGGTGCCCGGCAATCGCGCACGCATCGTGGATACGCGCAAGACCCTGCCGGGCCTGCGGCTCGCGCAGAAATACGCCGTGCGCGTCGGCGGCGGCGTCAACCACCGCCTGGGCCTCTACGACGCCATTCTCATCAAGGAAAACCACATCGCCGCTGCCGGCGGCGTGCGCGCGGCCCTGCTGGCTGTGCAGGACGCCGGCGTGCCCGTGCAGATCGAGGTCGAGACGCTCGAGCAGCTCGACGAGGCGCTGGCAGCCGGCGCCGTCTCGATTCTGCTCGACAATTTTCCATTGGAGCGGATGCACGAAGCCGTGCAGCGCAACGCCGGCCGGGCGCTGCTCGAGGCTTCGGGCAGCGTAAGCCTCGAAACCGTGCGCGCGATCGCCGCCACGGGGGTCGACCGCATTTCCATCGGCAGCCTCACCAAGGACGTACGGGCGACGGATTACTCGATGCGGGTGCTCTGAGCGCGCGGGCGGGTCCGCCTTCTCGACCCCAACTCAAGCCGGCATGCGCGGGCGGTGCTGCTGCGGCCGGTGTTCCGGCGTGCCCGGCAGGCCGCGCGGCGCAATCACCGTGGGCATGGCCTTGACGAGCGTGTTGGGCCAATCGAGGGAGTAGTGCAGGCCGCGGCTCTCGTGGCGCGACAGCGCGCTGGCCACGATCAGGGCGGCGACATCGACCAGGTTGCGCAGTTCGAGCAGGTCGCGCGTGACGTGGAAGCTGGCGTAGTACTCGTTGATCTCCTCGCGCAGCATGTCGATGCGCCGGCGCGCGCGCTCCAGGCGCTTGGTCGTGCGCACGACGCCCACGTAGTTCCACATGCAGCGGCGCAGCTCGTCCCAGTTGTGGGCAATCACCACGTCCTCGGCGCTGTCGCGCACGCGGCTGTCGTCCCAGGGAATCGCCGGCACTATCGGCGGCGGATCGCGCCGGAGGATGTCGTCGGCAACGGCACGGCCCAGCACCACGCATTCGAGCAGCGAATTGGACGCCAGGCGATTGGCGCCGTGCAGGCCGGTGCAGCCCACCTCGCCGGCCGCGTAGAGCCCCGGAACGTCGGTCCGGCCGGCGGTGTCGGTGACGATGCCGCCGCAGGTGTAGTGGGCCGCGGGCACGACCGGAATGGGCTCGGTGGTGATGTCGATGCCGAACTCGCGGCAGCGCGCGCTGATGGTGGGGAAATGTTCGTGGAGGAAGGCGGGCGACAGGTGGCTCACGTCCAGATGGACGAAATCGAGGCCCAGGCGCTTCATCTCGTAGTCGATGCTGCGCGCGACGATATCGCGCGGCGCCAGCTCGGCACGCGGGTCGTGGTCGGGCATGAAGCGGCGGCCGGCTTCGGCGCCGGCCGACGGCGGCAACTTGAGCAGGCCGCCCTCCCCGCGCACCGCCTCGCTGATAAGGAAGGACTTGGCGTACGGGTGGTACAGGCAGGTGGGATGGAACTGGATGAATTCCATGTTGGCGATGCGGCAGCCGGCGCGCCAGGCCATGGCGACGCCATCTCCGGTGGCGCAGTCCGGATTGGTGGTGTACAGGTAGACCTTGCCCGCGCCGCCATTGGCCAGCACCACCTGGCCCGCGGATATGGCCGTCACCGGGCCGTTCTGCACCGACTGGAGGTACAGGCCCACGCACCGGCCTTCCTGGATGATGAGATCGACGGCCATGTGCTGCTCGAGCAGGGTGATGCTCGGGTGCGCACGGACCTTCTCGCGCAGCGTCTGCTGGATGACGTGGCCGGTGGAATCGGCCGCATGGAAGATGCGCCGGGTGCTGTGGCCGCCCTCGCGCGTCAGGTGGAATCCGAGTTCGTTGGCGCTGTCGGGCGTGAAGGCCACGCCCTGGGCGATGAGCCACTGCACCGCATCGGCGCCATGGCCGATGATGAAACGCGTGGCGTTTTCGTCGCACAGGCCGGCGCCAGCCACCAGGGTGTCTTGCACGTGGGCTTCGACGCTGTCGTGCGAGTCGACCACGGCGGCGATCCCGCCCTGCGCCCAATCGCTCGCGCCCGCCCCCAGGGATTGCTTGTCCACCAGGAGGATCCTGCGGTGGTCGGCCAGCCGCAAGGCCGTGGCAAGGCCTGCCAGGCCGGTGCCGACGATGACGACGTCGAAGGTGCTTTCCATCGGCGCATTCTAAAGCGCCGCGGGGGGCGCTTCGCCCGGTGGCCGGTTGTGGATATAATTGCCGGCTTTGTGCGGTTGGGCAGCGTTCGCAAGCACGAATGGCCAAGTAGCTCAGTCGGTAGAGCAGAGGACTGAAAATCCTTGTGTCGGCGGTTCAATTCCGTCCTTGGCCACCACTTTTCACCGGTCTGATCCGCTCGCATGGTTCCCATAGCCGCCCCGGGCACGCTTGCCGGCCAGCACGCCGTACTCGAGCCCCTTGCGCCGGCGCACGAGGCCGACCTCGTCGAGGCCGTTTGCGACGGGCAACTCTGGAACCACTGGTACACCGCGGTACCGGCGCCCGATGCGATGGCCGCCGAGATCGCCCGGCGCCTCGCGCTGCAGGCGCAGGGCTCGATGATCCCTTTTGCCGTGATCGACCCGGACAGCGGCCGCGCGGTGGGCATGACCACCTTCATGAACATCGATGCGCCGAACCGCCACGTGGAGATCGGTTCGACGTGGTATCGCGCGGCCGTGCAGCGCACCGCCCTCAATACCGCATGCAAGCTCCTGCTGCTGACCCATGCCTTCGAGGCCTGGGATTGCATCGCGGTGGAATTCCGCACCCATTTTCTCAACCGCCAGAGCCGCGCCGGCATCGAGCGCCTGGGCGCCCGCCTCGACGGCGTCCTGCGCAACCACCAGCTGGGGCGCGAGGGCACGCTGCGCGACACCTGCGTCTACAGCATCGTCCACAGCGAGTGGCCCACCATCAAGGTGCACCTGCAATACGCCCTGGCGCGGCCGCGGCCCTGAGGCGGCGGCGGGTGCCGGCGTCGCGCAGACCCTTATTGCATCGCGGGGAAACGCGACCGGACGGCATGCCCAAGCGGGTACTATTGCGGGCCCTTCACGCGGCCGTTCGCGCATTGCGCGCCTGGAACGGCGGTGCATCGATCACGCGGGGCAACCATTCCAAAGGGAGATTCCATGCGCCTTGAACCATCGTTCCGCCGCGGCATTGCGCTCGCGGCGTGTCTTTTCGTATCCGCCGTGGCCCAGGCCGCCGCGCCCCAGGTAAAGACCCAGGCCCCCGGCTATTACCGCATGATGCTCGGCGACTTCGAGGTGACGGCGCTCAACGACGGAACCTTCGCCGCGCCTCTGGACAAACTGCTGTCCAACACGACGCCGGCCAAGACGGACAAGGCGCTGGCGGCGGCCTACCTGAAGAACCCCGTCGAGACCTCGGTCAACGGCTTCCTGATCAATACCGGGACGAAACTCATTCTCGTCGACACCGGCGCGGGCACCTATTTCGGTCCGACCTTGGGCAACCTCGTCGCCGCGCTCAAGGCCTCGGGGTACACCCCGGAGCAGGTGGACGAGATCTACATCACGCACATGCACGCGGACCACATCGGCGGCCTGTTCAATGCCGGCAAGATGGTCTTCCCCAATGCCATCGTCCGTGCCGACAAGCATGAGTCCGATTACTGGGTGAGCCAGGCACACCTCGATGCGGCGCCCAAGGACAACAAGGACTTCTTCAAGGACGCCATCGAGATCATGAGCCCCTACATCGCCGCCGGGAAGTTCAAGCCTTTCGACGGCGACACCGAGCTCGTGCCCGGCATCAGGGCGCTCGCAAGCCACGGGCACACGCCCGGCCACACGACCTACATCGTGGAGAGCCAGGGACAGAAACTGGCGCTGTGGGGCGACCTGATGCATGCCTTCGCGGTGCAGTTTCCGACGCCCTCGGTGACCATCGCCTTCGACAGCGACAGCAAGGCGGCGGCGGTGCAGCGCGAGAAGGCCTTTGTCGACGCGGCCAAGAACGGCTATTGGGCGGCGGCCGCGCACCTGCCCTTCCCGGGCATCGGCCACCTGCGCGCCAACGGCACCGGCTTCACCTGGGTGCCGGCCAATTACACCTCGCTGCGCTGAGGCTTGGCGCGCCGCGCAGCGACGCGGCGCGCCGCCGTCTTGCGCGCCGGCCGCAGGCTGCTCAGGCGCACCGTCAGTTCCGTGGGCAGTAGGATGGGATTGGGGCGCTTGCCGCCGATCAGGGCGAGCAGGGCGTCGACCAGGGCGCGCCCCGCGGCGCGTATGGGCTGGCGCACCGTCGTCAGGGGCGGGTCGAAGTATTTCGCCAGTTCGATGTCGTCGTAGCCGATGACGGCAATGTCCTCGGGGACACGCACCTTCATGGCGCGCAGGGTGCTGACGGTGGCGATGGCAAGCGAATCGCTGCAGGCAAAGATAGCGTCGAAGCGCACGCCCCGGCGCAGCAGGTCGAGCGTGGCCTGGCGCGCGTCGTCGGCCTGGAAGCCCGCGGAGACGAACAGCAGCGGATCGATGGACAGACCGGCCTCGGCCAGCGCCTGGCAGTGCCCGTCGTAGCGCTGGGCGACCTCGGGCATGGACACGTCGCCGAAAAAGGCGACGCGCCGGCATCCGGACCCTAGCAGGTGCCGCGTGGCGGCGAGGCCGCCGGCCACGTTGTCGCTGCCCACGGTGCAATACAGCTGGTGGGGCAAGGCGGCGCCCCACACCACGATGGGAAATCCGCGCGCGGCCAGTTCGTTGAGCTGTTCGTGGTGCTGCCACTGGCCGATCATCAGCATGCCGATGGCGCGGCCCGTCGCATGCAGTTCGGCGATGGCCTCGCTGCGCTCGGCATCGACGCGCATCAGCAGCAGGTTGTAGCCATGGTCGTTGAGCTCGTCGGCCAGGGTGCTGAGCATGCTCTCGGAAAAGGGGTTGGCGATGGGCCGGCGGGTGCGCCGCTCGAAGGGCAGGACGACCGCAACCGTGCGGTTCTGGCGCAGGCGCAGGTTCTGGGCGCCGATATTGATGGAATAGTTGAGCGACTGGGCCAGGTCGCGCACGCGCTTGCGCGTGTCGGCGCCGACCAGGGTGCTGTCGTTGAGGGCGCGCGAAACCGTGGATATCGATACGCCGGCGAGGCGCGCGACATCGGCCATCTGCAGGCGGCGCATGTCGGCACCGGCCGCCGGGGCCGCTTGCGCCTTGCGTCGGGGTTTTCTGGCCATGGGTCCTGGGTGGTCGCGGCGCCGCCGGGCGGCGTCCGCGCGGCGGGTTCGGGGACATTCTAGGGCCGTTCGCGCGTGCGATGTCCGAGGCCGCGCCTCAGGCCAGATAGGCGTCCTGGAAGGTCTTGAGGATCAGCACGCCGACCAGTATCAGGAAAGCCCAGCGAATGAGGCGATTGCCATAGCGCAGGGCAATGCGGCTGCCCATCTGCCCCCCCGCGAAATTGACGGCGGCCATGGCGAGGGCCACCTTCCAGATGACGAGGCCCTTGGCGACGAACACCGCGACCGCGGCCAGGTTCGAGGCCACGTTTGCCAGTTTGGCCGGTGCCGCGGCATTGACGAAATCGAAACCGAGGGCCCGGACGAAGAAAAGCTTGTAGAAAGCGCCTGCGCCCGGCCCGAAGAAACCGTCGTAGAAGCCCACGGCCGCCGCACCGCCGGCGGCGACCGCAGCCTCGCGGCGAGCGCCGAAGCGCGGCCGGTGGGAGAAGCCGGCGTCGCTCAGGATCGTGTAGAGGAGGAGCGCCAGCAGGACGAAAGGCAGCGCCTTGCGCAGGGGACCGGCCGGCACCAGCGTGATGGCGTACGCGCCGGCAAGCGCGGCGACGAAGGCGGCCGCAACCACCGGCGCGACGGTGCTCCAGCGCGGCGCCGTGGCGCGCACGTACTGGATCGCGGCACCGGTCGTGCCGATGCAGCCGGCAAATTTGTTGGTGCCCAGCAGGGCCGCCGGCGCAAACCCGGGAAACACGGCGAAAAGGGCGGGCAACTGGATCAGGCCGCCGCCGCCCATGACGGAGTCGACGAGGCCGGCGGCAAATGCCGCCGCGAGCAGGGGCGCCCACTGGCTCAGCATGGGCGCGCGCCTTGCGCATCGCGCTCGTGCCGCCGGGGCGGCCGCGGCCGCCTCATGCGGCGCGCGCCGCGCGGTGGCGCTGCCAGAGCAGCAGGGCGACGCCGGCGAGGACGATGCCGGCGGCCAGCCACTCCTGCGGCGTCACGGTCTCGCCGGCGATCCACACGCCGAGCACGAGGGCGATGATGGGATTGACGAAGCAATAGCTCGAGGCCAGGGCGGCGGAGGTTCGCGACAGCAGCAGCATGTAGGCATTGAAGGCGACCAGCGAGCCGAACACCAGCAGGTAGCACCACGCCATGGCGGCCAGCGGGGTCGGGGGCCACTGCGGCGATTCGGACCGGGCCCAGGAGACGGCCATCAGGACGACTCCCCCGCTCAGCATCTCGCTGGCGTAACCCATGGCACCCGGCGCCAGGACGAAACGACGCTGGCTCAGCACGCTGCCCAGCGCCCATCCGCTGCAGGCCATCGTCATTGCGGCGAGCCCCTTGGGCGAACTGCGAAATTCCGCGCCGCTGACGAGCAGCAGCACGCCGCACACGCCCACGAACATCGCCACCACCTCGAGGCGCGCCGGGCGCACGCCGAAAAACAGATTCACGGCCGTGATCATCATGGGCATGACGCCGATGAAGGCCACCACCAGGCCGGAGCCGATGCTCGTCTCCGCCGTGGCGGTGCCACCCATGCCGCAGACGAGCATCAGCACGCCGACGATCAGGGCATTGCGCCACTGCAGGGCGCTGGGCACCGGCGACTTGCGTACCCAGTGGGACCAGGAGAAAAGCAATCCCCCGGCAACCAGGAAGCGCGTGCCCATCTGGAAGAAGGGCGGAAAGCTGGCCAGCGCCCACTTGATGCCCAGGTAGGTGGAACCCCAGACGATCCAGGTTGCCAGCAGGCAGGCGAGCACCAGCGGCGGCAATCGGCCCGCGGGCGCGGATGCGTTCACGCGCATCTAGCTCCGCGAGAAAACGAGGATCTCGATCTCGTCGGCATCCGCGGGCGCCGTCGATGGGGTGCCGCCGGGCGAGGCGGCGCCTTGCGCGGCCTTGGCGGCCAGCGAGGGCAGGTAGAGCGTATGCGTGGCAGGGTCCACGTCGATGGTACGGGCACTGCGGCGCGAGGCGATGGTGCCAGGGACTGCGCCGGCCTGCGGGCCCAGCGGAACGGCGGAGATCGTCCCGTCGCCGCCATTGGCACTGTAGGCATAGCCATCGTCGATCACGACGCCGTCGGGATGTTCACCGATCGCGACGGTCGACAGCACCTTGCCGGTCTTGGGATCGCTGATGACGGCCACATGGTTCTGGCAGACGGATACGAGTTGGCCGGCCGGACTGCGCGCGAGGCCGGTAGGCTCTTCGCAGGGTGCGATCGAATAGCGCCCGTGGACGGCGGCCTTGGCCAGGTCCAGGTCGACGATCTCGGCGGTGTCCTCGATGTTCAGGAAGGCGTGGCCGGCGCCGTCGACGCGCGCGAACTCGGGCTTTCCCCCGAGCGGAACCGACAGGGCAATGACCTCGCCACGCGCCGCATCGAGGATGCTCGCATCGTGCGAGGCCCCGTTGAAGGTCGCCACGCGTCCGGTGACGGGGTCGAAGACAATGGCATCGGGGTTGCCGCCTACCGGAACGGTGCGCAGGATCGCCAGCGAGGCCAGGTCGAAGACGACGACCGCATTGCCCTTGCCGTCGGAGATGAAGCCGCGGCCCAGGGCCGGCGCAAGCGCCACGCCATGCGTGCCGTGCAGTCCGGAGATGGTGCCGATTCGGGCCAGGGAACGGGTATCGACGACCTCGACCTTGTCGGCGCGCGCGAGATAGATGCGGTGCGAGGGCGCGTCGACGGTGATGTAGTCCCAGCGCTTGCCCGGGCCCAGGCCGACATGCCCGGAAAGCGTATAGCCGGGGCCTGGTACGCCGGCCGCTGCCAGAGTGCCGCTGAGCAGGGCCGCCAGGGTGGAAATGGCCGGGCGCAGGCACAGGCGCGGGCCGAAACGGAATCGGAACGGTTGAACGAGGAACGCTGTCACGGCGGTAACTCCACGTTGCGGTTGGGCAGATGCCAAGCGTATCCGACGGCGCGTTTCACCGGCATTTCACGGCACGAACGGATGCGGCGAAACGGCAGGCCGCATATGCACGTGCGACAGTCGCCGTGGGTATGCCGGGCTTGCGATGCCGGCTAGCCGAGGGGAGGCTTGTCCGGCGCGGGTCCGGCCGGGGCCGAGGAAGGTTCCTCGGGGGCAGTTCCGTCTTCGGGGGATTTGGGTTTGGCGTGGCGCGAGCGCTTTTCTTCCTGCTTTTTCTTGCGGGCAAGTTCGCGCTGTCGTTTTTCGAATGAATAGTTGGGTTTTGCCATCTTCCGACCGCAATGGGCCGCCGCGCTTCAGCACCAGGCTACTGCACGGGGAGACTGCAACAAGCCGCGGCGGGTGCCGCGGCTTGCATTACTGCCGAACTTAGATTGCGCGGATCTGGGTTGCTTGCGGGCCTTTGCTGCCCTGGGCAACCACGAACTCTACGCGCTGGCTTTCTTGAAGCGACTTGAAGCCGTTGCCTTGAATTTCAGAGAAATGCGCAAACAGATCCTTGCCGCCATCATCGGGGGTGATGAAGCCGAAACCTTTTGCATCGTTGAACCACTTGACGATCCCAGTTGCCATGAAAACTCCGTATTGAAATGATGAAGATATCGCCGAGCATCGCACGGCGTGCAGACGATCAAGCGACGCAAGCTGGGTAAACCGCAGGAGCGCGATCGACGCGACCAGCTGGGAGGACCAAGGGCAAACGAGACTTAAACGAACGCGATAGCAATAGTACTCCAAATAAACTGCAAATAGCGCCACCGCAAGCGCGTCATCCCCGGTGCGCCCGGCGATGGCGGGCGCGGAAAAACGGGCCCTTGCGCGCTGCACCGCGGCCACAATGCAGCGCACAATCGGGCGATCCTTGCCCCGCGAGCCAATGTGCGCAGGAACGACGCCTGCCCCGAGCGCCGCGCCAGGGTGCGCCGTGTCCGGCCCCCGGCGCGCGGCCTACTTCCGGTAACACTCTGACACGCGCTGGCAGCGGCGCGGCAAACGCGGGGCGCGGCCAAATGTTAAATTCGACGGTTTGCGGTCGCTTGCGCCGCGCTGTGGATAACAATCGTGAATAGCCGTACACCAAGCCCGAGCCAGAGCCCCGACAGCGCACGCCGTGACAGCGGCCGGCGCAGACCGGTCGCGGCACTGGCCGCCGCCCTGGCCACGGTGGCGCTTTGCAGCTGCCTGGGCAATTCGGGCAACCAGGCACCGGCGCCCGAGGGCGTGCGCGTCTATGGTGGCGACGCCTCGATCAGCGTGACCTGGCCCTACAACCCGGCCGTCGACTACTGGGTCTTCCACGCACAGGATCCGACGCTGTCGATCGCCGGCAACTGGACCCAGTTGCTCAATGCCGGCGTCCTGGTCCACGCCACCTCGCCCGC
>Ga0181519_10000627_pt1 | contig 32061 bp, 27 predicted proteins | sample PEATcosm2014_Bin_26_FD_121102 | JGI IMG/M metagenome (GOLD analysis project Ga0181519, IMG submission 121102) | Peatland microbial communities from MTU Mesocosm Facility, Houghton, MI, USA - PEATcosm2014_Bin02_10_metaG | ecosystem: Environmental > Terrestrial > Soil > Wetlands > Peat | place...
CGAACATCTGCGAGCCGACGCGCTCCAGCGCCGCGAACAAGGCCGCGCGGCGGCGCGGATCGAAATGCGCCGTCGCTTCGTCGAGCAAGGCGATCGGCGCGACGCCCGACATGTCGGCGACCAGCCGCGCGTGGGCGAGCACCAATCCGACCAGCAACGCCTTCTGCTCCCCGGTCGAGCTCAGCGCCGCCGGCGCGCCCTTGGGGCCGTGGAAGATGACGAGGTCGCTGACGTGCGGGCCGACCAGCGCGCGGCCCGCCGCCGCGTCGCGGCCGCGGCCGTCGCCGAGCAGCGCGCGATAGCGATCCTCGGCGACCAGCGCCGGGTTCTCGGCGGCGAGCGTCTCGACTTCGCCTTCGAGCGTCAGCGCCGCCCAGGGAAAAGGCGAATCTTCGTCGCGGTCGCGCGCGATCGACGCGGCGAGCCGGTCGACGCATTCGCGCCGCGCCGCCGCGACGGCGACGCCGAGTTCCGCCGCCTCGCGCTCCAGCGCGTCGAGCCAATGCGAGTTGCGCGCGCCCTCCTCGAGCAGCCGGTTGCGGCCGCGCAAGGCGCGCTCGAAGGCGGAGACGCGCGCGCCGTGACTGGGGTCGATCGCCAGCACCAGTCGGTCGAGAAACCGGCGCCGCTCGCTCGCCGGACCGACGAACAGCCCGTCCATGGTCGGCGTCAGCCAGACGAGGCGAAGGTGATCGGCGAAGGCGCGCGCCGAACCGACCGGCGCGCGGTCGATGCGGTTGAGCCGTTCGCCGGCCTTCTCGCCGTCGCCCGGTTCGAAGCCGACGCCGAGCTGATGGACCGCGCCCTCGTCCTCGATCTCGATCGAGATCGCGAACCCGCCGGCGCCGCCGATCCGCGCGCAGGCCGCGAGCTCGGCGCGGCGCAGGCCGCGGCCGGGGGCGAACAGCGACAGGGCCTCGAGCAGATTGGTCTTGCCGGCGCCGTTCTCGCCGCAGAAGACGACGAGCGCGCCCTCCAATGCGAGATCGAGGCTGACATAGGAGCGGAAATCGCCGAGCATCAACCGGCGCGCCACGGGGCGCCGGCGCGCCAGGGGCGTTTCGGACGGACTCGACATGCGCGCCGATGTGCCACGTCCGCGGCGGGCGCGAAAGGGGCGGCGCAGCTTGTCGCTCGGCGCCGACTGTCGTAATTGCCGCGGCGACCGCTGATTTGAGAGGATGGCGATTCATGGCGTCGTTCGAAGTCTTGATGCCGCTTCCGGGCATGCCGGAAATCGCCGAGCGGCTGGAGCGGCGCGTGACGCTGCACAAGCTGTGGGAGGCGGCCGATCGCGAGGCGACGCTGACCGCCGTCGCGCCGAACGTGCGCGCAATCGTGTCCACCTGGGCGACGGCGCGGGTCGACGCCGAATTGATGCGCCGCCTGCCCAAGCTTGAAATCGTCGCCGGCTTCGGCGTCGGCTACGATCACATCGACGCCGCCTGGGCCGGCCGGCACGGGATCGTCGTCACCCACACGCCGGGGGTGCTCGACGATGACGTCGCCGACATCGCCATCGCCCTGACGCTCGCGGCGACGCGCCGCCTGCCGCAGGCCGAGCGCCATCTGCGCGAAGGCCTTTGGCCGAGCGGAGCGTTCCCGCTCACCGCCTCGCTGCATGGGCGCGTGATGGGGGTTCTCGGCCTCGGCCGCATCGGCAAGGCGATCGCCCGCCGCGCCGAGGCGTTCGGCCTGAGAATCGCCTATCACGGGCGCCACAAGCAGGACGGCGTCGCCTTTCCCTATTACCCGACGCCGCTCGCGCTCGCCGAGGCCTGCGACATCCTGATGGTCGCCGCGCCGGGCGGGCCGGAGACGCGCCACGTCGTCGACGCGCGCGTGCTCGCCGCGCTCGGCCGTGACGGCGTGCTGGTCAATATCGCGCGTGGTTCGCTGGTCGACGAGGTCGCTCTCATTGCCGCGCTCAGCGGCGGCGTGATCCTTGCCGCCGGGCTCGACGTCTACGAACGCGAACCGCACGCGCCGGCCGAACTGATTGCACTCGACAACGCCGTCCTGCTGCCGCATGTCGGCTCCGCGACCGGCCATTCGCGCACGGCGATGGCCAATCTGGTGGTCGACAATCTGCTGTCGTGGATCGACGGCAAGGGACCGCTGACGCCGACGCCGGAGACGCCGTGGCGGCGCTGACGGGCGCCTAGTTCGACAGCTCGATCAGCCTGCGCGCGCGCAGTTCGACGCGCGGCGCCGGGAACATCACGATCTCGGCTTCGCCCTCGGCGGCGAACGCCAGCGCGATCTCGCGTTTGGCGACATGAAGCGCGAAGACGCGCGGATCGGCGGCCTCGGCGCTGCGCCGCCCGCTCGCCTGACGGCGCGCGCGTTCGAGCGACAGGGTGAACGCGGCGCCGGCCGCGAGTTCGACGCCGTTTTGGCCGCGATATGTGGTGAAGGTCTCAGGCAGCGAGTCGTAGATGGCGCGCTCCTCGGGGCCGAGCGCTTCGCGCGTCCAATCGGGACGGAAGCGCGCAAACATGCGCACGCAGCGCGCGCGCTCGACCAGGTCGAACGCCGTCCAATTCTCCGCTACGAACTGCCAGAATCGTCGTCCGACCGCAACCGAACGGCGCCGACTGACGAAGCAGTCGAGCGTCGCGCCCGGTCGCGGCGGCGCTTCTTCGCTGGGCGGCTGCGGAAACACGGCAATCGGGTCGCGGTCAGGAAATGCGAACGACATCGGGCCTCGCGCTGACGGGAGTGCGGCGAAGCTCGTCGTCGAACATTGCCCGAAACTGAACTGGCGATCTCGGGCTTGCGCGAGACTGTCGCGGGGAACGGCTGCGCCGACAAATGTGATGACGGCGGCGCTTTTCAGTTGGCTCGCGGCCCGCTAACGTCTTGAACGCTGGATGGCCAAGACGGAGGCTTCACCATGCGATCAACGCTTCTCGCGCTTCTCTTTGCCGGCGGCTTTGCCGCGCTGACGGCGGCTGCGGCGTCCGCCTGCGCTTACCACATGACGATGGCCCAGGGCGACCAAGCCCAGCCGGCCCAAACGGCGCAGGCGCAGCCGGCGCCGGCTCAATACGAGTGATCCGACCGCGTCGCGGCCTCGTCCCACAAACGGGCGGGGCCGCGGCGTTTCAGGCGGCGGCGAGTTCGGTCGCCGGAAGTAGGTTGGCGATGTCGATGACGCCGATCAGGCGGCCGTCCATGGCGATGACGCCGCGCAAGTAGAGCCTCGCCGTTTCAGCGGCGATTTCAGGCGTCGGCTGGACCTGCGCCTCATCGGCGGTGAAAATGTCCGAGACGCCGTCGACGAGCAGGCCCGCCACCTGGCTGCCGATCTCAACAACGATGATCGCGTGGCGCGCCGTCGGTTGGGTCGGCGGAAAGCCGAGCCGGACGGCGAGGTCGACGATCGGCAGCACCACCCCGCGCAGATTGACGACGCCGAGCACGAACTCGGGCGCGTGAGGCAGCGGGGTCGCTGGCGTCCAGCCGCGGATTTCGCGCACCGAGGTGGTGCAAAGGCAGAATTGCTGCTCGCCGATGTTGAAGGCGATGAGTTCGCTCACCTTGCCGGAGCGATTGGCGATCGTGTCTTTCATGTGGGCGCCTCTTGGCGATTGCAGTTAGCGTCGCGCGTCCGGCGCGACCCGTCCACCAGTTCAGAATTCCTGCCAGTCGTGTTCGCCGGCGTTGTCCGCCGTCGCCGGGAGCGGCGCGTTGACCGCCGCCTTCATCGCCGGCGCGCGGGTCGGCGCTGGCTTGGCGCGTGCTGCGGGCGGAGGTTCAGGCGCGGCGCGGAACGCGTGCGGCGCGGCCTTCTTCAATGTCTCGCGCATCGCGTCGTCCTCGCTTCGCCGCACGCGATAGCGCGCGACGAGCTTGGCGAGCTCGCTCGATTCGGACGCCAGGCTGTGGACGGCGTTGGACGCCTCGCCGACCAGTGCGGCGTTCTTCTGCGTCATCTGGCTCATTTCGGTGACCGCAGTGTTGACCTGTTCGAGTCCGATCGACTGCTCCTGGGCGCTGACCGCGATCTCGGCGATCGAACCGCTGATCTCGACCACCTGCGAGACGATGCGCTCCAGCGCTTCGCCGGTTTGGCCGACCAGCACTACGCCCTGATCGACCTGGGTGGTCGAGGCGGAAATGAGGCCCTTGATCTCTTTGGCCGCTTCGGCCGAGCGTTGCGCGAGCGCCCGCACTTCCGACGCGACCACTGCGAAGCCGCGGCCCGCCTCGCCGGCGCGCGCCGCCTCGACGCCGGCGTTGAGGGCCAGGAGATTGGTCTGGAAGGCGATCTCGTCGATGACGCCGATGATCTGGCCGATCTGCTTCGACGACTTGTCGATCGCCGCCATCGCCGCCATCGCCTCGCGCACCACCGCGCCGCTTTTCTCGGCGTCATTTTTGGCGGCGGAGACGACGTCGCGCGCGTGGTTGGCGCCCTGCGAGGACTTCTTCACCGTCACCGTGACCTGTTCGAGCGCGGCGGCGGATTCCTCGAGATTGGCGGCCTGCTGCTCGGTGCGCCGCGACCAGTCGTCGGCGGCGCCAGCGATCTCGCCGGCGCCGCCGGTGATCGCCCGCGTAGCGGCGCCGACCGCTGCGATCGACTTCTCCAGCGCCTCCACCGACGCGTTGAAGTCGACGCGGAGCGCCTCGAGTTCCGGGATGAACGGCGACGCGATGCGCTGCTCCAGGTCGCCTTCGGCGAGCCGGCTCAAGGCGATTGCGATCTGGTTGACGGCGGCGACGCGGCCGGTGACGTCGGTGGCGAATTTGACGACTTTCGCCACCTGACCGTTGAGATCGAAGATCGGATTGTAGGAAGCCTGAATCCAGACCTCGCGTCCGCCCTTGCCGATGCGCTTGAACTCGGCGGCGACGAATTCTCCGCTTCTCAGTTTCGCCCAGAATTCCTGGTACTCGGGCGTACGAGCGTAAGCCGGGTCGACGAACATGCTGTGGCGCTGTCCCTGGATCTCCTCCAGGCGGTAGCCCATCGTCTTGAGAAAATTCTCGTTGGCGGCGACGACCTTGCCGTCGAGCGTGAACTCGACCATCGCCTGGGCGCGCGAGATCGCGTCGAGCCGGCCCTGGTTTTCGCCGGCCTTCAACTTGGCGTCGGTGATGTCGGTGAGGATGTTGACGACCTTCACCACTCGCCCGGCGGCATTGGTCACGGGATGGTAGGCAGACTTGATCCACACCTCCCTACCGCCCTTGCCGAGGCGCTTGTACTCGCTCTCGTCGCGTTCGCCGCGCCGCAGCTTGGCCCAGAATTCGCGGTACTCGGCGCTCTCGGCGTAATCGCGGTCGACGAACATGCGGTGGTGCTTGCCGACGATCTCCTCGGCCTCATAGCCGGCCGTCTCGCAGAACTTCTTGTTGGCGGCGAGCACCGTTCCGTCCGGCGAATATTCGATCATGACCAGTGATCGGCTGAGCGCCTGCAATATGCGCTTGGCGTCCGAACCGAAATCGACTCCCAACATTCCGAACTCCTTGGCGGCGCGTCGGCCGCGCGGCCGTAAGTCGCTCAAGCCCTCGCCGGCGCGCGAGACGCGCCGCGGAGCCGCGGTGAAAGAGAAATCCGGATTGGAACCGGGATGAGCGCGCGGCGTCATGCCCTCGGCCGACGGCTTTTTGCGGCCGGCCAATGCCTCATCGAACGACGCTACCGCCGTCAGGGCCAGGAAGCTGTTGGGTTTCGGTGTCCTTCGCGAACTCGTGCGCCGATGGTCGGGCGGCGCATCCCGTCGAAAGACAGTCTGCGAACGTCGCTTTAAGGCCGAGTTAAGGACGTCGATGCTTTCGCCGCCGAGGTTCGCCGTCGCCGGCGTTGCGAGCGCTCCGGCGTGCGACATGGCGTCGCGCGTGCTCGGTCTTGCCGGGACGCTCGTGCCATTTCGGTATGCCGCCGAGGCCGTTTCTTTCCCGATTTGGCGAACTGGCCGGTTCGCGACGCCGCGCTCGAATGGATCGACCGTGCATGTCGCCGCTCGGTCACAACGCGGGGCAACCGACTGATTTCGCAGTCATGGTCGTCTCCTCATAGTTTCCAAATCATGAAGCGGAAACAGGAATATAACGCTTTCGGTAACGCTCTCGGCGCCGCCCGTGCGTGGCCACGCGCGGGCGCGGTTCGTCGCGTCGAAGAGGGCAGAAAAATGAGCGAACGCCGCCAGTCGGCTCGCCGCCGCACCTATCTTGGCGGACGCGCCAGTTACGAGAAGCCAGTCTCGAGCGACGAATGTTTGGTGCGCGACCGTTCGCCGGGCGGCGCGCGGATCGAATTCCCCGGCTCGACGCCGTTCCCCAACGCGTTCGACCTCACGATTCGCGACGGCGGCGAGACGCGCAGCGTCCGCGTCGTGTGGCGCGACGGATTGCAGGTCGGCGTCGCTTACGAATCCGCCGCGCTTCCGTTTGCGCCTGAGGCCGCCCGCCGAATCCGCAAACTCGAAGCGGATCGCAATGCGCTCGCGCGCCGTCTCGCTCAGTCGATCCGATGAGATGGGCCGTCGCCTACGCCTTCGAGCGTCTGCTCGTCCCTGTGGTCGTCGCGCTGCTGTTCATTTACGTCTTCGGCGACGCGTCCGGGGGCGCGAACCCCTTCGTCGAGCAGATCAATCGCTGGCTTGGCTTCGACGAGCTCATGCGCGCGCTCGGCGCTCGCTTCTAAAGCGCAGGCCAACAGAAGCGGGCGATCACGAGTCGGGGCCGGGTATGATCTGACCGCCGCCCCTGAGGATCGTCTCAATGTCTCTTGAGGCGACCGGTTTGCTCAAGTGAAAGCCCTGCATCTCCTCGCAGAGATGCTCGCGCAGGAACTTGACTTGCTCTGGCGTTTCGACGCCTTCCGCAATGACCCTCAGGTTGAGCTTCTGGCCGAGCGATATCACCGCGGTCGTGACCGCCTCGTCGTTCGCGTCGTGCGGCAAGTGGCCGATGAACGACTTGTCGATCTTGAGTCGTGCGACGGGCAAAGTTTTCAACGCGCTCAGACTCGAATAGCCGGTGCCGAAATCGTCGATCGAGACCTGGACCCCGAGGGTCTGCAATTCCTTCATCGTCGCAACCGCTAGGTCGAGGTCCTGCATGATCAGGCTCTCGGTCAGCTCGAGCTCCAGGTATTTCGACTCGAGGCCGTTGTCGCGCAGGGCGGCGGCGACAATGGCGGCGAAGCGCTTCTCCTTGAACTGCAACGCCGAGACATTCACCGACACCGTGATCGGCGGCAGGCCTTCGTCCTGCCAGGCGCGATTTTGCCGACAGGCTTCTGTGAGCACCCACTCGCCGATCGGCGCAATAAGGCCTGTTTCCTCTGCGATTGGAATAAAGCGCTCTGGAAGCAGCACGCCCAGAGCTGGGTGGTTCCACCGGATCAGCGCCTCGACCGCAAACACTCTGCCGGTGCGCAGATTGACTTGCGGCTGGTACAGCAATGCGAACTCGCCGCGCGTCACCGCGCCATTGAGGTCTTCGCGCAGCCTGAACCTCTCGCCGACGTTCTCGTTGAGGCCGGGCGAATAGAGCTGGACGCGATCGCGACCGATATCTTTGGCCCGGTACATTGCGGCGTCAGCGTTGGCGAGCAGTTCGTCCACATCCTTGCCATCGTCGGGGAAGGTCGCAACGCCGATGCTGGCGGTGACGCGCAGCATATGTCCGTCGACGGGGACCGGGGCGGCGACAGCGGCCTGAATCCTGCGCAGCGTCTCCGAATTCTCGTCAAATCCTTTTGCCTGGTCGAAGAACAGGATGACGAATTCGTCGCCGCCGAGCCGAACAACAGTGTCGGACGCTCGAACGCAGTCGACCATCCGTTTGGCGACCGCTTTCAGCAACTCGTCGCCGACATTGTGGCCAAGGCTGTCGTTGACGACCTTGAAGTTGTCGAGATCGATGAAGGCGACCGTGGCGCAGCGGTTCTGCCGCTCGGCGAAAAGGATCGCTTGCGCCAGCCGATCGCGTAGCAGCGCGCGGTTGGGCAACCCTGTCAGCGCGTCGTGGGTCGCCATGAACTGGATGCGATCCTCGGCGAGCTTGCGCTCGACCGCGATGCCGGCGATTCGCGCTGCGGTGTCGACGAGGCGCGTCTCGGCCGCGTCTGGCTCGCGCACGGTCCGCGCGTACACGGCGAACGCGCCAAGCGCGGCCCCGTGGCTCGACAGAATGGGGGTCGCCCAACACGAGCGAAGGGAGTGAGCCCCGGCGAGGTCGCGATAGTCGCGCCAAATCGGGTCGACGGCGATGTCGCCGACGACAACCGGCTCCCGCCGATAGGCGGCCGCGCCGAAGGAGGCGCCTTCGGGGCCGATCGCGACGCCGTCGATCGCTTGGCAATAGGCGTCGGACAGGCTCGGCGCCGCGCAGTGGCGCAAGCGGCGCCCATCTTCGTCCAACAACAGGGCCGCGCAGACAACCCCGACCAACTGCGATTCGATCAATCGGACAAGGCGATCGAACACCGTGGCGAGCGGCGCGCCGCGGGCGATCATCTCGAGAATCTGCGCCTGTCCGTCGCGAAGCGCGTTGGCGAGCCTCCGCGCCGTGACGTCGCGCGAAATGCCGATCACCCCGACGATTTCGCCCCGCGCGTTGCGCAGCGGAACCTTGGTCGTCGCGATCCAGACCTTCCCGCCGTCGGGGGCCAGCACGTATTCCTCGCTGTCGATCATCGAGCGGCCGGTCTCGATGACGTCGCGCTCGTCGGCCAGATATTTGTGCGCCGTCTCTGGCGGACACAGCTCGAGATCGGATTTGCCGATCAACTCCTGTGGCGCCGCATGGCCGAGCCGCCGCGCTGTCGCCGCGTTGGCGATGACGAACCGACTCTGCGGGTCCTTGACCCAGAGATTGTCGGGCACGGCGTCGATCAGCGATTGCACGGACCCCTTTTCCTCGATCGGCAGCCGCCTCTCGGGAGTCTCTGTGACGTCTTCGTGGATGGAAGCCCAACCGCCGTCCGGCGTCGGCTCATGTCGGACGCGAATCGCACGACCGTCGGCCAGCGCGTCGATCCAACTCCGCGCATCCCTGCCGGCATGGACGGACGCGCATTTCGCGAGGTAGTCCTCGACGCCGCCGCTGCAGGTTCCGGCTCCGAAGCGACGCTCGACAATCTCGCGCAACGTCGCGCCTGGCGCCGCCTGCTCGGGCGTCAGCCGGTAAATCTCTGTGTAGGGTCGGTTGCAGGCGACCAGCCGATCGTCGCGGTTGAAGAAGCAGACCCCGGACGAAAGGCTGTCGATCGCCGTCTGGAGGCGCGTCGCCTGGACGCGAAGATCGGCGACCTCGCGCAGCAGCTCGCGGATCGTTGCGTCACGCGCTTCGTCGGCCAGTCGGATCAGCGAGGCGACGCCAGCTTTGGCAGGACGGTCATCGACGCCGCGTTTCGGGTTCGCGCCCACTTGAAGCTCCCCGTCATGAGGAGACTGATGAATCTCCTCATCATGAGGAGACTGTGCTGAAGATGTTCGTTTCAGGCGTTCTGACTACGCGATGGAAGGTTAACCGAGAGCGAACGGGTGGCCACACGTCGTTGTTTCGTTCGTTATCCCTAATGAAGCCCCGTCGGGGGAAAGGGCGGCTTCCGGGCCGAGAAACAAGCCGCCGCCGCGCGCCGACGGCGGCGCTCAACCATTGCTTTGAGGCAAAACGCGCAGGCGCCGCAAACCGGCAAGACTGGAAAGTTCGCCGGCGATGCGGCGCAATTCAAAGCGGTTTCCTCGCCGCGGCCTCCTGGGCCTGAGCCTGGATGGCGGTCAGGGCGATCGTGTAGACGATGTCGTCGACCAGGGCGCCGCGCGAGAGATCGTTGACCGGCTTGCGCAGTCCTTGGAGCATCGGGCCGACCGAAACAACGCCGGCGGAACGCTGGACGGCTTTGTAGGTGGTGTTGCCGGTGTTGAGATCCGGGAAGACGAAGACGTTGGCGTGGCCCGCCAGCGGGCTCGACGGCGCCTTCTGCTGACCGACGCTCTCGACCGAGGCGGCGTCGTACTGAATCGGCCCGTCGACGACGAGATCAGGGCGACGCTCATGGACGAGGCGGGTCGCGTCCCGAACCTTCTCGACGTCCTCTCCAGCACCCGACGCGCCGGTCGAGTAGGAGATCATCGCGACGCGCGGATCGAGGCCGAAGGCGGCGGCGCTGTCGGCTGACTGGATGGCGATTTCGGCGAGCTCCTCAGCGGTCGGATCGGGGTTGATCGCGCAGTCGCCGTAGACCAGCACCTGATCGGGCATCAACATGAAGAAGACGCTGGAGACGATGCTCGAACCGGGCGCTGTCTTGATGAGCTGAAGGGCGGGGCGAACCGTGTTTGCGGTCGTGTGCACCGCGCCGGAGACGAGGCCGTCGACGTCGCCTTCGGCGAGCATCATCGTGCCGAGAACGACCGTGTCCTCGAGGCCTTTTTCCGCCTGTAGCGGCGTCAATCCCTTGCTCTTGCGCCGCTCCACCATCGGGTCGACGTAGTGGGCGCGAATGCTGTCCGGATCGACGATTTCAACCTCGGCGGGCAAATCGACGCCGTGCGACTGCGCGACGGCGCGGATCCGCTCGGGATCGCCCAGCAGGACGCAGTGCGCGACGCCTTTCTCGGCGCAAATGGCGGCGGCCCTGATGGTGCGCGGCTCATCTCCCTCGGGCAGAACGATGCGACGGTTGGCGGCGCGCGCCGCCTCAACCAGACGGTGACGGAACACCGGCGGCGGCATCAGCGGTTCGACCGGCGCGTCGAGACGGCGGGCCAGCGGCCGGATGTCGACCCGTTCGGCGATGAAATCGATCACCCGTTCCATGCGCTCGCCGTCGGCGCGTCCAATATGACGGGAGAAATTGGCGAGCCGCGTCGCCGTGGTGAAGGTGTCGTCGGGCGTCGCCAGCAGCGGCAGTTGGTCGAGCGGCGGGGCGCTCAGCAATTCCATGACCTCTGGGGCGGGACGCACGCCGCAGGTGAAGAGGAATCCGGCAAGCGGCATGCCGCGCTGGGCGATCAAAGCGGTGGCGAGGATGGCGTCGGAACGATCCCCTGGCGTGATGACCAGAGTGCCGGGGCGCAAATGGCCAAGCAGCTTTTCAGGCGAGCGCGCCGCCACAAGCGGTTTCTCCATGCGCGCCGTCTCGATCGCGCCGCGGTTCAGGATCTCGAGCCCCAGTCCGTCGGCGACGTCGATGACGCGCGGCGCCGAAAGACGCGGCTCGGTGACCACGGCCGCCAGCACCGGGACCGGTTCCGCCTGGCCCTCGACAACCAACGATCCGGCTTTGGCGAGCGCCGCCGAGGTCGCTGCGGAGCAGTGATTGAGCAGAACGCCGGCGATCGGCCGGCGCCCTTCGTCGCCGTACTGTTCGATCGCCGTGGCGGTTCTGATGGCGAGGTCGTCCAAATCGCGGTCGCGCGCCGAGAGGACGGGAATGACGTCGGCGCCGAGCGAGTTGATCATCTCGATGTTGAGGCGCGTGGCGACCTGGATGTCGACTTCGGGAATGAGACCCTCGACGATGACCACGTCGCGGGTCGCGCGCACGCTTTCGATAATGCCAACGACCTCTTCCATCAGCCCGGAGAGTTGGCCCGCGCGGACCATCTCCGCGGCATGGTCGAAAGCAATCGCATCCGGCGTGATCTTGCCGCACAAGGAGCGGGCGAAGTGGACGGCGAGGTCGCGGTCGCCCTTCACCGCCTCGGGCTGGAAGATCGGCTTGAAGTAACCGACCCTCACGCCGGCCAGTCGCAAAGCCCGGACGAGCCCCAACGCCATCGACGTGAGCCCGACCTCCTGCGAGACCGGGACCAGATAGACGGTGTGATGGGCGGAAGAGATGTTCATCGAATACTTCCTGTTAAATAGGTCGAGGCGCTCGGACGGCCGGCCGAGCGGGTCTATGGCAGGGTTGCGAGCTTACGATGACGGCTGACGAACCCCCCAAATCGATCGCGAGCGCCGGCCAAGGCGTCTCCTTGGCCGACGCGAAACCAATTGGGCCAAAGGCTGCGGCCCCGCATTGATGAAGCGCAGTCGCCTCGACGTTCGTGCGCGAAAGGAAAATGGCTCCCCTGGCCGAATGAAGACATGAGCCTCTATGTAATTGAAATTATCCAGTTTTAATGAACGCCCTTATTGCTCCGGCAGGCGTATCGAGATCACAATCGGCGCATCCAAGGAGAGCGCCGCAAACGCCGGAAGCGCCTTGCGCGCGGGGCGCCTGCCGCCACTTGCCCAGCATTTGGAACTGACGCCGATGACCCTGCGATTGCAGATCTTGCCGTGAATCAAGCGCCCAAAGTTGATCCTGCCAAAGTACGGGCAATCAGGGAGTTGCGACGCCGTTCGGCGTTCGGACCCCGGGCCGATTAACGCTCGGGGCGTCTTCGACGACCTGTGCTCCAAGGGACTCGGCGGTGAGAACGTCAGCGCCGCCATCAAGGCCTACCGCGGTTGACGCCGGCTGGCTGCAGAGCCAGGAGAACCAACGTAAGCCTCCGCGCCGTCGACACAGCGCCGGAATCGCTGGATGCGAGTCCGACGCCCGGTGCCGGCTGTAAGTGCGCTCCAGAAGTTGACCCCGCCGGGTTCAAACGGATCGAAGGATCGGCCGCCGATCGGCGTCGGCCTCCCCTGCCGATTCACAGTCATTGCCGGCGCGAAGAAACTAGGCGCGCACCGCCATCTGGCTGTGCGGAAATCGCTGCGTCTGCAGGCGGACAGCGCGTCTTGACATGTCTTGGCCCATGCGGCCATCACGAGCGGGCATTGCGGTTTGCGGAGGCTGGGATTGTCAGTTCGCACGGGGCGGTTCGCCGCTCGCCGGAACCGATCGGCCAATCCAGCGCCTAAACATGGTCGGGCTCCCTCGCAGATCGGCGATCATAACCTGCGCGTCACGCTTGAGGCGATCCGTCGCGACGGCCCGTTGACGCGGCTCGAGCTCGGAAGCCGGACGGGTCTCACAGGGCCGGGGATCACGAATATTCTCCGCAGGCTCGGCGACGACGGCCTAATCACCGCCCGCAAGCGTGCGGAGAGGGGCGGAGGACAGCCTTCCACGGAATTCTCGATCGATCCAAACGGCGCCTTAGGCGTTGGAATCCGGCTGCGGGACAAGGACGGAGAGGCGGTTCTCCTGGACCTGGGCGGCGAAATCCGCGCGCGGCGCCGGTTTGAGCTCGCCGCGGACATCGCCGCCACAATCGAAGACGTGGTTTGGTCGTTGACCGCTCCGCTTCGCTCGCCTTCGAAAGTGCTTGGCGTTGGCGTCGCCGCGGAGAATCCGACCCCTGTCATGCCCGAGCGGCTTGCCGGGGCGAACCTCACGCTGAAGGTCTTTCACGAGCGAGACTGCGTGGCGGCGCTTCTCGCCGAACGCACGCTCGGCGTCGGCTTGGTCGAGGGTGGAGTGATGCTGATCGTCATCGACGAGCGCGTCAGGGCTGGTTTCCTGTTTCGCGGCGCGCCTTTTGGCGGCGTTCACAGCAAAGCGGGGAGTATCGGGCTCATGCGCACAGGCGCCGATCACGTTCCGCTTGACGCCGTCGCCAGCCTCGCAGTCCTGCGTCAGGCGATGACTCCGACAGAGCGATCGGAACTCGCGTTGGGCGAAGGAGTGGCCATCAGCCCGCCAATCCGAAGATGGATTCGCAACGCGGCAGGCCATCTCGTCGACGCCGTCGTCGCCTCCGCAGGCTTTCTTGCGCCCGGGGCGATTCTGATCGGCGGCGATCTGCCCCGCAACATCGTCGAGGAGCTCGTCGCGCAAATATCCGTCGAACGCGGCAACACCGCGGTTCGGCCGGTCGTTACGCCGTGGATTTCGCCGATACGTCCGACAACCTTCTCAGGAGCGGGAATTACGATCGGCGCGGCGCTGCTGCCATTCTTCGACCGTCTACTGCCGCCGCAGACCTCATTGGCGACGTAGCGACGCCGGCCGTCAGCCAACTCGCCGAACGCCAGCGCGCTTCCCGTTTTCGAAATTAGGCGACGATCTGATCGCTGTGTTTGAGATCCGACATCATCGCCTGGTCCAGCACCTTCTGGATGTTGGCTGCGCGCCGGAAGGACGGTTCTTGAGTTGTCCCCGTCTTCACGGCGGCGGCAAAGCGTTGGTAATTCGTCTCAACAGGTTCAAACGGCGCGTCCCTCCATGTCGCCGTGTTCGTATCCTCGCCGAGGCAGGTCCTGAGCGTCGATTTGCCCGTGTCATAGATCACCTCGATCGAACCCTTGTCGCCGTAGATGCGCAACCGCAGCTGGTCGAGTTGCCCCGCGGCGGTGCGGGTCGCCTGGATGGTTCCAATCGCGCCATTGCTGAACTCGACGGACGTGGTGAAGCTGTCGTTGGCGTCGAGGTCATATTCGCCGATTTTGTTCGTCGGCGGCGCTTTGTCGAAAGTCTTGAGGCGAGCGAAGACGCGCGTCACGTCGAGCCCCGACCCATAAGACGCGAAGTCGACGATATGAATGCCGATGTCGCCCAGGGCGCCGTTGGATCCGTGCTTCTTGCTCAGCCGCCACAGCCACTTGCTTTCGGTCCTCCAATCACCCCAGGCGTTGCCCACTAGCCAGCTCTGCAGATGCGAGGCCTCGATGTGACGGACCGCGCCGACCGTGCCGGCGACCACCATTTCGCGGCCCTTCTGCAAAGCCGGGGAATTACGATAGGTGAAGTTCACCATCCCGACCTTGCCGGATCTCTCCATCGCCGTCGCCATCTCCATGGCAAGCGCGGCGTCCGTCGCCAGCGGCTTTTCGCAAAAGACGTGCTTTCCCGCCTCGATGGCGAGCATGGTGGTGGGATGATGGATCCGATCGGGGGTGACGTTGGCGACCGCATCGAACTCACCCCACGTGAGCGCCTCCTCGAAGTTCGCGAAGTGTCGATCGATCTTGTGCTGGGCGCAGAAGGCGGCCAAGCGGTCAGGTTGGACGTCGACGCCTCCCACAATTGTGACGCCGTCGATCGAGGCGAAATTGGTCGCGTGGGCGTTGGCCATGCCGCCGGTGCCGAGAATGAGAAGGCGCATTTCGTCTGTTTCCTCGTTGTTTTCCGATGTCATCGGGCGGCGAAGGCCTGGAGCCGGACAAGCCCCCCGTCCTCATCGCTTGACATAATAACAAAGTTACTTAATCTATCCAACCAGAGCTGCCAACTCGTCGCAGGCGAACTGCGCACCGGCGCCCGTTGGGACGGACCAGGAGGAAACCGATGTCGTTCAAACTCTGTCTGAGCGCTTTAGCTTTCATCGGCGCGCTAAGTCCGATGTCGCTTGTCGTCGCGGCGGATCAGGAGCTCGTCGCGCCTGACCGGATCGGGTTGGCGACCGCGCCCAACAAGCTCGCGGTTCGGCTTAACACCAGCAGTCCGGGAAATGGCGATCCGGCGGTCGCCAAGGGCTACCAGGATCTCTTTGTCGCGTTTATCAAGAAGCACCCGGCTTGGCAGCTCGAGATGCAGATCGAGACGCAGGACATCGGCAACGAACAAGCGAAGATGCTGGAGGAAGCCAAGTCCGGCAATGCTCCCGACTGCGCGGCGGTCGATTCGTTCGTGCTGGGCCAGTTTAAATTGAACCACGTGCTGTCGGATCTGACGCCGTATTTTTCAAAGGAAGAGGTCGCCGACCTGTTCCCCTTCGTCCGAGAGGGCGTGACCGGCGCCGACGGCAAGATCTACGCTTGGTGGTGGAACACTGACCTTCGAGTACTTTACCGTCGAACCGACATCGTGCCCGACGCGCCGAAGACCTGGGACGAGCTGAAGGCGGCCGGGATCGACTCCGCCAAGAAAGGAATGGAGGGCGTGATTTTCAACGCCGGTCGCTACGAGGGCGCGATCATCGACTGGCTGGCCGCCTATTGGGACCTCGGGGGCAGGCTTGTCGACGACTCGGGCAAGCCAGTGTTCGGCGACTCGACCAACAGGCCCTTGTTCCTCAAGGCCATCGGTTACTACAAGGAACTCGTCGATTCGGGCGCTGCGCCCAAGCGGGTCACGACGATCGCCAATTACGACGACCTCAACGCCGCAGCGGCGGCCGGGACGACGGCGCTCTTCATCGGCGGCAGCTGGCAATTCGCTCAGCTCAAGTCGGTGCTCGAGCCCGATCAGTATGCGAAGTGGGCCTTTTCGCCGCTTCCGGGTCCGACCCCCGACAAGCACATTACCGGGACCGGCGGTTGGACGATGGCTTCGCTCAGCAAGGATCCGAAAAAGGTCGCCATGTGCGCCGAACTGATCAAGGACGTCTACATGGGCCCGGCAAATGCGATCGAGCAAGCGCTTCCGACCCGCGCATCCTTGTTTGACAGTTATCCGGTGTTTTCCACGCCAGCCAACAAAGCCTTCGCAGCGGACCTCAAGTCCGGTCAAGCTCGTCCCGGCGCGCCGATCTATCCAGAAATCTCGAACCAAATTCAGATCGTGCTCGGCGACGTTCTGTCTGGCAGCAAACCACCCGAGCAGGCGCTCGACACCGCCTATCAGGCGGCGATGGCCGCGTACAAGCGTCTCTAGCCGGCGGCGGCGCTCCTCCCACGCCGCCGCCCCTAGTCTCTCTGTCGGTGTTGCAAACATGTCCAGAAGCGCGACAGGCGTCGTGATAGGCGCCTCCAACGATCTGAGGACCCGATCCCGCCGCCCGATGCGTTCCGGACCGATCCCCTGGATGCTGCCGGCGGCGGTCGCGCTCGGCCTCTTCTACCTATATCCGGTGATCGATGTCGTCCGCCTGTCCTTCACCGATGCGACGCTGATCGGCGATCACGAGAACTATACCTTTTCCTCCGTCATCAATGCGTTGAGCTCACCGCGCCTGCCCGGCGTGCTGCTCGCGACGCTCATCTTTGTCGGCGGGAGCATCGCGGGACAACAGATCCTCGGTTTGAGCCTCGCGCTTGTTGTCATACGCGGCGAGATCCGGCATCTGCTCGGAACCACGGTGTTGCGCACGACCGCACTCGTCGCATGGGTCGTGCCCGGCATTGCCGGCGGCATCGTCTGGCAAATGCTATTCAGCGAAGCCCCGTTCGGCGCGATCAACAGTTTGCTGCGTCTCCTGCACATGACGCCCGTGGCCTGGCTCTCGAATCCCGCGATGGCGCCTTGGTCCGCCGTGATCGCCAACATCTGGCGTGGGACCGCGTTCTCCATGGTCGTCATGTACGCCGCCCGCAAGGCGATCGACCCAGAACTTTACGAAGCCGCAGAGGTGGACGGAGCCTCCGCGTTGCAGCGGCTGCGCTACATCACAATCCCGCAGCTTCGCCCGGCGATCCTGGTCAACATGATTCTGATCACCATCCAGACCATGAACACGTTCGACGCGATCATCTCGCTGACAGGCGGCGGCCCTGGCCTAGCGACGGAGGTGATCTCTCTCTACACCTTCAACCTCGTCTTCCGGAACTACGATCTCGCCGGCGGCAGCGTGACGTCCTTTCTGATGCTGTTGATCAGTCTCACGCTCGCCTTGGTCTACGTCGGTTTCCTACCTCGCGAGGAGCGGTCATGAGCGCACGTCGGGGGTCCCGCCTTGGAGACTGCGCGAGCTATCTTTTCATGCTGGTCTCTTTCGCGTTCTTCGCGACGCCGTTGCTATGGCTCCTGTCGCTCGCGCTGCGGGACCGCCGCGAGATCTATCTCGGCGTCGCGCGCTTCGTCCCGAATCACCCGACTCTCGACAATTTCGTCAGCGTACTGACCAACAGCGCGTTTCCGATCTATCTCTGGAACGGGCTGAAACTCGCCTCGCTTAGCGCCACGGGCGTTCTGATCGTCGCCTTGCCGGCCGCCTACGCCTTTTCGCGCTTCGATTTTCGGACGAAGGGCCTGTGGATGCTCGCGCTTCTCACGTTCCAGATGATTTCCCCTCTCGTGATCATGGTGCCGCTATACCGGTACATGAGCCGGCTCGGCCTAGTCGACACGCATTTCGGCGCGATCATGGTTTATGTCGCGCTCAGCTGCCCGCTCGCCTGCTGGCTATTGAAAGGGTCGATTGACACCGTGCCGAGAGCGCTGGACGAAGCCGCGATGATGGACGGCTGTTCGCGCTTTTCGCTATTCTGGCGGATCATTCTGCCCCTGGCCGTGCCGGGCGTCGCCTCAGTCTTCATCATCTCCATGATCGCAGGCTGGTCGCAGTTCCTCGTTCCGTTCCTGCTCCTGACGAAGACCGACCTGATGCCAATCGCGGTCGGCATATTCACGTTCCAGGGACTCGAAAGCTCGACTTCGACACAACTGCTTGCGGCGGCCTGCCTAATCTCCGTTATGCCGGCGATCGCCGTCTTCCTGCTGCTGCAGCGGCTGATTCTCAGCGCGATGACAGCCGGCGCGGTGAAAGGATGACAAAGCACAATCCCGGCCCGTTCGCGCGCGAGGCGATCAACCTGACAGGGTCAAACTCTGAGCAGGCCGGCGAACGCAATCGGGCCCTCGTGCTGCGCGCGATTCATCGCAACGCGCCGATCTCTCGCGCGGACCTCGCCCGGCAGACCAGTCTGACCAAGCCCGGAATCGCGCGCATCGTTGATCGTCTGCTTGATGAAGGGCTGATCATGGAGGCGCGACGCAGAAAAGGACTTCGCGGCCAGCCGGCGATCGAGCTCGAGATCGATCCGGAGGGGTGCTTTTCGATCGGAGTCGATATCGATCGCGATCACCTGACCATTCTGGCCGTCGACGCCGTCGGCCATGTACGCGGTCGGGTCCATCATGAAAAACGATGCATTCTTCCGGACGCGTTCGTCGAATTGACCGCCGAGGCGATCAGCTACTTTCGCCGTAGCCATCTGATAGACGAGGCGCGTTTGGCGGGAATCGGGGTCGCCATTCCCGATTGGCTGGGGGAGCTGCCGTTCATCGGCAAGCCTGGCGATTACGCGTTGTGGACGGGGTTCGACGTCCGCGCCGCCCTGTCGAATCTGACCAGCCGTCCGATCTTCATTGACAACGAATCGAACGCCGCCGCAATGGCGGAGCTCGATTACGGATTGGGCGCAGAAAGCCGAAGCTTCTTCTACATCTACGTCTGTGCGTGCACCGGCGGCGGCTTGGTGCTCGAGGGCGTGCGGCATCGCGGCGCCATGGGCCTCAGCGGCGAAATCGGGTGGCTGCCCGTCATCGACGAGGAAGGCCCCGGCCGAGGCAAGGTGCAGCCGCTGGGCGAAGTCTTCTCGCTTTCGTTTCTTTACGACTATCTCGGCCGGCAGGGCCTCGGCGTCGCGAAGCCGGAAGATCTCATGAACCTCGACAGCCGGGGCCGTCAGCTGGTGTCGTCGTGGCTCAAGCGCATGAGCAAATACATCGCCGAGGCGGTCACACATATCGCTCTCATTGTCGACCCGGACGCGGTCGTGGTCGGGGGCCGGCTGCCGGTCCGGCTCGTTGACGAGTTGATCCGCTACGTCAACGAACGGCTCGACGCCGGCGACCCGAATTTGCCATCGATTCACCGGGCTACCACCGAAGACGCTGCAGCGCTGGGCGCGGCGGCGATGTCGACCGCGGCGCGACTCATGCTGAGCTCGGTCGACCCGGCGCAGAGGACGCGACTTCCCTTGCGGGCGCTCGAGCAAGTCAACTCGGCCTGACTCAACCCTGACCGACAAACGACGAGGAACGAGGATGCAGATCGGCTTCTACACGTCTACCTTCAGCGATCGCCCGATTGAAGAGGTGCTCGATTTCGCGCAGGCGTCGGGCTTCGACGCAGTCGAAATCGACGTCGGGGGCCACATCAAGAGCCCTGACAAAGTGGAGAGCGTCGTCACCGCGGCGCGCGACCTCGGGCTGACAGTCTCTTCGATCGCGCTCTTCGGCAATCAGCTCGATTCGGATTTGGCGAGGCGCCAGACGCTGCGAAAGTCGACCGCTGATTTCGCTCTGGCGGCCGCGGCGGCTGGAGTCCCGACCCTGGTCGTTTTTCCGGGGCGCGACGAGACGGCGAGCGAGGACGCCAACTATCGGAACTTCGCCGATCACCTGAACAGCCTCATCGCGACGGGTGGCAGCGGCGCGCTGACTTTTGCAATCGAGAACTGGCCTGGGCCGAAGGACGACTTCATCGCGACGACTCCGGACGGGTGGAAGAAGATCGGCGCGCTGGTTCCCGATCCGCGCTTCGGTCTTGAATTTGACCCATCGCACCTGCTGAGACTCGGCGTGGATCCGTACGCCGCCTTCGATGAAGTCAAAGACAGGATCAAGATCCTGCACGCCAAAGACACCGCGATCGATCGTGCGCGGCTGCAGCAAGTTGGCTACTCCGGACAAGGCTGGTGGCGTTATGTCCTGCCAGGATTGGGGATGCTCGATTGGATGAAGTTTCTCCGCCAGGCGCGCGTCGCAGGATACGACGGAATCGTCTCCGTCGAGCACGAGGACGCCGAATTCGGGTGGCCGCGCAACAGCCTCGAGTCGCGCAAGGAGGGCGAAGTTCGCGCGCTCGCCTTTCTGAGGGAGACATTGTCCGCGCTGTAACCAGCGCATCGTCGTTTCAGCCGCCGCTCGTGAACGGTGGAGCCGTTTCAGCGGGCCAGCGGAGCGTCTCTATCCGTGGTTGCGAACGCTCGCAACCTGTATGACGCGCGCGCCCGAGCGACGCCCGGTATCGCGGCCTCTATTCATAGGGGCCAGATTTTCGGGTAGTGGGCCAGTTCGATTGTGGCGACTGAATTTTCCGCTGGCGATCTAGACCGCGTCGCCCCATATTTGCACGATGCCACAAGCGCGGGCTGACACGGTCACCTGTCAATGCGGGGCGGTCTATCGCCGCGAATATCACAAGAGCATGATCCGCGACTCTGACAGTTTCGAGTGCCTCGTTTGCGGGCGCTGCCTCGACGCATGGAGTTCGTCGCGCTGGCCAAGCTATAGCCTTATCTCTAAGCCGGCCGATCCGAAGGATGGACAAAGTGACCAAACGTAAGCGCCCGCGCGATCTGAACCAGTGGGCGAAGCATATGGTCGATATCGCTACGGGCGAGTCGACTGACCGAACGCCGACGCCCGAAGAGCAGGGTAAAGACCCCGCCGCGGTCGCGCGCGGCAAGCTAGGCGGCGCCAAGGGCGGAAAGGCGCGAGCCGCGAAGCTCACGCCTTCTGAGCGTCGGGATTCAGCGCGGAAGGCCGTTCTGGCGCGTTGGTCCCGTTCATAGACGGACTTTCGCCTTTGTCGCCGTTCTCTGCTCTTGCCGGTCTGAAATTGCGGTTTGGGTACCATTCCTTCAGGCCCCACACGCCACGGCCGACGCGAACGATATCCCCTACTTCCTTGAAGCGGCGAGTAATGACAGCGCCGATCGTATTCAGCGGGTCGGCCGAGTTCAATATCAAGCCGCCGCCCTTAAGTGCCGCTAGAATTTCAGGGTTAGTCATTTGCCGCTTTTGCGACGCTAGGAGCTTACGGGTCGCATCTGCAATCGACATACCCAAGAAGGCTCCTGGGCCGATTGCCGACGTTTCCTCAGGTGACGGCCTTTCAGCGCCCACGGCGGGTGCAGGCGCGCCGCTCCGAATCGCCTCAATCGCCCTGATAGCTTGGTCTATTTGTTCCCGCTTGGCCCGCAGATCACCAAGCACGATCTCATACGGGTCCGGAATCGGTGATTCCGAAGTCATTGTTGCGTCCCTCGGTGAATTATGCTAATTGAGGGCCAGTCCCGCCGCGCGAAGCGCCAGGACTGGCGAGCCTTCTCGCCCTGGACATCAGGGGTAAAAGACCCCCTCTAGGCGGGTTTGGCAGTCATCTTCTTCGCAACCTCCTCTGGTTTAGCCGCTAAGAGGAAATCGAACGCACCGGGGCGGCAATCCCCGGTGCGTTTTATTTACTACGAATCGCTTGGACGCGTCAAGCGGGCCGCGCAACGAAATTTGCAGCCCGTGTGGACCACCACGATTATCCCCGATCTACCCCTGATTATCCCCTCATACCGCTTGATTTGCTACTTTTCCGCTTGACTTTCTAACACGCTCACGTATAACGGTCAGTATGAACCGCCTGACCAGAAACGAGCGCGCCAAGATTATTCACCTTCTCTGCGAAGGCATGAGTATCCGCGCCGTCACGCGTCTGACTGGCGCCAGCAAGACGACCGTGAGCAAGCTCGTTGTGGACATGGGGCAGGCGGCGGCCTGGTATCAGGACCGCGTGTTTCAGAGCCTTTCCTGCAAGCGACTCCAGATCGATGAAATTTGGGGCTTCGTCGGTGCCAAGCAAAAGAACGCCTCTGAGGAAGCTAAGGCGGCGGGAACGGCTGGCGACGCGTGGCTGTGGGTCGCGACCGACGCCGACACGAAGCTTGTCCCCTGCTGGCACGTCGGCACGCGCGGGGGCGATGCGGCGATGGAATTTATCGACGATCTCGCTTCACGCCTCGCCAATCGCGTTCAGGTCACGACGGACGGCCACAAGGCCTATCTGAACGCGATCGACACGGCGTTTGGTGGCGAAGTGGACTATGCGATGCTCGTTAAGCTGTACGGTCCCGAACCCGGCGGCGAGAAGCGTTACAGCCCGGCCGAATGCACCGGCGCGATTAAGACGCCGATCCAAGGCAACCCAGATGCGGCGCATATCAGCACATCATTCGCCGAAAGGAATAATCTCAATATCCGCATGCACTCGCGCAGAATGACAAGACTTACAAACGCCTTTTCAAAGAAAATGGAAAACCACGCGCACGCGATGGCGCTACACTTTCTTTATTACAACTTCGTCCGTGTCCATAAGACGTTGAAAATAACCCCGGCGATGGCGGCTGGCGTCACGGATCGATTGTGGGAGATTGGAGATATAGTCTCGGTTCTTGAGACGTGGGAAGTCACCAAACGTAACGCTGACTGACTAGACTACCCGCCTTTCTGAGTGGTTTAGTCGGGCGACAAGGGGGTGACCATGACGCGCGGCGATAAAAGCGGGATAACCGTCCATCTAGCGGACGTTCCTGTCATCATGGGCATGATCGCGCGAGGCGACCGTCACCATGACATAGCCGCTTGGTTCGGCCTTAACCAAGGCCGAATCGCGGACGCTCAGGAAGGCAAGTACGGGCCTCCGGAAATCAAAGCCGGGATTCCTCTTCCTCCAAAAGGGCCGCCGGGAATCAAAGGGCGAGAATTGCGCGACGCCGCAGCGGCAGTCGTGGGAAAATTGAAGGCTGGAGACATGGCCGGCGCAGTGGCGCGCCTGGAGAAGGCAATCGCCCACTACGACGCGAACGAAGCGTAGTCTCCTTCTCTTTCGAGCCGCCGACGACAGGGTGGAACCCACATCAATCGGGGCTCTCCACGGCGGAGCTTTTTGTCCCACACAAACCACGCGTAGCCGGTCGCAGTAGTAGCTTTGATATCCAAGCGCCCTTTTATCATCGGAACGCGCTCAACGAATTGAGCAAACTTGGAGGGCGGATTCTTTTCATAGATTGCTTCATACCGGCCGACGCTTTCAAGGAATACCGTCCGCGCCAAGATCGCCACTCCAATCCGCGCAACATGCATTGCCCGAGACACAAATTCTTCGGCTAGCCGGAAAGGCGGATTCGTTATCATCCAATCGACAGAATTCGCTTCATAGGGAGAGCTCAAAAAGTCACGAACCGGGGCGTATCCATAATGGAACGCATCCGAGCAGCGCACTTCGCGGAAGTACTCTTTCAGAACCTTCGCCATATGGCCGGCGCCGCAGGCAGGCTCCAAACAAGACATCGAAGTTAGCGCTGCCTTATCGCCTATTACATGCTCGATAAGAGCGCGCGTCGCCCACGGCGGGGTCGGAAAGTCATCTGGACTATCCATCGGCTCAATGCGTTGAGCCGTGACCGCGTACGATTGATATTTCATCATCTGACGGCTCGCCGCTGCGCTAGCTGATTCGCCAGCGTGGTTATGGGTGGTTAACACGCCGTTAACCGTGTCGATACGCACGGACTTGGGGATGTAACGCGCGCGGTTTCGTCTGCCTTATTCGAACTGGCCCACTACCGATTTTCGGTTGGCCGCTACCTGCTCGCCAGTGTAATCGAGGCTGTCATTGATGATTTGCGTGGCGTTTGGGTGGAGGCTTGGAGCATGTTCGTCTTGTTAGGTTTTGGAACAATAATTGTTCAAAGGCTCGCAAAATACGTTTGGTATTCACCAGACATAAATGATTACCTTGGTCCAAATATCCTGATCGGAATTTTTGTTGGGGGGCTAATGTTTATTGCGGTCAAACTGATCGAAGAAGCGCTGGTGCGACGCGGACCGAGCCAACAGGTGTGATGATCGGTATGCGCCCGTTCTGGCGTCCATTACTGGGATTACGTTGACACCCGTCTTCGCCGATTTGGATTTCGCTGACGCGCCCTGACCAGCGCCCCCCTCGCTCTTCACCAACGGCGCCGCTCAGGTCGCAACAAAAAACTTTCTGATAATCAGAATTCGCGGTATTCTCTTTCTATGTCCCGCCGCGAGCCAAAAAAGCGTCCGATGCGAGTCCTCGCCTTCCTGGCCCCGCCAATCCGGCGCGACCGCGAGGCGACGGGGCAGATTCCGGTCCGATCGAACCGCCTCGCGGGCCGCGACGGGCCGGGGCGGCCCTTGACGCGAGCCAAGCCGTTGACGTCGCACGACGTTCCGCCGTGTCGTCAAGCGCTGGCCTTGACAAAACTTGACAAGACTTGACGAAACTTGACGCCGCTTGACGAAACTCGACGCGCGAGCTTGACGGAAAAATGGTGCCCCTGGCCGGAATCGAACCAGCACTCCTTGCGGAACTCGATTTTGAGTCGAGCGCGTCTACCAGTTCCGCCACAGGGGCCCGCGCTAGGCGGAGATCGGCGATATAGAACGGCGGTGACGCGGCGGTCAATCGGGCGGCGCGAGGCGTCGACGCGGCGGTGGCCAGGGCGGTGGACTTCGGACGTCGGCGTAGGCTATGCCTCGCTGCGGCCCCGAAACCTGGAACGGCATGTTCAAACGGCTCTACGAATCGCTCATCGCCCTCTCGCAGAGCGCCAGCGCTCCTTACGCGCTCGCGGCTGTCGCCTTCGCCGAAAGCTCGTTCTTTCCCATCCCGCCCGACGTCATTCTTGCGCCGATGTCGCTCGCCAGGCCTCGGCTCGCTTGGCGTTACGCGCTCATCGCCACATGCGCTTCGGTGCTCGGCGGCGTGCTCGGCTATGCCATTGGCGCGTTGCTCTACGACACGCTCGGGCGGTGGCTGATCGGCGTTTATGGCTACGGCGACCGGATCGCGGCGCTGCGCCAAGCCTATGCGACCTGGGGCGCGCTGGTGATCCTGGTCAAGGGCCTCACCCCCATCCCGTTCAAGCTGGTGACCATCGTCAGCGGCCTGCTGGGGTACAATTTCGGCCTGTTCGTCGCGCTGTCGCTCCTGACGCGCGGCGCGCGCTTCTTCCTGCTCGCAGCCGCGCTGAACCATTTCGGCGACCCGCTGCGGGTCGCGCTCGAGCGTCATTTCGCCGCTTTTCTCGGGATTCTCGCCGCTATAATCGTCATCGGCTTCGTCATCGCCGCCAAGGTGTTCTGATGTTTCTGCGTCTGCTCGCCATCGCCTTTCCGCCCAACCAGCTCGGCCGCGCGCTGTGGACGACGTTCGTGGGGCTGGCGACTCTGGCGACGGTGTGGATCCTGCAGTCGGTCGGCTATCGCCCGTGCGAACTGTGCCTGACCGAGCGCATCGCGTTCTATGTCGGCGCGCCGCTGGCGGCGCTGACCGCGTTCGCCGCCTATCGCGGCGCCGCCGTTCCCGCCCGACTGGGCTTCGTTGTCCTCGCGCTCTGCTTCCTCGCCAACGCCGTGCTGTCCGGCTACCACGCCGGCGTCGAGTATCACTTCTGGGAGGGCCCGACCGCCTGCACCGGCGCGATGACCAAGCCGATCGACGTCGCCGACATGCTCAAGCAGATCCAGACCGCCCAGGCCCCGCGCTGCGACGATCCGGCCATGCGCATCTTCGGCGTGTCGCTCGCCGGCTGGGACCTCGTGGTGTCCGCCGCTCTCGGCGTCTACGCCGCGCTGGCGGCGCGCCTCGCCCGCTGAAGCGCGACGCCGCCTGCGCCTTAGATTGGCGACTTGCCGAGCGGCAGTCCGTTGACTTTCATCACCCCGTCGGCGCCGATCTCGCCGATCCACACCAGCGACCCGTCGCCGTCGGTTTTGGCGAGGCCCTTGGCCATCGCGAGCACTGGCGCGGCCTTCTTCTCAACCTCCGGTCCGAGCGTCTTCAGCGCCGCCTGGATCTTGTCGAAATCGCGCATGTGCACGGTCAGCTTGCCGGTCGGCTTCGCGCCTTTGTAGACAATGCGGCCTTCGAAAGAGACGTCGAACAACGGTGCGAGGATATGCGACGGCTCGATGTCGATGACGATCCCGTTCGGGTCAACGACGATACCGTTGGGGCCGATCAGCTTGGCGCGAATTTTGGCGGCGTCGTCGGGCGAGATCGCCGGCCCGTCGCCGGCAAGATGAAGGTCGGCGATCGCCTCGGCGCCGGCCGCAGCGACGTCGAAGCCGCTGGCGCGGAAGCCGATAGCGAACGCGGTCGGCGCGAAGCCGCCGAACGGCGCCGGAATGAGGTCGGCCGGCAGCGTCAGGCCGTTCGCCTCGAAATGCTCGCCGAACGCGCCCGCCGAACCGCTCGCGCCGCTTGCGCCGAACTTCGCCGAATCGATCGTCACCTCGCCTTGCGGAATCTGCGCCGTAATCCTGTCGACGGTGGCTGACTCGTCAAGTTTCACTGGATTGGCGAGCGCAGCGGCGAGCAGCGTCTTTAACGCCGCCTCGTTGGCGGCGAGCTCGGCGCGGCTCGGGTGGGCGGCGAGGAAACCCCACAGGTCAAGCAGGGGGTGCGTCTTCAGTCCGTCGAACTTGACGTCCGCGGACACTTGGCCGGTCTTAACGTCCACCGAAAAGGGCTGCGCATCCGTCGCCGCAGCGCCGGCGTTGGTTTTGGCCGCCTTGATCGCCTTGGGATCGACGTCAAACTTGAGTTCGGCGCCGCTCGCGGTCTCGGTCATCGCGGCGGACACGGCGCCGTCCGCGCCGGCCTGGCCGGTTCCGCTCATCTTGAAGGCGTCGACTTGGAAATTTTCGTCGACGCCAGGAAATTTCGCTTCGACATTGGCGCTGTTGGCTTCGCCCGACATGCTGCGCCAGAAGCCGATGGCGGGATCGATTAGCGCCTGGCCCTTGGCGCCGGAGAGAGCGACCGTTTCCGTTCCCTCGAGCGCCTGGCCGCCGTCTTGTCTGTGGATGCGCGCGACCAAAGTCGGGAAGTCCGAGAGTTCAGCCCGCCAAGCGCCGTCGTCCTGCTCGACGACACGGTATTTCACCGTCGCGGGGTCGAGTGCGAGGCCCGCCGTCTTCATCGGCGCGCTCAGCGCTGCAAGCTCGAACGCGACCCAGAAGCCGGGGTCGGCAGGCGTGATCGTCGCCGGCGCCGACTTGCCGAGATAGGTCGCGAGAAACGCCTGCAGCTTCGCGGCGCTGTCGGGACTCGGCGGCAGGTCCTTCGCGAAAGCGGAAGCGCTCAACGCGGCGAAGGCGACGCAAGAAGTCAGCGCTGCGCGCCAGGCGATTTGAGTGCGAGGAATAGGCATGGCGACCCCCTGGCTCGTCTGTCCGTGCGCCTCTCGGGCTGCGGTCCGCCGAGTGTAGAGGAAAGGCCCGCAGCCGTCTGCGCGCCCGGCGTAGCCGGCGCGACAATCCGTCAACGCGGTTACGGTCTGACGAACGTCAGGCGGCAGGCAGGGCCGGCACGGCGCGCCGGCCGGGGATCTGGGTCAGGGCGACGCCGGATTTCACCGCCGCTTGCACCTTCTCGAAGGCGCGGACCTCGATCTGCCGCACGCGCTCGCGCGAGACGCCGAACTCGGCTGACAGCTCCTCGAGCGTCACCGGGTCCTCGGCGAGCCGCCGCGCCTCGAAGATGCGGCGTTCGCGCGGGTTCAGCACCCTCAACGCGCTCTTGAGCGCGGCAAGCCGCACGTCGCTCTCTTCGCGGTCGGCGAGGACGCTCTCCTGGCTGGGGGCGTCGTCGACCAGCCAGTCCTGCCATTCGCCTTCGCCTTCTTCGCGCAGCGGCGCGTTGAGCGAAGCGTCGCCGCCGAGGCGGCGGTTCATATCGATGACGTCCTGCTTGGCGACGCCGAGCCGGGTGGCGATGGTCGTCACCTGATCGTCGCGCAGGTCGCCGTCTTCGAGGGCCGAAATGCGGCTCTTAGCCTTACGCAGGTTGAAGAACAGTTTCTTCTGGCTGGCGGTGGTGCCCATCTTCACCAGCGACCACGAGCGCAGGATGTATTCCTGGATCGAGGCGCGGATCCACCACATCGCGTAGGTCGCCAGCTTGAAACCCTTGTCCGGCTCGAAGCGGCGGACCGCCTGCATCAGGCCGACGTTGCCTTCGGAGATGACCTCGCCGATCGGCAGGCCGTAGCCGCGATAGCCCATGGCGATCTTGGCGACGAGTCGCAGATGGGAAGTGACGAGCTTGTGCGCCGCTTCTCGGTCGCCATGCTCGCGCCAGCGCTTGGCGAGCATATATTCTTCCTGCGGCTCCAGCATCGGGAACCGCTTGATTTCGGAAAGATAGCGAGAGAGGCCGGATTCACCGGCGATGATCGGCAGAGCGGCGGCCATGGTACCTCCACGAGAGGGAGCCTGCGGCGCGCCGCGCTCCTGCGGCGGGACGACGCGCCGCGCTGCAACATATAGTTCTGCCGACCATGGCTGAAAGAGGGCGGAGGGAAAGAGACTTTCTCTCCGGCAGATGACAATTCGTTCATCCGCCGGCCTCGCCGCTGTTCGTCTGCTCTCGCCGCAAAATATTGACAAGATTATTCAAATCTTCTGGGAGAGGACTTTCGAAGGCCAGTGGCGCTCCGGTGATCGGATGGTCGAAGGCGAGGATCCCGGCGTGCAGGGCCTGGCGGCCGAGGGCGTCGAGCGCCGCCCGCGCTTCCCCCGAAAGGCGATTCGCCTTGGTCTTGAAACCCGCCCCGTAGACCGAATCGCCGAGCAGCGGATGGCCGATATGGGCGAGATGGACGCGGATCTGGTGGGTGCGTCCGGTCTCGAGTCGACAGGCGACGAGGCTCGTCGGACCGAGCCGTTCTTCGACGCGCCAGTGGGTCACGGCCGCCCGGCCGCGCTTGTCGGCGACAACCGCCATCTTCTCGCGGCTGAACGGGTGGCGGCCGATCGCCGCCGCGACGGCGCCCGCCGCGCGCTCGGGCGCGCCCCAGACGAGCGCGCGATATTCGCGCCTGAGCGATCCGCTGCGGCCGTGGTCGGCGAACGCCGCCGCCAGGCCCTGGTGGGCGGCGTCACTCTTGGCGACGACCAGCAGCCCGGAGGTGTCCTTGTCGAGGCGGTGGACGATCCCTGGCCGCTTGACCCCGCCGATCCCCGACAGGCTGTCGCCGCAATGGCGGATCAGCGCGTTGACCAGCGTCCCCGCGGCGTGGCCCGGCGCCGGGTGGACGACCAGCCCGGCCGGCTTGTCGATAACGATCAGGTGGTCGTCCTCGTAGACGATCTCGAGCGGCAGGTCCTCGCCAGCGATCGCCGCATCCTCCGCCGGCGGCACGGCGAGCGCGATTCGCTCGCCCTCGGCGACCCGCCCCGCCGGATCGCGCGCTTCAGCCCCGTCAATCGTTACTTGACCAGCCTCAATCAGCGCCTTCAGCCGCGTGCGAGAAAGGGCGAGCCCGCGCGCCGCGGCCGTCTGGCTGAGAAACCGGTCGAGCCGCTCGCCGCCTTCGCCGACGCCGACGGCGCAGGCGAACTGGTCGGCCGCCGCAACGGCCGGCTGAGCGGAGATTTCGGGGGTCGGCGGCGATCGCATGGGATTCCTTAGCGTGGCCTGACTTAGGCGCGCGAGGGGCGGCGGACAAGGCGGATGCGCGGCGCCTCGCCATAGCGACAAGGCGGAGTTGTTCGCCTATCGTGCCGCGGTTTTGGGCGACGCGATCCGCGTCGGGAGGAGAGAATCATGGCTGTCGGCGCGGGCGAAACCTTTCTTGGGCTGGACATCGGCACATCATCGGTCAAGGCGTTGTTGATCGACGCCGAACAACGCACGATCGCCGACGCCTCCGTCCCGTTGTCGCTGTCGCGGCCTCAGCCATTGTGGAGCGAGCAGAACGCCGACGACTGGGTCGACGCGGTTTCGACTGGCGTCGCCGCGCTACGCAAGAGCGCGCCCGACGCGTTCGCCCGGCTCGCTGGCGTCGGCCTCTCCGGCCAGATGCATGGCGCGACTTTCCTCGACGCCGCCGGCAAACCGCTGCGCCCGGCCATTCTGTGGAACGACGTTCGTTCGTTCGCCGAATGCACGGAGATGGAAAGGCGTGTTCCCGATTTGCGCCGCCGCACCGGCAACATCGCGATGCCCGGGTTCACCGCGCCCAAGGCGTTGTGGGTGGCCACGCACGAGCCGAAGGTGTTCGCCGCGACCAGGCGCATTCTGCTGCCGAAGGACTATGTGCGACTGCGGCTGACCGGGGAAGCGGTGTCGGAGATGTCGGACGCCTCCGGCACGTTGTGGCTCGACGTCGGCAAGCGGCGCTGGGACGACGACCTGCTCGCCGCCACCGGCCTCAACGCTTCGCACATGCCGAGCCTGGTCGAGGGCTCGGAAGTCTCGGCCTATCTCTCGCCCGAGATCGCCGCGGCCTGGGGCCTTGCCGGCAAGCGCATTCCGGTCGCCGGCGGCGCTGGCGACAACGCGGCGGCGGCGGTTGGCGTCGGCGCCACTGCGCCAGGCGCCGGTTTTGTCTCGATAGGCACGTCGGGCGTCGTCTTCTCGGTCACCGACCGTTTCATCAGCTTGCCCGAACGCACGCTGCACGCGTTCTGCCACGCCCTGCCCAACCGCTGGCACGGCATGGCGGTGAACCTGTCGGCCGCGGCGGCGTTGACCTGGATTGCCGAGCTATTGAAGCGTGGCGACGACGTCGGCGGCTGCGTCGCCGAAGCGGAGGCGTTCGCCAAGTCAGCCAAGGCGGTCGAGACGGCGCCGGTGTTCCTGCCCTATCTCAGCGGCGAGCGCACGCCGCATAATGACGCCAACGCGACCGGCCTGTTCGCCGGCCTGAGGGCCGAGCACGGGGCGGGGGCGCTCATCTATTCAGTGCTCGAAGGCGTCGCCTTCAACTTCGCCGACGGCGTCGACGTGCTCACCGAAGCGGGCGCGCGGCCGAAAGCGACGATGCTGGTGGGCGGCGGCGCACGCTCGGCTCTGTGGGGGCAGCTCATCGCCGACGCGACCGGACTGACGATCGACCTTGCCGCTGGAGCGGAAGCCGGCGCGGCGCTTGGCGTGGCGCGGCTGGCGATGCTGGCGGCGGGGGCGGGCGACGAAGCCTCAGTCTGCAAGCGGCCCCCGACCCAGCGCGTGTTCGCGCCCGATGCTGCCCGCGCCGCGCTGCTGGCGCCGCGCCTCAAGCGTTACCGCGCCCTCTATCCGGCTGAAAAGGGCGCACGCTGAGCGCGGGTTCCGCCCGGTCGGTTTAACCGTTCGTGAACGTAGACTCTCTTAGCCTGACCCGGATTTCCGTTAAGGAGGACGGGTGTTGGCGTTCGTGAGTTGGCTTTGGTCGGCGATCGTCGACCGGTTCGACCTCACCTTCGGCGCCGCCGGCGCCTATGGCGCGCCGGCGATGGCGGGCGCGCTCGTCTGCTCGCTCGCCTATTATATCTGGCGGCGGCGCTCGCGCGGCCGCCCGGTCAGCGCCCGCGGCTTCGTGCGCACCATCTTCGCCGGCCGGATCGTCGGGAACCGATCGTCGATCGTCGACATGAAAATGTGGGTTCTCAACGGCCTCGTGTTCGCGGGGGGCTACGGCTACCTCGCCTTCGGCAATGTCTTCTGCCGCGACGCGACGCTCGCCGGCCTCAACGCTGGCTTCGGCGCGCACGCGCCGGCCGCCTGGCCCGCCTGGACGGTGCTGGCGATGGCGACGGTGTTCGAGCTGCTCGCCTACGAACTCGCCTATTGGTTCGGCCACTTCCTCTTCCACCGCATTCCGGCGCTGTGGGAGTTCCACAAAGTGCACCATTCG
>Ga0181519_10000630_pt1 | contig 31916 bp, 23 predicted proteins | sample PEATcosm2014_Bin_26_FD_121102 | JGI IMG/M metagenome (GOLD analysis project Ga0181519, IMG submission 121102) | Peatland microbial communities from MTU Mesocosm Facility, Houghton, MI, USA - PEATcosm2014_Bin02_10_metaG | ecosystem: Environmental > Terrestrial > Soil > Wetlands > Peat | place...
ACCTGGGCCCGGGGGTTGGCGGCGACCGCGGCCAGCTGCTCGAAGCTCGCCGCCAGGGCGAGGAACTCGCCGAGGCTGTCCCACCGGAGGTAGTCCTCCTGCACCAGCTGCTGGACGTGCTTGGGGGCGGAGCCGCCGGCCCCCGTCTCGAAGAGGCCGCCGCCGGCCAGCAGGGGGACGATGGAGAGCATCTTGGCGCTGATGCCCAGCTCCATGATGGGGAAGAGGTCGGTGAGGTAGTCCCGCAGCACGTTGCCGGTCACCGAGATGGTGTCCTCGCCGCGCCGGATGCGCTCGAGGGAGAAGGCGGTGGCCTCCTCGGGGGCCAGGATCTCGATCTGGAGGCCGCCGGTGTCGAGTTCGGCCAGCTCGTTGCGGACCAGGCCGATGAGCACCTCGTCGTGGGCCCGGTCCTCGTCGAGCCAGAAGACGGCCGGGGCGCCGGTGGCGCGGGCCCGGGTCACGGCCAGGCGCACCCAGTCGCGGACCGGGACGTCCTTGGTCTGGCACATCCGGAAGATGTCACCGACGGCCACCGGCTGCTCGAGCACCAGGGTGCCGACGGTGTCGACCACCCGGACGGTGCCGGCGGCGGGGATCTCGAAGGTCTTGTCGTGGCTGCCGTACTCCTCGGCGGCCTGGGCCATCAGGCCCACGTTGGGGACCGAGCCCATGGTGGCCGGGTCGAAGGCGCCGTTGGCCCGGCAGTCGTCGATCACCACCTGGTAGACCCCGGCGTAGCTGGAGTCGGGGATCACCGCCAGGGTGTCGGCCTCCTCGCCGTCGGGGCCCCACATGTGGCCCGAGGTGCGGATCATCGCCGGCATGGAGGCGTCCACGATGATGTCGCTCGGGACGTGGAGGTTGGTGATCCCTCGGTCGGAGTCGACCATGGCGAGGGCCGGTCCGGTGGCCAGCTCGGCGTCGAACGAGGCACGGATGGCCTCCCCTTCGGGCAGCGGGCCCAGTCCGTCGAGGATGGCACCGAGGCCGTCGTCGGGGCTGAGGCCGGCGGCCGCCAGGGTGTCGCCGTACTCGGCGAAGGTGCGGGGGAAGAACACCCGGACCACGTGGCCGAAGATGATCGGGTCCGAGATCTTCATCATGGTGGCCTTCAGGTGGACGGAGAACAGGATCCCCTCCTCCTTGGCCCGGGCGACCTGGTCGGCCAGGAAGGCGTCGAGGGCGGCGACCCGGAGCACCGAGGCGTCGACCACCTCGCCGGCCAGTACCGGCACCGACTCGCGGAGCACGGTGGTGGCGCCGTCGTCGGCCTCGAGCTCGATCCGGAGCGAGCCGTCGGCGTGGATGATCACCGAGCGCTCGGTGGACCGGAAGTCGTCGGCCACCATGTGGGCCACGTTGGTGCGGGAGTCAGGGCTCCACGGGCCCATCCGGTGGGGGTGCTGCCGGGCGTAGCGCTTGACGGAGGCGGGAGCCCGGCGGTCGGAGTTCCCCTGGCGGAGGACGGGGTTGACCGCGCTCCCCAGCACCTTGGCGTAGCGGGACCGGACGTCGCGCTCCTCGTCGGTGGAGGGGTCGTCGGGGAAGTCGGGCAGCGGGTAGCCGTGCGTCCGCAGCTCGCCGATGGCCGCCTTCAGCTGCGGGATGGAGGCCGAGATGTTGGGGAGCTTGATGATGTTGGCGTCCGGGGAGGCGGTCAGCGCCCCCAGCTCGGCCAGGGCGTCGTCCACCCGCTGGTCCTCGGCGAGCAGCTCGGGGAAGCCGGACAGGATGCGGGCGGCCAGGGAGATGTCCCGGGTCTCCACGGTGACGCCGGCGGTGGCGGCGTAGGCCTGCACGATCGGCAGGAACGAGTAGGTGGCCAGGGCCGGGGCCTCGTCGGTGTGGGTGTAGATGATGGTGGGCTCGGTCAACGGTGCTCCGCTTCACGTCGGGGGGACGGGGACGGGTCCCCGCTCGGCACCAAGGAGACCACCTCGACCCCGGTGGTCGCAACCCGGTCGGCGCCGACCCCCGACCGCCTAGGAGGTGCCGTCGGTGCAGTTGAACATCCACCGGACGTTGAACCGGTCGAGGCAGGTGCCCCAGGAGGCACCCCAGGGCATGTCCTGGAGGGGAGCGGCCTCGGATCCGCCCTCCGACAGCCGGGCGAAGAGCCGCTCGGTCTCCTCGCGGTCCTCCAGTTCGAGGTTGATGGTCACGTTGTTCCCCACCCGGAGCCGGTGGCCCATCGACTCGAGCAGGTCGGTCCCCATCAGGACGTGGCCGGCGAGGATCGGCAGCGCCACGTTCATGACCTTGTCCCGCTCGCCGGGGGCGGTTCCGGGGGCCCCGTCGGGCATGGGGAGGTCGCCCATCCGGGTGATCGGGGACAGGTACTCGGTGCCGAACACCTCGCGGTAGAAGGCGAAGGCCTCCTCGGTGTCGCCGTCGAAGTTCAGGTAGGTGCTGACCCGTGGCATGTCGTCTCCCCGTTCAGGCCGGAAGGCCGATGGCCTTGGTCTCCGTGTACTCACGCATCCCGACGAGTCCCCCCTCGCGTCCGATGCCGCTCTGCTTGAAGCCGCCGAAGGGGGCGCCCCCGGCGCCCGCCCCGTTGACCGCCACCTGGCCCGTCCGGATGCGGCGGGCCACCGCCACCGCCGCCTCGTCGTCGGGCCCGTGGACGGCCCCGGACAGGCCGTAGGGGGAGTCGTTGGCGATCCGGACGGCGTCGTCGGTGTCGCGGTAGGTGAGGACGGTGAGCACCGGGCCGAACACCTCGGTCCGGGCGATGGCCGCGTCGGGCGCCACCCCGGTCAGCACGGTGGGCTCGAAGAAGTGCCCGCGCCCGCGCTCGATCGGCCCGCCCCCGGCCACCACCCGGGCACCGGCGGCCACCGCCCCGTCCACCAGCTCCCCCACCCGGCGGCGCTGGTCCGCACTGATGAGCGGGCCCATCTCCACCCCGGGACGGAGCGGATCGCCGACCTGCACCGCGCCCGCCAGGTCGGCCAGGCGGCCCACCACCTCGTCGTGGAGGCGGTCGGGCACCAGCAGGCGGCTCTGGAGGATGCAGGCCTGGCCGGCGTGGAGGGAGCATCCCTCGAAGACCAGGCGGGGCAGGAGCACGTCGAGGTCGACGCCGTCGAGGACGATGCAGGCCGACTTGCCTCCCAGCTCGAGGACGACCTTCTTCACCGTGGCGCCGGCGGCCGACATGATGGTCCGGCCCACCGCGGTGGAGCCGGTGAAACTGACCATGTCCACCCGGGGGTCGGTGACCAGGGCCTGGCTGGCCTCGAGGCTGGAGGTGCTGAGCACGTTCACCACCCCCGGGGGGATGTCGGTCTCCTCGTCGACGATCCGGGCGAGGGCCAGGGCCGGCAGCGGGGCGAGCGGCGACGGCTTGAGCACCAGGGTGTTGCCGGCGGCGAGCGCCGGCGCCACCTTCATCAGGTTGATGGTGTGCGGGAAGTTCCAGGGGGTGATCATCGAGACGACCCCGACCGGCTCGTGGCGGACGAGGACCTGACCGGCCGGACCGGCCTGGACCTCCTCGGCGGGGGTGGCGGCCAGCTCGGCGGCGCCGAGGGCGATGTAGGCCGGGGCGTCGACCTGGAGGAGGTCCTCGTTCTCCGTGCACCCCCATTCCACCCGGGCCAGGGAGACGAATTCCGAGCGGCGGGCCACCAGCGCCTCGCCGAGCTGACGGAGGCACGAGGCCCGGAACGCCGGGTCGGCCTCGGACCAGGCGCCGCCGTCGAAGGTCCGGCGGGCGGCCCCGACCGCCCCGGCCATCTGGGCGACCGAGGCGTCGGGGATCGCCGCGACGACCGCCTCCGTGGTCGGACAGCGGTCGTCGAACCGACCGGCCTCCGGCTCACGCCAGGCGCCGTCGACGTAGAGGCCGTACTCGGCGGCCAGGGGACCGGCCGACTCCCGGCGGTCACGCGTCGTCGCATCGATGGTCACCATGGCCGTCCCTCCCCGTGTACCCGGTCGTGCGGCTCCCCCCGGACCCGTCCCGGGCCGACCGGGTCTCCCCGCACCACGACCCACTCTACGGCCGGCGTGCCGTCGGGGCCCGTGGTGCCGGCGGCACCCGGGTCGCGCCATCTCCAGGGTTGCCACCGCCACGCCCCGGGTAGGGGGTACGACCGACGACGACACGACCCGAGGTGACGGACATGGCACACGACGACAATCGGACCACCACCGATGCGGGGATCCCGGTCCCCAGCGACGAGCATTCCCTGACGGTGGGTCCGGACGGGCCCATCCTGCTGCAGGACCACTACCTGATCGAGCAGATGGCCAATTTCAACCGCGAACGGATCCCCGAGCGCCAGCCCCACGCCAAGGGCGGCGGGGCCTTCGGCCGGTTCGAGGTGACCGCCGACGTCAGTGGGTACACCAAGGCGGCGGTCTTCCAACCCGGGACCCGGACCGACACCGTGGCCCGCTTCTCGACGGTGGCCGGGGAACGCGGCAGTCCGGACACCTGGCGCGACCCCCGGGGCTTCGCCCTGAAGTTCTACACGGCGGAGGGCAACTACGACCTGGTGGGGAACAACACCCCGGTGTTCTTCATCAAGGACCCGATGAAATTCCAGCACTTCATCCGGTCGCAGAAGCGCCGTGCCGACTCGGATCTCCGGGACCACGACATGCAGTGGGACTTCTGGACGCTGTCGCCCGAGTCGGCCCACCAGGTGACGTGGCTGATGGGCGACCGGGGGATCCCGAGGACCTGGCGGCACATGAACGGCTACTCGAGCCACACCTACCTGTGGGTGAACGCCGGGGGCGAGCGGAGCTGGGTGAAGTACCACTTCGTCACCGACCAGGGCATCGAGTACCTCACCCAGGAGGAGGGCGACCGCCTGGCCGGTGTGGACGGGGACTACCACCGGCGGGATCTCTTCGAGGCCATCGGCCGGGGCGACCACCCGTCATGGACGCTGAAGGTCCAGGTCATGCCCTTCGACGAGGCCCGTACCTACCGCTTCAACCCCTTCGACCTGACCAAGGTGTGGCCGCACGCCGACTACCCGCTCCACGTGGTCGGCCGGCTCACCCTCGACCGGAACCCCACCGACTTCCACGCCCAGATCGAGCAGGCCGCCTTCGAGCCCAACAACCTGGTGCCCGGCATCGGGTTGAGCCCGGACAAGATGCTGCTGGGCCGGGTCTTCGCCTACGCCGACGCCCACCGGGCGCGGATCGGGGTCAACTACAAGCAGATCCCGGTCAACGCCCCCCAGGCCCCCGTGCACAGCTACTCCAAGGACGGGGCGATGCGGATCCTCCCGGTCACCGACCCGGTCTACGCCCCCAACTCGAAGGGCGGGCCGGCCGCCGACCCGGAGCGGTACCCGTACGTGGAGCGGTGGGAGGCCGACGGGGAGTTCGTCCACGCCGCCGCCACCCCCCACGCCGAGGACGACGACTGGGGCCAGCCCGGCACCCTCGTCCGGGAGGTGCTCGACGACGGCGCCCGCGACCGGCTGGTCTCCAACGTGGTCGGCCACCTGTCGGACGGCGTCTCCCGGCCGGTGCTGGAGCGGGCGTTCGGGTACTGGCGCGCCATCGACAAGGGGATCGGGGACCGCATCGCCGAGGGGGTCGGGAGGGGCTGACGGGAGCGCACGGCCCGAACGTGGCGCCGTCAGCACCGTGGTCGCCCTGGACGAGACCCCGGGGGGGCTCGAGTGGCTCCAGGAGCTGCCGGACGAGCGCGCGGACGCGGTCGGGCCGCCTCTCCGGAGCATCATCACCGCCGAGCGACGGCGCAACGCGGCCGAGCGGTGCGACCGGCTGCAGGGCGTGCGCCTGCCGGCGTTGGCCCCGGTGACCGCCGACGGGCGACTCCCGGTCGGTCCGGTCGACGGCCACCTCCACGGCCGGTGGTGGTTCAGCCGGGTTCGGGGGTCGGTCCGGATGCGGCACCTGGCCGCCCGTCCGGCGGTGAGCGCCACCCGTCTGCCGGGCGAGGAGCTGGCGGTCACCGTCCACGGGTGGGCCGGCTCAGCTCGACCCGCTCAGCACGAGCAGCCCGACCGCCACCGCGATGGCGAGCGGGGCGGAGACCACACCGAGCAGGACGGCCCGCCGGACGGACGGGTCGGCGCCGGCCCGCCGCGCGGCACGCAGCCACAGCACCCAGGCCAGGGAGCCGGTGACGAAGAGGTTGGGGCCGACGTCGAGCCCCACCAGCAGGCTGAAGGGGTGCGGCGGGCGGCGGGCGGCCAGCAGGGACGCCGCCGGGAGGTTGTCGACCAGCACCGAGGCGCCCGCGGCGACGTACGCCGTGCCCCAGGCACCGAGGTGCGACAGCAGGGTGGCCGGTCCCGTCCAGACCCGGCCGAGCGTGCCGAGGGCGACGGCCATCCCGAACAGCGCGACGAGCACGGGGACCCCGAGCACCTCCACCGCCCGCCGGGGCACCGCGGAGCCGGCCGACCGGAGGGAGCGGACCGCGGTGGCCACGACCCCGACGGCCAGGACGGGGAGGGCCGGCTGTCGGAGCACGATCACCAGCAGGGCCACCGCCGCCACCGCCGCCATCCCCACCCCGAGCACCGGGCGGGGCGCCCCGCCGGAGGGGGCGGCGGTGGCCCGGAGCTCCCGGTGGTGCAGGGCCCCGATGACCACCGCCGTGACCAGGGTCGCACCCAGACCCGGCACCAGCATGTGGGCGAGGAAGGATCCGCCCGAGCGGTGGAGGTGACCGGAGACGATCAGGTTGGTCAGGTTGGAGCCCGGCAGGAGCAGGGACCCGGCGTTGGACAGGGCCAGGCAGCCGATCAGGAGGGCGGCCTCCCCCTCGCCGCGGCTCCGGGCGGCAGAGACCAGCACCGGGGTGAGGAAGGTCACCGAGGTGTCGAGGTTCAACACGGTGGTGACGACGACCACCAGCAACGACATTCCCGCGAAGAGGGCGGTGCCGTTGGGTGCCAGACGGGCCAGCGCGTGTCCGCCGGCGGCGAACAGCCCGTCCCCGTCGGCCACCAGGCCCACGAGGAGGAGCCCGGCCACCAACACGAACGGGGACCAGACCTGCAGGGCGGCGGCACGCGCCGCCGCCGGATCTCCGAGCACCGCGACCAGCGCGGCGACGAGGCCGACGGCAGCCAGGACACGTCCGAGGACGAGGCCCGACACCAGCCTGGGTGCTGCCTCCGTGTCGGTCACGCACCTCCTTTCGACCGCCCCAGGACGCGAGGGACGCAGGCGTTCCTCCTCTTCCCCGCAGGCGGCACCGCGAACCCCGGCGGCCGGCGTCGAGCGATCGGGTCGGACCGCCACCGGTCCCACCCCGGCTGCTGTCGACGGTACGGCCCCGGTCCCCGGCCTCCGTCCGCACCGTCCGGGCGGACTCCTCCACGGGCCGGCGCCGCGGGATTCAGCCCCCGATCGGCGTGCCGAACGACTCGAGGAACGCCGTCAGGGCCGACTGCGGTGGGCTGCCGGGACGGGCGGTCAGCCAGATGGGGCGGGGCTCGACCAGGTCCTCCACGGAGAACGGCTCGATCACCGACCCCCGTGCGATCGCCGATCGGCAGACCATCGTCGGGAGGAGCGAGCTTCCCAGTCCTGCCTCCACCGCCGACAGCACGACGCGGAGGTCCGGTGCGACCAGGCGGAGGTCGGCGTCGAACGGCCGACCGAGGTGACGCTTCCAGAACGACCTCGTCGTCGGCAGGTCACTCGAGTAGCTCACCCACGGGATCCCCTCCACCGACGCAGCCAGCCCATCGAGGTCGGCGACGGAGCCGAACACCCCCGGAGGGGCGACCAGGGTGTACCGGTACCGGCCGACCACCCGGGCGGACAGCCCCTTGCGTGACATCGGCGTGGCGGTGATCACCGCGTCCGCCTCCCCCAGGAGGAGTCGTCGGTGCAGCTCCTCGTCGGTTCCGAACACCGCGGACACGGGGACGCCGAGCGCGGTGAGATGCGGGATGACCATCCCGGCGAACATCTCGGGGCTCGCCCCGACCCGGAGCGGGGACGGTGGCGGGGGCAACGTCCCCGTGTCCAGTCCGGCGAAGACCTCCTCCAGGCGGTCGAGCGGATCGGCCACCTGGGCGAACAGCCGGCGACCGGCCTCGGTCGGCACGATGCCCTCACGTCGGCGGACGAAGAGCGGAGCGCCGGCGGCGGCCTCCAGCGAACGGATATGGCTGGTGGCCGACGGCTGGGAGATGCTCCGGAGGCGGGCCGCCTCGCTGACCGAACCGACCTGGTAGGCCTGGACGAAGGTGCGGAGCCACTCGGTCCTTGCCATCACCTCAGCCTATATTCAATTAACCCCGATTAGCACTGGACTGATACCTGTCCGGCCTCCATACTGCCCGTATGCCCTCCGACACCTATACCCACGGCCACCATGCCAGCGTGCTACGCAGCCACACCTGGCGGACCGCGGAGAATTCCGCCGCCTATCTGCTGGACCGGCTGGCCGCCGGGCAGGACGTCCTGGACGTCGGCTGCGGACCGGGGACGATCACCGTCGGGATCGGCTCCCTCGTCGCCCCCGGCCGGGTCGTCGGCATCGACGCCGCCGAGGAGATCGTCGATCGGGCCCGCCAGGACGAGCACCCCGTCAACGTCTCCTACGAGGTGGCCGACGTGTACTCGCTGCCGTTCGACGACGGGTCCTTCGATGTGGTCCACGCCCATCAGGTGCTCCAGCACCTCTCGGAACCGGTGGCGGCCCTCGGGGAGATGCGGCGGGTCCTGCGACCGGGCGGGATCGTGGCGGTGCGCGACGGAGACTTCGGCGGTTTCGTCTGGGCGCCCCGCGACCCGGTGCTCGACCAGTGGATGGACCTCTACCACCGGGTCACCCGGCGGAACGGTGCCGAGGCGGACGGCGGTCGGTTCCTGCCGGGCTGGGTGCGGAGTGCCGGGTTCGACGCACCGGTGGTGAGCAGTTCGACGTGGACGTTCGCCGACGCCGAGACCTGTGCCTGGTGGGGCGGGCTGTGGGCCGACCGGGTGCGGTCGTCGTCGTTCGCCGACCAGGCGGTCGCCTACGGGCTTGCGGAGATCGCCGACCTCGAGCGGATCGCCGGCGCCTTCCTCCGGTGGTCCAGACACCCCGACGCCGTGTTCGTCCTCCCCCACATCGAGGTCATCGCCACGAAGGGGGCGTGACGGAGGGCCGTCGATCGCCGGACGTGTGGCCGGTCGTCGCCGGCCGTCCACGTGGAACGGCCGGTTGGGACCGTGACCGACGAAGGGCCGGCCCGCTCGGACCGGCCCTTCGTCACATCCCGTGGTGGCGGGGGGAGGATTTGAACCTCCGACCTTCGGGTTATGAGCCCGACGAGCTACCAGACTGCTCCACCCCGCGTCGCGTTGCGGACGACATGGTAGCAGCAGAACCCTCCGGTCCGTCCGGCGCCCGGGAAGGTCACCGACCCCACCCGCCCGTCCGGCACCGGGCGGGCCGTCGTCCGCTCCCTCACGACAACCGCCCCCTAACGTGACCACCGTGCCCACCCCGTCCGTGCGCTCCCCCGGCCCCCTCACCGCGCTCCGCTGCCGGTCCCAGCTCCTCACCGGCACCCCGCCCACCGACGCCGTCGACGTCGTCGCCCGCCTGCTCGCCGTCCAGGCGCAGGACCCGAGGGGCTTCCGTCTCGCCGTCCGCACCCGCTCCACCGGCGTGACCGCCGCCGACGTCGACCGCGCCCTCACCGACGACCGGTCCCTGATCGTCACCACCCTCAACCGCGGCACCCTCCACCTGGTCCGCCCCGAGGACTACTGGTGGCTCCACCCCCTCATCACCCCGTCGCTCCTCACCAGCAACACCCGCCGGCTCGCCGAGACCGGCGTCTCCCCCGACCGGGCCGAGCTCGGCGTCCGGGTGGTCACCGACGCCCTCCGCGCCGACGGACCCCTCACCCGCGCCCAGCTCCGGAGCCGGCTCGACTCGTCCGGCGTGCCCACCGCCGGCCAGGCCCTGGTCCACGTCCTGGCCCTCACCTCGCTCCGCGGGCTCACCGTCCGCGGGCCCGTGGTCGACGGCCACCAGCTGTGGGTGCCGGTGGCCGACTGGCTCGGCTCGCCACCGCCGTTCGACCGCCCCACCGCCCTCGCCGAGCTCGCCCGCCGCTACCTGGCCGGCCACGCCCCGGCCGGTGACCGCGACCTCGCCCGCTGGGCGGGGCTCCCCCTCCGGGACGCCCGCGCCGGGCTGTCGGCCATCGCCTCCGAGCTGGTGGAGGTGGATGGCGGCCTGGTCGCCCCGATCGCCGCGCCCCGCACCGCCGAACCCCCGCCGCCCCGTCTGTTCGGTCCGTTCGATCCGCTCCTCCACGGCTGGGTCGACCGCACCCCGGTCGTCGCCGATCAGATGGACGTGATCACCACCAACGGGCTCTTCCGCCCCTTCGCCCTCGTGGGCGGACGGGCGGTCGCCACCTGGGGTCTGGCCGGTGGCACCCTCACGCTCCGACCCTTCGCCCCGCTGTCGGCGGTGGTACGGAAGGCACTCGACGCGGACGCCGCCGACGTGGCCGACTACCTCGGACTCGTCCACCCGATCGAGGTGGTGACCGGGCCCCCGCCCGCCTGAGCTCCCGCCCCGGTCAGGCCGGGGCGGTGGTCGTGGTGGTGCCGGACGACTTCACGCCGGCCGGGGACGTGCCGGCGGTGCTCTTCGGTGCGGTCGTCGCGGTGTGCGGCGCCGTGGTGGTCGTCGTGGTGTGTGGCGCCGGATTGGTCGTGGTGGTGGTCGACGACGCCGTCGGGGTGGTCGGGCTGGTCGACGGCGTCGTCCCTCCGGACGCCGGCACCGTCCCGGTCAGCTGCTGGATGAGCTGCAGGTCGCCCTCGAGCGACGTGATGTCGGCCTGGTAGTTGCCGAGGTTGCCGGCGTGGAGATCGGTCTGCGACTGGTTGTAGGCGGCCTGGGCCTGGTTGAGCAGCGAGATCACCTGGGGTGACAGCGTGCCCGACGTCCCCGTGGTCTGCGTGGTGGACACCGGGGCGCCGAAGACCTGCGACAGCGCGTCGGCGGTGGTGTCCCCGTAGGCGGCCTGCTTGCCGTAGACGGCGATGACCTCCTGCAGCTCGGGGAAGTTGTTCCGCGACGACTGGACGTACAGCGGCTGGATGTACAGCAGCGCCTGCGCCACCGGGATCATCAGCACGTTGCCCAGCACCACCGTCGAGCCGTTCTGGTTCAGCAGGCTGATCTCCTTGGAGATGGCCTGGTTGGCGTCGATGCGGGCGGCCACCAACGCCGGTCCGTCCACCGGTTGGTCCCGCGGGGTCACGTACATGGTCAGCTTGCCGTACTCGCCGGGGTCGGATCCGGCGATCATGAAACCTGACAGGGTCTGGATCTGGCTGTTCGACGACACCGGCACCAGGGCGTCGAGGAGCGTGAACGACTGCTGGGTCTGGCCCGGCTCCCGCAGCACCTGGTAGATCGGCGCCATCCGCACCAGCTGCCCGGTCGAGACCACCTGGCCCTCGGCGTTGGTGGTCTGTGTGGTGGCGAGGGCCGCCGACGGTGAGCCCGAACCCGGCGACGGTGACAGCGTCCAGGCGTCCGCCGCGCTGTAGAAGGCGGAGGCGTTGGTGATGTGGTACTTGCCGTACATCGAGGCCTGCACGGTGAAGATGTCCTCCGGGTAGCGGAGGTGCTGCTTGAGGGCACCGCTCATCTTCGACGCCGGGGTGAACATCCCCGGGAAGGCCTTGTCGTAGGTCCGGATGATCGGGTCGCCCGGGTCCATCACGTAGAAGGTCATCTTGCCGGTGTAGGCGTTGACCACCACCTTCACCGAGTTCCGCAGGTAGTTGAGGTTGGCGGCGGTCAGCCCGCTGCCGGCGCTCACCGCGCTGGTGTCGGCGTCCTGGGCGTAGGGGTAGTCGTCAGTGGTGGTGTAGGCGTCCTGCACCCACTCGATCTGGCCGTCGACCAGCACCGCGTAGGGGTCGGCGTCGAGGCTGAGGAACGGCGCCGCCTTGGTCACCCGGGCCTGCAGGCCCTGGTCGAAGATGAGCCGCGACTGGCTGGTCACCTGGGAGGAGATCAGCAGGTTGATGTCGTTGAACCGGGCGGCGAACATCACCTTGCGGAAGAACGACGAGAGCTGGACGCCGCCGTCGCCCGAATAGTGGGTGGCGACGTTCTGGCCGTTGGCCAGCTGGTAGTCGATCTCCGGGACCTTGGTGTTGGCCACCAGGTACCCCGAGTTGGAGAGCCCGAAGTAGACCGCCGGCTGCTGGACGACGGGCAGGCCGTCGGTGGAGACCGGCGGCACCGACCCGACGGCGAACTCGGGGTCGCCGTTGCTGGTCGACTGGGTGGCCGGCGAGATGACCATCCCGTAGCCGTGGGTGTACGCCAGGTGGGTGTTCACCCACGACGGGAAGGGGATGTCGGCGTCGTTGATCTCCCGGACCCCGACGACCACCGGCGTCTCCGACCCGCTGACCTGGTAGCGGTCCATCGAGAGCGCGTTGAAGTTGTAGTACGACCGGAAGTCCTGGAGCTTGTCGTAGGTGGCCTGGGTGAGCAGCGGGTCCCACAGCCGCACGTTGGCCAGCGTGTCGCTGTTGGCGGTGAGCTGGCTGGCGGTCAGGGTCGACGACGCCGGGTAGTTGACCTGCTGGACGACGTTCAGGTCCTCGGCCGACCGGGTGGCGGTGATGTTGCGGGCGATGTACTGGGCCTCGAGGGTCGACTGGGCCGGGTTGACCTTCAGCGCCTGCACGGCGGCGGGGTAGATGGTGCCGGCGAAGAGGGCCACCACGAACCACATCCCCACCCCGATGATCGGCAGCGCCCACCCCTGGCGGCGGATGTTGAAGAGCAGCAGCACCATGGCGGCCAGCGACACCAGGATGAGGAGCTCCAGCGCCGGCAGCCGGGCGTGGACGTCGGTGTAGAAGGCGCCCTTCAGGTAGCCGTCGGTGGCCAGGTCGAGCAGGTAGCGGGCCAGGTAGTAGCCGACCGCCTTGACCAGGGCGATCAACGCCAGGATCACCGACAGGTGGGCCTTCACCGCCGGCAGCACCCGGGGCCGGGCACCCTGGAGCCGTATGCCCCCGTTCAGGTAGTGGCTGACGATGGTCACCACGAAGATCACGATCAGGGAGACCAGGGTCCAGTGGACGAGGAAGACCTCGAAGGGGAGCCTGAAGACGAAGAAGCCCACGTCCAGGTGGAACTGGGGATCCTTCACCCCGAACGGCACCCCGTTGCGGAAGAGGATCCAGTTCTGCCACTGGCCGAGGGCCTGCGACCCGACGATCAGCGACAGCACCACCACCACGGCGGCCCGCAGCCGGCGCGAGTAGGGGCCCACCACTTCCTGGTACCGCTTGACGAACTCGTCTTCGGCGTCGAGGGAGGGGCCCCGGGGGGCCACCCGCTCGGCCACCATCAGGCTGGCCGTCAACAGCACGCCGAAGATGACGGCGAAGACGAGTGTCAGACCGACCTTGATCTCGAAGAGGCTGCGCCAGACGTTGTGGAGCTGCACCGACGAGAACCACAGGGCGTCGGTGTAGAAGAGGGCGAAGGCGTGGACCGACAGCAGCAGGACCACCAGCACCACGGCCGCCACCACCAGCCACCGACGCCGTCGCTGATGCCGCGCGGGGGTCGCCTTGGGGATGTCGCCGGGGGATCGCACGCCTGCAGCCTAGGGGGCGGGGGGAGCAAGCAGGCATCGACACCCCGGATGCGCCGGGGGTCGGCGGTGACCGGTGGGGAACTCCTCGCCGGGCTGTTGGGGGCCGTTCAGGGCGTTGTCCTCGCAGTCGGGGCAGGGCACCCCGTCGGGGACGGCCACCGCTACCCACTCGAGGAGGACGCCCGACGAGGCGGCGGCTCCGGCGAGCGTGCCCGCCGAGAAGGCCGCCACCGTGAAGTCGGCGGCCAGGCGCTCGACGCGCTCGCCCTTCCACTCGCGGAAGGCGGCGCCCACGTGCTCGGCGACCTCGGACTCCTCGGCCCCCTGGAGGCGTCCGTCGTCGGCCAGTCTGCGGCGGAGGGGGCCGACCACCGTCTCGGCCAACTCGTGGGCCACGCCCAGCAGCTCGTCGACCGACGGCCTGGCACGGGCGCCGGCGAAGGCGGCACCGGCCTCGGCCGACTCCTCGAGGAAGGGGAGCGCCGCGGTGGCGTAGCTGTCGTGGTGCTCGGGCTCGACCGGCAGCACGCCGGACGACCAGGCCGAATGGTTCGACCGGAGTCGGTCGAGGAGGTCGTTCTGGTCGTCCTGCAGGGTGCGCTTCAAGCGCCGGGCCAGGGCCTTCACCACCGGGGCGATTAGCTCGTCACGGCGGGCGGCCCGGGGGTCGCCGTCCTCGGGCGGGGCCGCCACGTCCACGTCCCCGGCGGTTCCGGCCTCGTCGTCGACCGGCATGGCGGGGGCGTCGGCGCCCTCCTCCCCGCCCGTCGACGCCCGGATCTTCGCGAAGAGGTCGTCCACCGACGGCTTGGCTGTCGCCTCCCCGGACCCCGCCTCGTCAGGTGTCGCCGGTGCGTCGGCCACTCCGGCCGGGGCGACGGGGGTGGTCTCCGCGGACTCGGCGGCCTCCGGGATCTCGACCACGGCCACGGCTCCGGCGGCCTCGTCCACCTCGACGGCCCGGTGCTCGTCGGTGGGCGTCGCCTCGACCTCCACCCCGTCGTCGGCGACGGCGGCCTCCTCGGCCAGCAGGACGGCGGCCACCTCCTCGGGTGTCCCCTCGTCGGGCTGGGCGACCACCTCCCGGCCGGCCGCCTCGGCCGCCAACCGGGCTTCGTCCTCCGCCCGGAAGAGGTCGTCGGCGATGGCGTCGATGGCGTTGCGCACACCGTGGACCGTCTCGGCCAGGTGCTCCCGCCCGGCGCGGAGCTGCTCGATCTGGGCGTGGAGGACCTTGCGCCGCCTCGACAGGTCGGCGAGCACGCGGGCCCGGAGCGCCTGCGCCTCGTCGACCATCTCGCGCCCCTGCTCCCGCGCCTGGTCGAGGATGGCCGCCCCCTGGGTTCGGGCCTCGTCCAGGATCGCCTCCGACCGCTCCTCCGCGCTCCGACGGGTCTCGGCGTTGTCGGCGTCCACCCGCGCCACCCGCTCGGCGAGCTGCTCGGAGACCCGTGCCTCGGTGGCGGCGATCTCCTCGTGGGCCTCGGACAGCACCCGCTCGGCCTCGGCGGTGGCCTTGGCCAGCCGCTCGGCGGCCGCCTCGTGGGCGCTCCGGAGGACCCGCGAGGTCTCCTGGCCGAGGGCCGCCGCCAGGGTCTCCTCGTCGAGGACCGGGTTGGCCGCCCGGTGCTCGGCGTCGTCGAGCGCCAGCTGGAGCTCCTGCTCGCGTTCGGCCAGGGTCCGCAGCCCCTGGGCCAGGGAGTCGAGGTAGGCACGGACCTCGGCGGTGTCGAACCCGCGCCGCCCGACGGCGAAGGTGTGGCGCGACACCTCGTCGGGGGAGAGCTGGGAGGAGGAGATCGTCATCCGGCGGTCGTCGGGCATCGGGTCAGAGCCTACGACGCGCCGTCCCCGCGGGGCGTCACCCTCCGGCGACGCCGGAGGTCGTCGTGGTCGTGGTGGGCGACGGCAGGGGCGGGACGTGGCCACCGTGGGCGGCGATGACCGCCAGCGCCTGGTCGAGGGTGGACACCGCGTAGATCTGGAGGTTCCCGTGCTGCGCCGACCGGGCCGCCCGGTACTCCTGCGGCGGCACGAGGAAGAGGGTGGCACCGGCGTGCTCCACCGCGATGGTCTTCTGCGGCACGCCCCCCACGTCGCCCACGTCGCCCTGGTCGTCCATGGTCCCGGTGGCGGCCACCGTGCGCCCCCCGGTGATGGAACCGTCGGTGAGGGCGTCCATCACCCCGAGGGTCATGGCCAGTCCGGCCGACGGGCCGCCGATGTTGGTGACGTCGATGGAAACGGGGAACGGGTAGGTGTAGTCGACCTGGTCCTCGACCTGGATGCCCAGGTCGAGTGTCTGGTAGGTGCCGCCGCCGACGTCGACGCGGGTGTCGGCGAGGGTGACCGGCACCGGCTTCGGCGGGGCGGTGCCGCCGGCGCTGACCGTCAGGGTGATGGTCTGGCCCGAGTGGTAGGTCCGGAGCTGGGTGGTGAGGGCGTCGGCCGACAGGGTGGGCACCCCGTCCACCGCGGAGATGACGTCGCCCACGTTCACCAGCGGATAGGCCGGCGTGCCGGGGTAGGTGCCGGCCACCACGGCGCCGGCCGGGTGGGCCGGCACGGTGTAGCCGAGCCGGCGGAGGGCGGACGTCTTCGCCGCCGTCTCCGCCTGGGACATCTGGAGCGCCCCCTGGGCGTCGAGCTGCGACGGCGGCGTGCCCCCGGTGATCGATCCCACCGAGTCGAAGGCCACGTTCCCCTGGAGCTTGTACCAGAGGTACGAGAGGGCGGAGACCCGGCCGATCTCCACGTCGACCAGCAGCACCGGGTGGTCGACCGGGTGCGCCTTCGACGGCGGCACGGTGATGAACTGGTTGACCGACTGGGCCGTTCCCGGGGTGACGGCGTACTCGTTCAGGTCCACCCGGGACGAGACGGCGATGGCCGCGGCCACGACGATGAAGATCCCCCACGCCCACCACCGGCGCCGGAACGACGACACCGGACGTCGGTCGTCGACCTCGTCCTCGGGGGTCGGCGGCGGCGGGGAGGTGGCGTCGGTCATCATGGTGCGGTGGTTGCCCCGGATCCATCGGTCGTCGGCCCCCGGGGCGGTGACCAGCCTGCCACGGACGCGCCGGGCGACGACGTCACCGCCCGGCGCCGGCGCGCGGCCCTGGCCGGCCACACCGGTGACACCGTCACCGCCCGCGACGCCCTCGGCGATGCGGCCGGCACGGTCCGGGCGACCGCCCTCGGTGCCCTCGACCGGACGGGCGACCTCACCGACGCCGACCTGCGGTCGGCGCTGTCCGACCCCGACCCCGGCGTGCGGCGGCGGGCCGCCGAGCTGGCCGGCGTGAGGCCCGGCGTCGAGGTGGCCGCCCTGCTCGGTGACCCCGACCCGTCGGTGGTGGAGATGGCCGCCTGGACCCTGGGCGAGCAGGGGTCGCTGGCGGCCGTCCCGGCGCTGGCCGACCTGTCCTCGGCGGACGGCGGCCACCGCGAGCCGCTCTGCCGGGAGGCGGCGGTGGCCGCCCTCGGGGCCATCGGCGACCCGGGCGGACTGCCCGCGGTGCTGGCCGCCCTCGACGACAAGCCCGCCATCCGCCGGCGGGCGGCGGTGGCCCTGGCCGCCTTCGAGGGTCCCGAGGTGGACGCCGCCCTCGAGCGGTGCCTCGGCGACCGCGACTGGCAGGTGCGCCAGGTGGCCGAGGACCTGCTGGCCGGGGGGTGAGCGCCCCTCAGCGCTCGGCGGCGGCGAAGAGGTGGCGCAGGCTGTCGAAGGAGTCGAGGCACATGCCCGCCCCGGTCACCACGCACTCGAGCGGGGCGTTCACCAGGTGGACCGCCACCTCGGTGTCGTTGGCCAGCCGGTTGGCCAGGCCCCGGAGCATGGCACCGCCGCCCACCAGGTGGATGCCCTGGTAGATGATGTCCTGGGCCAGCTCGGGTGGCGCCTCGCCCAGGCACTCGATGACCGTCTCCACGATCAGGTCCACCTGGTCGCGCAGGGCGGTGCGGATCTCCTCGGGGGTGAGGACCACCGTCTTCGGGAGCCCGGTGGAGACCTCCCGTCCCCGCACCTCGGCCTTCACCTCGTCGGCGTAGGGGAGGGCCGAGCCGATGGCCAGCTTCACCTCCTCGGCGGTCCGCTCGCCGATGGCCACGTCGTACTGGTGGCGCACGTACTGCTGGATGGCGGCGTCCATGTCGAACCCGCCGCAGCGGATCGCCCGCGAGGTCACCACGCCGCCGAGGGAGATCACCGCCGTCTCGGTGGTGCCGCCCCCCACGTCGACCACCATGTTCCCCATCGGCTCGTGGGTGGCCAGCCCCGCCCCGATGGCCGCCGCCATCGGCTGCTCGATCAGGTAGGCCGACGAGGCCCCGGCCCGGCGGGCCGCCTCCTTCACCGCCCGGCGCTCCACCGAGGTGATGGCCGACGGCACGCAGATCAGCACCCGGGGCCGGCTGAGCTTGGTCACGCCGGCCCGGTGGAGGAGCAGCTTGATCATCCGCTCGGTGATGTCGAAGTCGGTGATGGCCCCCTCGCGCAGCGGACGCACCGCCACGATGTAGCCGGGGGTCCGGCCGATCATCCGCCACGCCTCGTTGCCGACGTCGAGGACCTCGTGGGTTCGGGTGTTGAGGGCGATGACCGTCGGCTGGTTGAGGACGATGCCCCGGCCCTTGGCGTAGACGAGGGTGTTCGCGGTGCCGAGGTCGATCGCCAGGTCCCGTGCCACCGGTCCATCGTAGGGCCACGCCCCCGCGGCCCGGAGAGGTGGTGCCGGACCGGCACGGCACCGGGCGCCGCGACCCACGCACCGCCCCGGTTGTCGGTACGCTCCCCCCGGTGAACGGTGAGCACCCGGGGCCAGACGAGCCGGGGCCCGACGAGCCCGACCACTCGGAGGGGGAGACCGAGGGCCTGCGCGGCTGGATCGCGCCGGAGGACCGCCTCTGGCGCCACCCGAGCGAGACCGGCGAGACCCCGGTGGTCCCCCTCCATCGGCCGCGCACCGACCGCCGGGTGGTGGTCGGCGTCGCCGCCGCGGTGGTGGTCCTCGTCGGCGTCGGGCTGGCCATGGCCGCCTCGGGGGCGTCGCCCGGGTCCTCCGGCGGCCCCACCACCACCGCCGCCGCCCTGCGCGTCCCGCCGACCACCGAGGTCGCCGCCGTCCACCTGGCAGGCGCCATCGCCATGGCCCACGCCGTCGACACCGTCCGGCCCTCCCTGGTGGAGCTCTCCGTCACCCGACCGGACGGCACCACCACCGCCGAGGGCGTGGTGGCCGAGGCCGGCGGGATCATCGCCACCACCGCCGGGGCGGTCGAGGGGGCAACCGCCATCACCGCCCGGGCCGCGTCCGGCGTCCGTGAGGCCGTCCAGGTGGTGGGCGAGGACACCACGTCCGACCTGGCGGTGGTGCGGGGGGTCGACGACCTGCCGGTTGCCGCCTTCGACGGTGGTGACCCGGTGGCCGGCACCACCGCCCTGGCGGTCTCCCTCGACCCCGGCGGCCACGACGCGACGCCGACCCCCATGGTCTACGCCGGCACCGTCGAGTCGTCGGGTTCCGCGGTCGGTGCCGATCCGGCCACCTCCACCTTCGCCGCCACCGCCGTCGATGCCCCGCTGGTGGCCGCCGACGCCGGGTGCGCGCTGCTCGACAGCGGCGGCGAGGTCAGCGGGCTGCTGGTGACCACCCGGCCCGCCACCGGCGGCACCGAGGCGGACTTCCTCCCGGCCGAGCTGGTGATCGGGGTCACCCGCGAGCTGGTCACCACCGGCTCGATCGAACGCGGCTGGCTGGGGGTCGAGGCCTCCGACGCGCCGGCCCTCGGCGGCGCCGTCCTCGACACCGTCGCCCAGGGCGGGGGCGCCTCCCGGGCCGGCCTGGCCGCCGGCGACACCCTGGTGGCCGTCGACGGGGCGCCGGTGCACTCGGTCGCCGAGCTGCGGGCCCGCCTCTACGCCGCGCTCCCGGGGAGCACCGTCCAGGTCACCTACGGGCGGGGGGCGGGGCGGGGTACCACCGAGGTGGTGCTCGACGCCGCCGGGCCGGGCGGCACGGACGGCTGAACGCCGTAGCATGCAGGCATGGCGTCCGATCCTGCCGCCGCCGGCAACCCGTTCAACTTCCTCGGCGATCTGATGAAGATGCTGGGCTCCTCCGCGCCCGACCAGTGGGAGATGACGCGGTCGTTCGGGGTCGGCGTGGCCACCGACAACGCCCCCGAGCCGAACGTCGACCCGGTCGACCGCATCCGGCTGGAGGAGCTGTCGCGGGTGGCCGAGCTCCACGTGGCGCAGGCCACCGGGCTGCCGGTGACCGCCGACGGGCGCCGGGTCACCTGCGTGCCGGTGGGACGCGGCGACTGGACGGCCCGGGCCCTCGACGCCTGGCGGCCGCTGTTGTCGGCCATGACCCCCGCCGCGCCGCCGCCCGGGGCCTTCACCGCCGGCCCCGACCCGGCCTCGGACCCCGACCCGTCCGGCGGCTTCGGCGAGCTGATCGGCAAGTGGGCGGCCGCGGTCGGTCCGATGTTCTTCGGCATGCAGGTGGGATCGGTGGTCGGCCACCTCTCCCAGCGGGCGCTGGGCCAGTACGTGCTGGCGATCCCGTGGTCGACCGGCGACGAGGTGGTCGTCGTCACCGCCAACGTGCGCGGCTTCGCCGAGGACTGGTCCATCCCCGAGGAGGAGGCCCTGCTCTGGGTGTGCGCCCGCGAGCTGGCCTCCCACACCGTGCTGTCACGGCCGTCGGTGCGCGCCCGTCTGGAGGAGCTGCTGGCCGCCCTGGCCGCCTCGGCGGCGGCCACCCAGCAGGGCCTGGCCGAGCGGCTCGAGGGCCTGGGCGACCCGTCGGGCACCGGCATGGACCTCGAGTCCCTCCAGGGGATGTTCGGCGACCCCGAGGCGCTCCTCGGCGACCTGCTCACGCCCGAGTCGAGGCGGACCTCCGACCAGCTCACCGCGCTGGCGGTGGTGGTCGACGCCTACGCCGACCACATCGCCGACCGGGTGGGGCGGTCCCTGGTGGGATCCCACACCCTGCTGGCCGAGGCCTGGTACCGGCGGCGGATCGAGCGGGGCAAGGGCGAGGAGGCGGCCGGGGCCCTCTTCGGTCTCGACCTCGAGCAGCACCAGGTGGATCGCGGGCGGTCGTTCGTGGCCGGCGTGGTGGAGCGGGCGGGCGAGGAGGGCCTCGAGCGCCTGTGGACCTCGGCCCGGAACCTCCCGACGCCGGCCGAGGTGGACGCTCCGGGCCTGTGGCTCGAGCGGATCAGCCTGCCCGAGCTGGACGGCCCCGACGGGCCGTCCACCGGAGCCTGAACCCTCCGGTCAGCCGGCCGCCTCGGCGGCGGGCGCGGCGGGCGCCTCCTCCTCGGGTACCCCGAGATCCCACTCCAGCGTGATGTTCTCGCGCTCGGCGTCGCGGACCACCCGCTCGCGGTTCCGCCGGTACTGGGGGTCATGGGGCGGGAGCAGGACCAGGCGGGCCAGCGTGCGCTGGCGGAACTCCTCGATGAAGGTGGGGTCCCCGAAGTCGGACTGGACGTCCCAGTGGGGGGCCACCGGGCCGAGGTAGACCACGCGGACGTGCCCGACCGGGGGCAGCGGCTCCTCGGTGGCTTCCGGGTCGATCGGCTCGTCGGGTGGCGGGGTCATGGGTGTCGGATCCTCCTGGGGTGGCGGCCGGGACAGCCTACCCGCCGCTCGGTCGGGCCCCGAGCGTGACGTTCAGCGTCATCTGCTGGGGGCCCCGGTAGATCCCGAGGGTGACATGGTCGCCGGGCGACAGGGGGTGGAGGGCCGCGGTGAGGTCGTCGGCGGTGGCGATGGTGGTCCCGTTCAACGAGACGATGACGTCGTCGGACCGGAGCCCGGCCGTCTCCGCCGGGCTGCCCGGCTCCACGGACACCACCAGGGCGCCCGACGAGGGGGTGAGGCCGTCCTCCTGCTGGACCACCGACGTCACCGTGGTGACCGTCACACCCATGTAGGCGGTGTTGGTCGACGGGACCGGCTGGGCGCCGGAGTTCCCGGCCCCGCCCGGACCGCCCTGGCGCAGCTCGGCCAGGCGGGGCTTGACCGAGTCGATGGCGATGGCGAAGCCGATGTTCTGGGCGGGGGCGTTCCCCGAGCTGGAGGAGGCCACCGCGGTGTTCATGCCGATCACCTGGCCCTGGGCGTCGACCAGCGGGCCGCCGGAGTTGCCCGGGTTGATGGCGGCGTCGGTCTGGAGGAGGCCGATCAGGTTCTCGGTCTGGCCGCTGTCGTTCTCCGCGGAGAGCGACCGGTTCTTCGCCGAGACGATGCCCTGGGTCACCGAAGGGCCGCCGGCCAGGGCCAGGGCGTTGCCGATGGCCAGTACGTCGTCGCCAACCTGGGCGGCGTCGGAGTTGCCGAGGCTGACGGTGGGCAGTCCGGAGGCGCCGTTGATCTGCACCAGGGCCAGGTCGTTGCCGGGGTCGGTCCCGATCACGTGGGCGGCCCGGGCCTGGGTCTGCCCGAAGAGCGTGATGGTCACGGTGGTGGCGTCGGCGACGACATGGTTGTTGGTCAGCACCTCGCCGCCGGAGGTGAGGATCATGCCGGTACCGGCCGCCTCCACCACGTCGCCGTTCGTGCTGCCACCGCTCGCCACCGAGGTGCTGTCGACGGAGACCACCGCCGGCTCCACCTTCTGCAGTACCGCCGGGATGTCCATCTGGGCGCCGGCCACGCTGGTGTCGGGCCGGAACCGCTCGACGATGGTCTGCTGCGAACCCACACCCACGGTGGCGCCGACCAGGGCGCCGAGGACGGCGGCCACCGCCGCCGCCACCACCACCACCCACAGCCAGTTTCGTCGGGTGAGGGTGTGGCGGACCACCGGGGCCCGGGCCATCGGGAAGAGGGCCGGGGCGACGGGGGGACCGTAGCCGCCGTAGCCGCCGTACCCGCCGTAGGCGGGAGGCGGGGCGTAGCTGCCGTAGGGGGCGAAGGTGCCGTAGGAGGGCGGGGCGGGCGCGGCGGGCGGGGCGGGGATCACCGCCACCACCGGGGGCGGTGCGGGTGCCGGTGCCGGCGGTACCGCGGCGGGCTCGGCGACGGCAGGTGGCGACGGCCGGACCGGGAGCGACGGCACCTCCAGCGGGGGGCCGGGCGGGCCGGCGGCCGGCGCCGGCGGGGTGCCGACGGCGTCCCCGATCGACCCTTCATAAGAAGGTCCAGGTCCCCCATAAGAAAATTGTGAGGATTCCATCAAACCTGGCTCATTTCTCACCGTTTTCGGGGTTGAAGTGTGAGACTAACTGTTGAACGGTTGGTGACATCGGCGGGGCCCGCGGGACGGGCGCACCTTCGGCGTCGCCACCTTGGAGCCGAGGGAGCGACCATGGGAACGGATTGGATGAGCGAAGGCAAGTGCCGAGAGCTCTCCCCGGAGATCTTCTTTCCGAGCGACGGCATCGGGGTCCAGGTGGCCCAGCGTATCTGTGCCGAGTGCCCGGTTGCGGAGCAGTGCCTCGAGTACGCGCTGGCCGAGCGGGTGGACCACGGCGTGTGGGGCGGCAAGTCGGAGCGCGAACGGCGACGGATCCTCCGCCGCCGCCGGCTGGCCCACACCGTTCGGGTCTGAGCCACACCGCCGCCGGACGGCAGCGCCGTGCTCATCGAGAGCGTCATCAACATCAGTGAGGGTCGGGACCCGGAGGTGGTCGCCGTCATCGCCGCCGCCGCCGGCGACACGCTCCTCGACGTCCACGCCGATCCCGACCACCACCGGTCGGTCCTGACACTGGGTGGCGAAGCCGACGACGTGGAGGCGGCGGCCCGGGCGGTGGTCGCCGCCGCCGTCGAACGCCTCGACCTGGGTCCACACGAGGGGGCGCATCCCCGCCTCGGGGTGGCCGACGTGGTCCCCTTCTCCCCGATCGGCGGCACCGACCTCGGACCGCTGGTGGCGTTGCGGGACCGCACCGCCGGCTGGGCCGGCACCGACCTCGGGGTGCCGTGCTTCCTCTACGGTCCGGAGCGGCCGCTCCCCGAGGTGCGCCGCGAGGCCTTCCGGACCATCGCCCCCGACACCGGCCCGGCCGCGCCGCACCCCACGGCCGGTGCCAGTGCCGTCGGGGCGCGTCCCCTCCTCGTCGCCTACAACGTGTGGATCGCCGTGGCGGAGGCCGGGGTCGACGATCCGGAGGGGGCCCTGGCCATGGCCCGGGAGGTGGCGGCCACCGTCCGGAGCCCGCAGGTGCGGAGCCTCGGGATCCCCGTCGGTACCGGCGCGCAGGTCAGCTGCAACCTGGTCGATCCGGGCGCCGTCGGCGTGGCCGAACTGTTCGACGCCATCGCCCACCTGGTGGACGAGGCGGGGGCGACGGTGGTCCGGACGGAGCTGGTGGGGCTCGTCCCGGCCGCCCTCCTCCGCCGGACACCCCCCGGGCGGTGGGCCGAACTCGACCTCCACGAGGACCGCACCATCGAGGCCCGGATGGAGGCCCGGGGGACCCCCCTGGCCGACGCCGACCGGACCTGAGGGGCCGGTCCGGAGCTGTTCCTAGGAGGCGTCCGAGACGCCGACCACCGCTCGCCGTTGCATGGCGCGCTGGCGTCGCAGGCGGCGTCGCTCCCGTTCGGAGAGCCCGCCCCAGATCCCGAACTTCTCACCGTTGGCCAGGGCGTACTCGAGGCAGTCGTCCCGCACGACACACCCCTTGCACACTTCCTTGGCCTCACGGGTGGACGCCCCGCGCTCCGGGAAGAACAGGTCGGGATCCACTCCCATGCAGTTCGCCTTCGTCTGCCAGCTGCGCTCTTGGCGACCGTACATCAGCGACACGATGTCCACGGGTTCGCCTCCCCTCACCACTCAGCCAGCGCCCGAAGTCCGGAACGCATAGCACGTATGTAACTACAACGGTGTCATCTTCCCCCATCGGCGAGGCAAACGCAAGGTGAAATCCGCTTGAACGCTGGGGAAACCCGGAGTGCACCCCCGCCGGGGGCGGGGCGCCGGCGTCCCGGGGTCAGACGGCCCGCCGCCCGCGGGAGCGGACGGTGGTCTTGTGGCGGAGGAAGTCGACCAGCACGTAGTCACCGAGCTCGCCGGGCGAGGTGGAGAAGGTGCGTCCCTTGTTGATCCGGCTCAGCTGGTCGACGAAGCCCCACAGCCCCCGGTCGGGGTCGAGCAGGAAGGTGTTGATGGTGATGCGGGCACGGGTGCACCGCATGACCTCGGCCAGGGTGACCTCGAGGGTCTCGGGGATCGGCGGGTAGTTGAAGAACACGTCGTAGCCGACGCCCGAGTGGTCGGGGACGATGTGGGCGGTCGGCTCCCCGTCGGTCACCAGGATGATCTGCTTGGTGCCCGGCTGGTGGGCCAGCATCTTGCGGGCCAGGATCAGCCCGTGCTGTAGGTTGGTGCCGTAGACGTAGTCCCAGCTGACGGTGGGGAGATCCTCCGGCTCGATGACCCGGGCCACCTCGGAGAAGCCCACCACCCCCAGGTAGTCGCGCGGGAACCGCGTGGTGATCAGGGTGTGGAGGGCCAGGGCCATCTTCTTCGCCGGGACGAAGTTGTCGCGCATCGGCATGGACAGGGAGAGGTCGAGCAGCAGCACCGTCGCCGTCCGGGTGAGCGCCTCGGTCTCGATCACCTCGAAATCGTCCGGGGTGAGCCGCACCGGCACCCCGCTCCCCGACCGCCGCACCGCGTTGTGGACGGTACGGGAGAGGTCGAGGTTGAACGGGTCGCCGAACTCGTAGGGCTTGGTGGTCTCCTCACGGTCGTGGCCGGTCCCGCTCCACGAGGTGCGATGGTTGCCGACCCGGTCCTTGGTGAGCTGGCCGAAGAGGTCGTTGAGCGCCTGCTGGCCGATGCGGCGCGTGCCGGCGGGGGTCAGCTCGTAGCGTCCCTCGCGCTGGTCGATGAGGCCGGCTTCGGTGAGCTGCTTGGCCAGCTTGGCCAGACGGTCCACCGAGCGGGCGGCGTCCTCGCCGAGGTGCCGGGCCACCTTGTCCAGGTCGACCTCGGAGAGGGCGGCCGGGGAGTTGGCCGACCGGAGGAAGGCCTCGAGCTCGTCGAGGTCCCGGAGGTTGGCGGCGGCGTCGGTGGCGTCCCCCATCCCGAGCGGCTGGTCGCCGCTGAACCGGTAGCGCTGCTGCCAGCCGGCGTCGGGGAACGCCTTCTGGAGGTTGCCCGCCAGCCGGTCGACCTGCCACCGGAGGTCCATGTCCTCGAGCAGCGACTCGGCCAGTCCCTGCAGCTGGGCCCGCTGCTCGGGGGACAGTGAGTTGAACATGGCCTGGGCGGCGGCCATCCGGGCGGCCAGCTGGGCCAGCAGTTCGTCGAGGTCGGCGGGGTCGCCGGGGAAGAGGTCGCCGAACTCGGCCATGAAGGACTCGAAGCCGGGGTCGATCGGCTCGCCGGCCTCGCGCTGCTCGAGCATGCGGTTGAGGCGGTCGAAGGCCGCCCGCATCCGGGCGAGCTGCTCCGGGTCGGGGTTGGCCAGCGCCTCGGAGACCTGCTCGAAGTAGGTCCTGGCCACCTCCTCGCGGAGCTTCTCCACCAGGTCCTCGAAGTGCTGGCGGGCCTCGGAGGAGACGAAGTCGTAGCGCTGCAGCTCGCGGACCTGTCCGGCCAGGTCGGCGGGCATCAGGTCGAGCTGCATCCGCCGCTCGGTCGCCACCTGGTCGGTGACCTCCCGGCGACGCGGGTCGCCCGAGGCGTTGGCGTCGGCCTGGAGCTTCTCGATGCCGGTCCGCTCCTCGGACAGGACCTGGCCGAGCTCCTCGGCGATCTCGCGGTAGGCACCGCCCAGGTCGCCCCGGTCGAGCTGTTCTTCGCGCTCGAGGCGGAGTCGGTCGAGCAGGTCACGGAGGCCCTCCACCTGGTCGCCGTCCGGGGTGCGCCAACCGCGGTTGAGCATCCGCTGGATGGCTTCCTGCAGGTCGCCGTTGGCCAGGAGGTCGTCGGTCAGCTCGGCCAGGATGGCGTCGGCGTCATCGGCCAGGCCCTCCTGGGTGCCGTCCCAGCGGCGGTAGTCGAACCGCCAGGTCACCCGCGTCCCCGGTACGTCGCCTTCGGGCCGGCCGCCTCCTTGTTGAGGCGCTTGGTGAGGTGGAGCCCCTCGAGGATGAGCTCCACCGCGCTGGCCACCACCCCCGGGTCCTCGGTGCCGGCCAGGGCCAGCACCGGGGCCGACAGGGCGGGGATGCCGGACAGGGTCTCCGCGTAGGCGGAGGCCGGAAGGTCGTCGCCGGCATGGACGACGGTCTCCTCGGTGAAGGCGGTCACCAGCGCCTTCGGATCCTCGAGGTGGACGCGGCGGCGGAAGACCAGCAGCACGGCGGCGGCGATCAGCTGCTGGAGCAGCACCTCCTCGCGGCCCTCCTCCAGGGTCTCGATCTCCACCTTCCCCTGGGTGGACGACACCAGCGACTGGAGGTCGGAGACCCGGGGCACCGCCTCCGATTCGCCGTTACGCAGCGCCCGGCGCACGGCGTTGGCGGCCAGCGTCTCGTAGTTGGCGATGGTCAGGCGGACCGAGACCCCCGAGCGCTGGTTGAGGTGGGGGCTCTCGCGGGCCAGTTGGCTGAGCTCGGCCACGATCTCCGCCATGAAGTCGGGCATCACCAGCGTGGGGGTCGCCGGGGAGCCGGCGTCCTGGTCGCCCGGTCGGCCGCTGCCGGGGAGGTTGGCCTCCAGGCGGGCGATGGCCAGCTCGGTGGCGGCGTCCGGCGGGTAGTGGGTGCGGATCTGGGCGCCGAAGCGGTCCTTCAGCGGCGTGATGATCCGACCGCGGTTGGTGTAGTCCTCCGGGTTGGCGGTGGCCACCAGCACGATGTCGAGCGGGAGCCGGACCCGGTGGCCGCGGATCTGCACGTCGCGCTCCTCGAGCACGTTGAGCAGGCCCACCTGGATCCGCTCGGCCAGGTCGGGGAGCTCGTTGACCGCGAAGATCCCCCGGTTGAGCCGCGGCACCAGCCCGTAGTGGATGGTGAGCTCGTCGGAGAGGTAGCGGCCCTCGGCCACCCGGATCGGATCGACCTCGCCGATGAGGTCGGCGATGGAGGTGTCCGGGGTGGCCAGCTTCTCGCCGTAGCGGTCGCTGCGGTGGACCCAGGCGATGGGTGTACCGTCCCCCTCCACGGCCACCAGGTCGCGGGCGAACCGCGAGATCGGCGCGAAGGGGTCGTCGTGGATCTCCGAGTGGGCGACGATCGGGATCCACTCGTCGAGCAGGCCGACCAGCGAGCGGATCAGCCGGGTCTTGGCCTGGCCTCGCTCGCCCAGGAGGATCACGTCGTGCCCGGCCAGCACCGCGTTCTCCAGCTGGGGCAGCACCGTCCGCTCGAAGCCGAGGACCCCGGAGACCAGCGGACGCCCGGCGGCGATGCGGGCGGAGGCGTTCCGCCGCAGCTCCTCGGCGACGGGGATCGACCGCCACCCCGACGCCCTGAGCTGGGCCAGGGTGTTGATGTCCGGCGGCGGCGAGGTCCGCACCAGGGGATCGTCGGGGGCCTGGGGGGTGGCGTGGGGTTCGACCGGGCTCATGGTGGTGGAGCCTACGCGGGCCGCCCGGCCGATGGTTCGTCGCCGGACGCTGGTGCCCCGGGCGCCCCGGCGGCCCGCCTCCGGCCCGCAGTTTCACAGCGCGGCCTCCGGGGTGGAAAGATGATGCACCGTCAGAGACCGGAGGGTTCCGGTCTCCCATTTTCCGGGCCCCCGGGCCGACGACGCCCCCGGGCCGACAGAGGAGGAACCACGTGACCACGGTAGAGGACACCAAAGTCACCCCGGTCGTGCTGGGCGGGGTGCGGGGTGGCCCCGCGGTCCCCACCCTCCGGCGGGACACCTGGTGGGTGCAGCCCGTGGTGACGGTGACCGTGCTGACCCTCTTCGTCGGCTACGCCACCTGGGCGGCGTTCATCAACAAGGACTACTTCGTCGGGGCGACCTTCCACCGCGACCTCATCTCACCGTTCTACTCCCCGTGCCTGACCGAGAGCTGTGTGCCGGGTAGCCACCCCTCCACGGTGATCACCTGGTGGAACATCTCGCCGGCCCTGCTGATCCTCATCTTCCCGCTGGGCTTCCGGCTCACCTGCTACTACTACCGCAAGGCCTACTACCGCTCCTTCTGGTGGGCGCCGCCGGCCTGTGCGGTCTCCGACAGTCACGGCTCCTACACCGGTGAGTCGCGGTTCCCGCTGGTCATGCAGAACATCCACCGGTACTTCTTCTACGCCGGCCTGCTGTTCAACGTGATCCTGACCATCGACGCCGTCATGGCCTTCCGCCAGCCCGGCAACGGGATCGGCTTCAGTGTCGGCACCGCGGTGCTGCTCGTCAACGCCTGCCTGCTGTGGCTCTACTCGCTCAGCTGCCACTCCTGCCGGCATCTCTGCGGGGGCGGCGTCAAGCAGTTCTCCAAGGCGCCGATCCGCCACAAGGTCTGGAAGACCCTCACGCCCCTCAACGGCAAGCACATGTACTTCGCCTGGGCCAGCCTGCTCTTCGTGGCCTTCACCGACTTCTACGTGCGCATGGTGGCCAGTGGGACCATCCACGACTACGGCTTCCACTTCTAAGGGGTATCGACATCCATGGCTGAGTACGAGACCCACGACTTCGACGTCATCGTCATCGGCGCCGGCGGCGCCGGGCTGCGGGCGGCCATCGAAGCCCGCTCGCGCGGTCTGCGCACGGCGCTGATCTGCAAGTCGCTGCTGGGCAAGGCCCACACGGTGATGGCCGAGGGCGGGGCGGCCGCCGCCCTCGGGAACGTCTACCCCGAGGACAACTGGAAGGTGCACTTCCGCGACACCATGCGCGGCGGCAAGATGCTGAACAACTGGCGCATGGCACAGCTCCACGCCCAGGAGGCGCCGGACCGCATCCGCGAGCTCGAGGAGTGGGGTGCACTCTTCGACCGCACCAAGGACGGGCTCATCACCCAGCGGGACTTCGGCGGCCACCGCTTCGCCCGCCTGGCCCACATCGGCGACCGCACCGGCCTCGAGCTCATCCGCACCCTGCAGCAGAAGGCGGTGGCCGACGGCATCGAGGTCTTCATGGAGGTCAAGGTCCTCCGCCTCCTCACCGACGCCCAAGGGGCGGTGTCGGGGGTGGTCGGCTACTGGCGGCCCACCGGCGAGTTCGTGACCTTCTCCGCCCGGTCGGTGGTACTGGCCACCGGTTCCATCGGCAAGAGCTGGATGTACACCTCCAACTCGTGGGAGTCCACCGGCGACGGCGTGGCCATGGCCCTGTGGGCCGGCGCCGACGTCATCGACATGGAGTGCGTCCAGTTCCACCCGACCGGGATGGTCTGGCCGCTGTCGGTGCGGGGCATCCTGGTCACCGAGGGCGTCCGCGGCGACGGCGGGGTACTCCGCAACTCCGAGGGCCGCCGGTTCATGTTCGACTACATCCCCCCGATGTTCGCGGCGGAGACCGCCGAGACGGAGGAGGAGGGCGACCGCTGGTACGACGACCACTCGGCCGGCCGGCGCCCGCCGGAGCTGCTCCCGCGTGACGAGGTGGCGCGCTCCATCAACAGCGAGGTGAAGGCGGGCCGCGGCAGCCCCCACGGCGGGGTGTTCCTCGACATCGCCTCCCGACGGAGTGCCGAGGACATCCGCCGGCGCCTGCCGTCGATGTACCACCAGTTCAAGGAGCTGGCCGGCGTGGACATCACCGCCGAGCCCATGGAGGTCGGCCCCACCTGCCACTACGCCATGGGCGGCGTGCGGGTCGACGCCGACACCGAGGCCACCACGGTGGCCGGCCTCTTCGCCGCCGGCGAGGTGGCCGGTGGCATGCACGGCGCCAACCGGCTGGGCGGCAACTCCCTCTCCGACCTGGTCGTCTTCGGTCGCCGGGCGGGCATCGGGGCCGTCGAGTACGCCGAGGCGCGGTCGGGGGACGTCACCATCGACCCGGCCCAGGTGGACGAGGCCGTCGCCGCCGCCCTCGCCCCCTTCCAGCGGGAGGACGGCGAGAACCCCTACACCCTCCAGGCCGATCTCCAGGCCACCATGCAGAGCCTGGTCGGGATCATCCGGACCGGCTCGGAACTGGAGGAGGCGCTGGGCAAGCTGGAAGAGCTCGAGGAGCGGGCCACCAAGGTGGCCATCACCGGCGGGCAGGCGTACAACCCCGGGTGGAACCTGGCCACCGACCTCCCGTCGATGCTCACGGTGTCGCGGGCGGTCGCCCAGGGTGCCGTCAATCGCAAGGAGAGCCGGGGTGGCCACACCCGTGACGACTATCCGAAGCCCGACGCGGAGCTGGGGACGATCAACTTCGTGCAGCGCATCCCGGTGGGCACCGGGGGGACGGCCGGCGCCGGGGGCACCCCGTCGATCTCCACCATCACCATCACACCGGAGCCGATCCCGCCGATGCCTGACGAGCTGAAGGCGCTCATGGAGCTGGAGGAGGGTCACTGATGACCGACGAGCCCACCGAGGACACGGCGGACACCGCCTCCGACGCGCCCGAGGGCGCGGCCGCGGCTGCGGCCACCGACCCTGCGGCGCCCCCCGCCCCCGACCCGTCGGCCCGGGCCACGCCCGCCACCCCTCCGGTCGCCGTCACGGACAGCGACAGCGAACGCGACGGAGACGGAGACGGTGACGGAGAGGTGACCATGGTGCTGTGGCGCGGCGACACCGAGGGCGGGGAGTTCACCGAGTACAAGCTCCCCGCCGTCGAGGGCGAGGTCGTCCTCGACGTCATCCACCGGGTGCAGGCCACCCACGCCCCCGATCTGGCCTGCCGGTGGAACTGCAAGGCCGGCAAGTGCGGCTCGTGCTCGGCGGAGATCAACGGCAAGCCGGCCCTCATGTGCATGACCCGGATGAGCGAACTGCCCGAGGGCGAGGACGTGGTGGTGGCGCCGCTGCGGACCTTCCCGATCATCCGCGACCTGGTCACCGACGTCTCCTACAACTACGAGGTGGCCAAGCGGATCCCGCCGTTCAACCCCCGCGCCAAGACGGACGACGAGGTCGAGGCCGGCGGCTACCGGATGGCCCAGATCGATGTGGAGCGGAGCCAGGAGTTCCGCAAGTGCATCGAGTGCTACCTCTGCCAGGACGTCTGCCACGTGATCCGTGACCACGAGGAGAACAAGACGTCGTTCGCCGGTCCCCGGTTCTTCGCCCGTTCCGCCGAGCTCGAGATGCACCCGCTCGACACCACCGACCGGCGGGCCATCCTCCAGGCCGAGCAGGGCCTCGGGAAGTGCAACATCACCAAGTGCTGCACCGAGGTCTGCCCCGAGCACATCAAGATCACCGACAACGCCATCATCCCGCTGAAGGAGCGGGTGGTCGACGCCCAGTACGACCCG
>Ga0181519_10000633_pt1 | contig 31881 bp, 39 predicted proteins | sample PEATcosm2014_Bin_26_FD_121102 | JGI IMG/M metagenome (GOLD analysis project Ga0181519, IMG submission 121102) | Peatland microbial communities from MTU Mesocosm Facility, Houghton, MI, USA - PEATcosm2014_Bin02_10_metaG | ecosystem: Environmental > Terrestrial > Soil > Wetlands > Peat | place...
CAAGCGCCGGAAGGAGAGATGAACGGGGGCCAGGATGTCGCTCCCGTTGCCGCGCATGCGCACTGGCTCGGTGCCAATGTCTTCAGCACCGATCCGGGCGGGGCCTGAATCCAGATTTTGACCCGGCCGCGACTGGCCTGGTGGATACCGATGACCGCATCGCCGACAACGATCGTCTCGCCGTCCTTCCGTGAAATCGCCAACATTTGGAAAACCTCCGTGGAAATGCACCATGCGAAGGGGTACAATGCGTCCGTCTGAACGCTTGGCCCCGGTCGTCGCGTGGTGAACTGCGGCCGGGGCCATTCTTCGCGGCTCGTGCGACCCGGGCCGGGGCGGTTGATTCGCCCGGTCCGGATCACCAACGAGCTAGCCCTGCTCGGGCTTCCCCGTAGAGTTGCGGCCTCCGTGGTCGCAAGAAACAGAACGGGGTTGCACGCTCATTCCGAGCGTACAACCCTGATTATCTATGCCTAGATTATTTAGTCAAGGCCAGTTAGGGGCATCCCTGCAAAATTTCTTCGGGTTGTTCCTGGAGGAGATCGAGCAGGTTGCACTTGAGGGCCTTGCAAATACGCAGCAGAATGCAGATAGAAGGCTCGTTTTTGGCGTTTAGAATCCGGCAGATGGCCGATTGTTGGACGTGGGCGGCGTGGGCCAGACTCTGTTGGGTGAACGGTTTCGCCCGATCATCCATCAGGCGGCGGAGGTTGGCCGCGATAAGTCGCACGGTTTGAGGGTCTCGCAAGTTCATACCTCCATGTTATCTATATCTGGCTTGCTCGTCAATCGGTTTGCCGCTAGAATCGGTGAAAACGCCAGTTTCTGGCAAGAAGCGGACCGTCAGGGGCTTGCCAGCCCCTAACGGCCGATGCTTCCGAGTCCTCGCTGTGCAGTCTCAATTTCCAATCAGCAAGGCACTTGTCGCGACGCGCACGCCGGCCGGTTTTCGCCTCGGGGCAAACGTACCGGCCAGGCTTGATCAAAAGTGCGCATCGGAACTGCTTCCAGGTTTTTTCGTTGTCGTTTTGATTCGATGGGACCAGGCCAATGGGACCAATTCGTCTTCCAGGCGGCCGAGAAGCTCGGTCAGGGTTTGGCCGTGGGAGTTCAGTTGCTGGATGTGGGCCTGGACGATCTGGCGCGCGAGGCGGGTCAGTTCCAGGGCGTTGCGGACCTTTGCGCAGCGCTCGCGTTTGTCCGTGCTGGCAAGTGCGGCCTTGGTCGGTCGGTATCTGGGTGGCCGGTGCTCGTTTCCCATTTTGTGACTTATACTTTGTGACGACGCTGGGCCTGAAGTTCACTGAGCTTTACTTCTTTCCGAACCGGCTTCTCTTTGGCCGACCTCTCGGCCCGCTTTCTGGCCCGCCAGCGTTTGCACCGGCCATAGAGCCTGCCTAGGCCCGTGACGACGCCCAGGAGCTCCACGACCGTCTTAATCCATTCCATGATGGCTTTTCGATCCCTCTCCGTAGGGTCCAATGGCCGGCCCGCGAATGGGCCGGCCGAAGCGAGGGCGACGGGGGTCGAACCCGCAACCACCGGATCGACAGTCCGGTGTTAAGATGGGCGGAAATGGACGAAAGCGGCTCCGGCCCCCAGAATTTACTCCAGCGGGCCGATGCCGGCGGATGGCCCGGATACCGTGTTTGCGTCAGATCGCGGCCTAAACGCGTTCCCAGGGGCTCGATTCTGGTCCAGCGGCGGACTATGATGCTGGAAAACCTTTGGAGGCGTTCCCGTGGACATTTTCTTCCTTTGCCTGGGCCTGATCGTGCTAGTGTACGTGGTCCGGCTCTATTACCGCATCTACCACTTATCCGTCCAGATCGGGCGGCTCATCGAACTGGGGGAGGCTCAGCTTCGCGCCCAGCAGGCCCTGGTCCAAGATTCCGAGGCGACGCGCCCGGTGGTCTCCCGCCAGGTGGCACGGCAGACCGTCGAGGCGGAAGAGTTCGACGCGGCGATCGCCGCCGAGTTGGCGGGGCCAAGGAAACGGCCGCTCCGCTGAACGCCGACGGTAGTGCGCGCATCTATACTTGATCATGGCGCGCAACCGTTCACTTGCCGGTCAAAAGCTGCTGTTCCCCGAGGCGATCGCCGCGGAGGAAGTCAGCGCTTCTTTGCGGACCTGGCCGGATGGCGATCTTCTGAAGCTGGCGCGCGAGGTGGGATACGAACTGATCCGCCGCGGCTCGGCCGTGCCTGCGGCTTTGCCGATCGGCGAGGCGATGGCGTCTGTTTCCGGGCACCTGCCGGCGCAATGGCCAGCGTGAGCACGTGCCCGGTGGCCTGGGCGACCTCGATCAGATCAGCATAATCCGGCTCTCTCTCCCCCGTCTCCCAGCGGGCGATGGTGTTGCGGGCCACGTTCAACTCCGCGGCCAAGCCGGCCTGGCTCAGGCCGGCCGCTTCGCGGGCCGTGCGGATGATTTCTGCGGGCGTCACGCGTTTGCTCCCGGGCGAAAACAAATCCGGCCCCGCGGTGGCCGCGGGGCCGGAAGAAAAGCCCCCAGACGCTCGGGGCCGCGGTCGCCGGTTTACCTCTACGACCCGAGGGAAGCTTTCGGGGGTGCTTCCTTTCCCTGCCGCCACGTTATGCCAAATCAGTGACAACGCTTGTATGATACCGTTTCGGTTACAAGGCGTCAAGGGCTTGAAAGGGAATTTTGGTTATCGGCATTTCTGCCGCGGGTCGATCGACCGCGGGCTTTGTTGCGGCGGCCGTGCACGGCGGGTTTGCCGAGGCTGCCGGCGTGGATCCCGGCACGGTGGAATTGCCGATGAATCGAGGAGGTCGCGGCGCCGGAAAACGTCCGCAATTGCGGACGTTTCACGCTACTTGGGCGCGATGAGCCCCAAGGCGCGGCGGCGATCGCGGCGGCGGCGGCTGATGCGCTGTGCCTGCGTCTCCGGCGGTCCGGACACGCTGGCGGGGAATTCGGCGTGCAGGATGGCCATCACTTCCCCTTCCCTGGGCAAGTGGGGATAGGCCGTCGTGATCTTGTGGCCGTAGAGCTTGCTCTGCGGGCGGTGGACGATGTAGGGCGTGCCGGGGGCACCCGGTGCTCCGGGGCCTCGGCAGATGAAGGCCGGATACTGCCAGTCAAAGTCCAGGCACAGGTACCGCGTGCCCAGCGCTCCGAGGGTCAGCCTCCAGCCTGCTTCATCGTCGCTCGTGTTGCGGCGCCACCAGAAGTCGGCGTGGTTGTTGTAGTGGATGGCCACCATCAGTTCTCGCCAGGCCTCGCGCAAATCGATCAGGTAGTGCCCTCCCTGCACCCGCAGCGGCATGCTCGCGATTCCCAGCGGGGCGATCAGCTTCTCGTCCAGCACGTTGAAACCTTCGAGGTTCTCCCAGTAGACGAAGGCGTATTGCTCCAACAGGGCGAACAATGGGCTCGGATCGGCGACGAGGTAGGCATCGCCATCCAAAAAGAGCACGCGGGCCAGGCCGCTATGGGCAATTGCAAAGGTTTTCAGCGCCCAATGATCGTACTTGCGGAAGGCGTGCCCAAACTGCCGCACGTCGACCAGAGTGCAAAGGCCGTCCAGTTCCCGGCCCACGCCCACGTCGTGAAAGACGAAGATCGGCAGGCGGATTCCCAGGGACCTGGCCAGCTTGACCTGGACGACGATCTGCGGCCAGAACCGCGTGTCACCGTACAGGCAGGTGACGATGCCGTCCCCGTGGAGGTTCTCCGGCGGTTGGTAGTCGCGCCGGCAGACTTCGGCAAACGCGGCCAGGTGCCGTTGCTCTTCGGCCGCTTCGCGCCACCATCCTTCCGGCCGGGTGCGATCTTCCGGGCCTTGGATGGGGTCGGGCGCGTCGCACACCGGGCACGGGGGGCACCCGGCACCCCGGGTCCACGAGGCGTGCCACTTGCCGCACGTCGGCTCTGGGCGAACCACGCGGGCCTGCCAGCGGGCGTGTTTTGATTGCGGGCAATTCTGCCAGGCGGTGCGATTGTCGTCCCACGCCGGGCACCACAGGCGATCGCCGTCCCGCGCAAGCGCCGGGCAGGCCTGACAGATGTTTCTGCGCTGTTCGATCTCAGGCATTGGTCGCTACCCAACGCAGGCCCGAACCGCTGCCACAGATCAGTTGCCAATTGCCGTTGGTGCCGGTGGATGCCCCGGAGGGACAGGCGGGCACGCTGGCGTTGCCGCTGCCCGGGACCACGCCGCTGCATGGATTGCAGCCGCTCCCGCTGGCCGGCGGCGATCCGGATCCCGAGCGGCTGCCGCTGGGCGAGCCGCTGGGGCTGCCGCTGGGCGATCCGGAGGGGCTGCCCGAGCCGCTGCAGTCTACGCAGAATTGGCCGAAGGAAATCGGCAGGAACAGTCCGGAGTCGTAATAGTACTTAACCGTCGCCGTGCTTCCCGCCGGCACGAAGACATTGCACGGATCGCTGTCGTCGGCAAACAGGCAGCCGTTGACCTTCCCGTAAAAATCGGTGACCGTGATCGTCGGGCTGATGGCGGTGGCCGGCCCTGCGCCGGCAAACGTCGTCAGGTCCGGATTCAGCCCCAGCACGCTGGCCGCGGCCGTCCTGCAGGCATAGAGGTCCTCGGCGAGCTGGACCTCGATGATCGTCTCCGGCTGCTGCAGGCGGACCAAGGCCCACTGGGTACCCCCGGACACCCCGCTGTACCACAGCACCTGGGCGGCGCCCCAGTTTCGCTCGCAGAGATAACCGGTCTGCCCATGCAAAATATCGGCGAAGAGGAATTGCTCCTGGTTCGTGCCTACGGGTTGCACCTTCACGGGCACCACGCCGCCGACCAGGGCCTTGCCCAGGGCGCCGGCCTGGATCGGTTCGACCAGCACGCAAAAGCCGCCGACGTGATCGGGCCAGGCCGGCACCACGCCGCTGAAGCGCGGGTAGTTCTGAAACTCCAACAGGTTCTGGGCATCCGTGATCAGGGCATCGTCCAGCCCCAGAACGCTGAAACGGTTTTGGTTCGCGCCGCTGTCGTTGCGAACCGTGATGATATCGCCCTTGAACTCGTAGGTCGGCGGCGGCACGTGGTCCGGATCGCGATCGTGCGCGGCGAATTGCTCTGCGGCGCCAATAATGGCATCTGCCGTGGCCTGGCTCACGCGCCAGGGCTGGCCGGCCTTCAGGCGTTGGAAATTGCCCGGCATCTAGGAGGCTCCCCACATGGGCAGGGCCTCGCTCGTACCGATGTTCAGGTCGCTGAAGTCCGAGCGGTCGTAGACGCGATGGATCAGCACGTATTGGGCCTTGGGGATGACCTGCAAGGCGCCGGTCGGGACCTGGGGCGCATAATGGACGTCGAGCCAGTCCCAGCCGTCCTTCTCGATGTTGTCGATGCCGTCGATGGTGATGGCGTTCCCGTTGGCGACGCTGCGGTTGGGCGTCCGCTCGAATTCGTACACGGCGGTCACCGAGTCCGGGTTCTTGGCGTCAAGCTGGACCTGCATGCCGTGAAAGATTACCTCGCCGGGATCGTAGCCGCGAAAACTGTTTTGGTTGACCGGCGACTCGTTGACGTTGTCCACGTCGTCCTCGTAGTCAAAACTGTATTGGCCGATGGGGATCTCGACCGTTTCCGTCCAGCTTCGGGTGGGGATGTAGATCGAGCAGCCGTGGACGCTGCGGCCGTCCCAGCCGATCGGCACGCCATCGTCGCCGGCAGTCCACTCGGCGGCCGGCGCCGCAGGGTCGCTGTAGATGTGCGTAAGGCTCTTGTCGCAGCGGATCTGTTGGCTCGCCCCGCCGATCTTCAGGGCGTACTGGTAATTCAGAGACCCCCATTGCACGGTCGCTTTCCAACATCCCCAGCCGGCTTCCTTCAAGTCCAGCCCCCGCCGCGGCCAGGCGTAGAGGGCGCCCGGCGGCGCGTTGGAAACCGGTGCGTAGGCCAGGACCAAGGCGCGGACGGTGTTGTAATCGTTTGTGGGGTTGCCGGTGACCGGGGCGCCGGTGATGTTGTAGGTGATCGAGAACGTCGTGGCCGTGGCCTGGGCGCCGGGCATGTCCTCGTAAATCTGCATCGGCGGCGGCAGGATGATGGACATTAGACGACTCCCGAGGTCATTTCTGCGGCCTTGGCCATGTTGGCATCGATCGCGCGGAGTTTGTCTCGCTGCTCTTCCATGAGTTGGATGTGCTTGCGCTGGAGTTCGATCGACTCGTATCCCTGGTCCACCTGCTTCTGGGCGAGGTTGATGGCCTGGTTGCCCCCGCCGCCCATCATCGCGGCCACGGCGCCGCTGAACGTGCCGGCGACGGCGCTCTGCTGATTGTCGCTCAGTCCATTTTCGGCCGCTTTTTTCTTGGCGTCCTCCGGTCCCGCTGCGTTGGCGGCATCGATGGCTTTCTTGAGTTCGAGGTGCGCGGCCTGCAGGCGGGCGTCAGCTTCCATCGCCCGATGCTTTTTGCGCTCTTCAAACTCGGCCTTTTCTTTGGCGGCCAGGTCCCGCGCGTCTTTTTCGCGTTCCTTGCGGGCGTCGAAGGGCAGATCTTCGGCGTGCTGGCCGAACTGCACGCCTTTGCTTTTCATTTCGGCGATCCGCTGATCGATCTGCTCGGGGGTCATGCCGCCTTCGTCTTTCAACTTGCGGCGGACGACCTCTTCGGTGGGCATGTAGGCCCTGTGGGTGCCGGCATTGCCGGCTTTGTAGGCGGCCTCGGCCTGTTTGTCGAGGATCTTGTCCCACAGCCCGACAATGTACTTGGCCGTCGCTCCGAAGGTCTTTTCCAGGAATCCGCAAAGGGTATTCCAGACGCCCGTGAACCACTGGACCCCTTCGCCCCAATGGTCGCAAATCCAGTCCCACGCCTTGCCCATGGCGCGGAGGACCGTGCTGACCCAGGGGGCGTACTTGTCGAGCATCCCCATGAAGTAGTCGGAGAAGTTTGCCCAGGCCTGGGCGAGGTACTCAGTGACTCTCACCCATTCGGTCTTCACGAATGCCGTCACCACGTTCCAGGCCGCCTGGATGTCTCCCTTGCTCAGGGCGTTGGCAATCGCTCCAAAGGAATCGGCAAAGTCCTGGGAAAGGCCTTTCCATAGGGAGGACAGCCCGTCGAACGATCCGGCCAGCTTGGCGATCCAAACCACTACGCCGGCGATGGCCAGGCCGGCGACAACCCAGGGGTTGGCCAGCAAGGGCAGCCAGCTTATGACGCCGCCGAGGAGGCTGAAGGCCACCTGGACGCCCTTGACGGCCCATTGCAGCACGGTGATCGCCTTGCTGGCGATGCCGGTGACCACGGCCAGGCCCTTCAGGGCAATCCCGGCGGTGACGATCGCGCCGCTGCCCAAAAACAGGGCCACGGTCAGGTATTTGTGTTGCTTGATCCAGTCGCGGATGCCGGCGACGACAGGGACAATGACGTTGGTCAGTCCGGTGATGAGCGGGACCAGCGCGCCGCCGATCTGCCCGACGGCGCTTTTCAGCACGTCCTGCAGGTCTCCGAAGGCCTCCGCGAACTTGCGTCCGCCCCGGGCGTCTTCCTCGCTCATCACCAGGCCGAGTTGCTTTGCGCGGGCGGTGAAGGCGTCGAGCGATTCCACGCCCTGGTTGATGAGGGGCAATAGCTCGGAGATTCCGAGCCGTTTGGCCAGCCCGATTTTCTCGGCCGTGGGCATGTTCTCGCTAAGCTTGATGAACTGCCGCAGCTTGTCCGTGGCGTCTCCCGTGCCCATCGCGGCGAAGGCGGCGCTGGTCAGTCCCTTCATGCCGCCGACGCTCTTGCCCAGGCCCTGCATCGCAGCCTGAAACTCTTTCGACTCGAGCTTCTTGAGCCCGCCGGCCAGGGCCTCGTTGCTCAGACCGGCGCGACGTGCGGCATAGGCGTAGGCCGAGAACTTTTCCACGGCGACGCCGGCCGTCTCGCTCATGCGAAGCATTTCCTCGCGGGCGTCCGCCGTGAACTTGGCGGCGCCCAGCAATGCGGCGAAGGCGCCGGCGGGCGACTGCGCGAAGCGGGCGATCGCGGCGAACGGCTCGGGGAGTTCCCCGCCCATCGTGCCCGCGGCCATTGTGGAGAGGGAAGCCTGCCAGCGTTTAATCTTGCCCTGCAGCTTCGACAGTCCCTGGGTGACCGGGTTATCGTCCAAGTAGGCTTGGACGTAGGCCAGGCCTCCGCGTATGGCTCCGGTTGTGCTGCTCATTGGCCTTCACCCTCGTCTGGCACCCATTGCTTCAGCAGCGGCATGACTTGGGCAAAGGTCACTTTCTTCCCCCGCGGCGCTGCTGCTTTCCGCTTCGTAATGACGTAGGGGTTGAAGTCGTCTACCGTGCTCGTCTTGCTGTTCGCCCAGATCTGCGCGAGAACCGCAAACGGTTCGTACCGCCCGGCCGCTAGGCGGCTGAGTCGTCGCCAGGTGTACGGGCCGGGTCCGGGGAAGCCGAGCAGGCCGGCGGCGTCCCAACAGCGGCCGAGGATGTAATCGCCCCAGGTTCCGCCGGTTCTGCCCCAGGCCCGTTGAGCCTGGCGATCGCCGCCCGCATTTCCCGTCGCAAGTTGGTCTCCAGGGCCTCCATCACCTGCGTCTCGATCTGCGGATCGTCCAGTCTCGCCAGGGCCAGTTGCGCGGCCGCTTCGTTCACCGTCTTCTGCTTCTGAAGCACCGCCGCGGCCACTGTCCGGAGGTGCTTCGGGGAGAAACTTATGATTTCCTCCAGGAGGATGTCGCGGGCCGCGCTGAGCACGTCGCCGTTGATCGAGCGCCGGAACTCCCTTTCGTCGACTTCCTTCATCTTGGCCTGGTCGCTCAGGGCCGGCCAGAGGAGCTGGCCGAGCAGAGGCGGGTATTGCCCTTCCAGCCGGGCCAGGTCGCTCTTGGGATCGAGCAGATCGAGGACGTTCCACTGCGTGGCGGCCTTGATCTCCTCGATCGTGTCGACGTTGACTTCCAGGGACCAGGTGCGGTCCTTTGAATCCTTGAAGGTTTTCATGCTTGGTTTCCGGTCGGCCGCGTTTCAGGCGGACGAATCAGGCCAAAAGCGCGGCCACGGTCATCGTGGCGGCGGTCTGGCTGTTGTTGTACATGCGGGCCACGGTGATCGTGCTGCCGCTGATCGGGTTGGTCTGTCCCGAGTACTGCGGCCACGAATAGAAGCCGTTGGCGGTGACGATCACCGCGGTCAGTTCCACCGTGCCGCCGGCCAAAAGCTCGCAGAGGCCCGGTTGCGTCGAGGTGATCAGCAGCATCTGCGCGTCGCTGCCGACGATGCTCACGCTGTTGGTCACGTTCTGCGCGGGGGCCACGATGCCGTAGGTGTTCAACGCGTCCAGCGTCTGGGACCCGGGCAAAGCCGTGATCGTGATCGCGGTGGCGGCGCCGGCCGTGCCGGCGGTGATCGACCAATCCGTGTTCGGGATGTCGGTGATGTACGTCCCATCCGCCCAGAAGATGGCCAGCATCTCGGTGCCCTGCAGGTTGGCCGGGGCGCTGAACGTGAAGACGCCGGCCGTGCTGCTGCTGTGCGTCGTGAGCTGGCCATAGCTGCCCGCGGGCAAAGCGCCGATGGGCTTTTGCACCGTGTTTCCGGCCGGGTTGACGGTGGAGTTGGTCGAGACGCCATCGAGCGAGGCGAGGGTCTGGATCTGTCCGGTTTGCGAAGTGGCGAGGGTCATGATTGTGCTCTGTGTGGGGTTTGCGTCTTAGCGGCTGTGCGTATTAGCGGCTGGGCGGCGGCGAGGCCGGGATCAGCAGAACGTCGGGAAGGGTCCGCCCGCGCCGACCGCGTAGGGCTTCAAGGTGAATTTGTTGACGGGGACCTCGTTGAGAATCTGCGTGTCGTCCCAGCCGAAGACGCCGAACACGGCCGCCAGGCCGGTGAGCCCGGCGCCGTCGCTGACGTAGCAGGAAATGGGCAATACGCCGACGCAGGCCGCGATCAGTTGGGTCATCGCCGTGCTGGCCGAGTCGCTGGGAATGCTGACTTCGACCTCGTCGACGAACATCGACGGCAGTGCCATCTCGTGGCGCGAGTTGCGGGAGTTGGCCTTGGCCTCCCCCGGCGTGACCTTCAGCGAGACGTCGGCCACGGTCTTATCGAGCGTGCCCGTCGTGTTGCCGGTGAGGGCGGCGACGCCGGCATTGGTGCAGCGAAAGATCGCGTCGACGAGCGAGAGTTTGACGGTACTGTTGGCGGCCATGGCCTTCTCCTAAATTTGTCTGGCGATTAAAGTTGTGCTAGCTTGTCGGCCAACAGGCCCGGGAGCTCGCCGATCTCCGCGGCAAGCGCCGGGGCCATGAATGGCCGCGGTTCGTATCTGTCCTTCTTGCGGGTTCCACCCTCTTCCAAAATTTTGCCCACCGTCCCCACCACGTTCGCGCTGGGCCCGGCGATCACGCTGGGCGGCCCTTCGTCGGGCGTGCCGTACAAAATGGCCTTGGGCAGTTGTCCCATCCCGCGCTCGGGGTGCGTGTGCGGCGGCGTGCCCGGTCCGCTCGGTCCCTTCTCGTCTTTGATTTCCTCTTGGGCCTTGCCGCGGATGAGGAAGCCCAGCCGTCGCAAGGCGTCCCAGCCGGCCTTGCGGACCGCCTTGGCAACCTTCTCCGATTCGTCAACGTACTTGCCCGGGCCGAATCCGATCATTGGCTTACCAGGTTGAAGGTCAGTTGCAGCACGGAAACAAACTGCCCGTGCGTGCGGAACTGTTTCTGCAAGTAGGGGTAAACGATCTTGCGCTTAAGGATCTTTGCGGCCGGCATGTACATCAGGGCCCTGGGCGGCGTGGTCCAGAAGTCCCGCAGTTCTCCGGTGAAGAGGGTCAGGGCATCGGCCCGGGCCGTGTCGTTCACGTTGAACTTCTCCCTGACCGCGATCGACACGATCGCCGGTCCCCTCCAAGCCTGCCGCGTCAGCGGTTCGTCTTCATGCGTCTCCGGGACAACGTCCACCCGCAGCGTGACCGTGTCTTCCAAATCGCGGGTATAGTCGTACAGCCTTTCCGCGTTGAACGGCCGGCTGAAGGCGTCGGGCGTCTGCGTCTGGATCCAGTTCAGTTCCTGGACCATCGCATCGGCGATCTGGATGATCAGGTCCCCGGCCATCTGCTATACCGTTTCGTTCAAAAAGTAATTGGCGTAGACCAGGAGCCTGGTGGCTTCCGCGTCCAGCGGGTCGAAGGCCCGCGCCTTGTCCCGCGGGCGGACCTCGTACACGTTCCGGCTGCCGTCCGCCATCTTTTCTTCGATCTCCATGCCGGCCTGGGGCTCGGTCACGACCCCGCCGAACATCAGGTCGGCGGCGTTGATCTCGAAGTTATGGCTGTGGGTGCTTGTCGCTTCGTCGGCGTCCGCCGGATCGGTCACGATCGGGTGGGCGCTCAAAATGGCCGTCAGCTCGCAGCGTTGCCCGTTCCACCGGAAGGTGAACCATTTGGAGAACACGGCGTCCGCAATTGCGGACGTGCCCTCGATCAGGCTGTCGAAGTAGCTGATGGCCATTTATTTCGTCTGAAATACTCCGGGGCTCGGAGCCCGGAGCGAGGAGCCGGATTTTTCCCTGCTCCCCGCTCCCTGCTCCTTGCTTCTTAGGCGCTGATCATGGCGCGCCAGTTCGTGCCGTCGCTCACGAAGAACCCGACCTTGCCCGCTGCCAGCGAGTAGGCGGTGGTTCCCACCGTGCCGTTGATGTTGCCCGTCAGGCTGTAAAGCTTCAGGGCGTTGCTGGCGTTGTCGTTGATGACGGTCATTTGCAGGCCCGCGGCGGGGGCCGGCAAAATGGCGCCCACGGTGCCGTTGATGCCGGCCTGGGCCGGAAAATAGACGGAACCGAAGATCTGGTAGCCGTTGGTCGAGTTGGTCCCGGTAGGCGCGCCGGTATCGAGCGAGGTCAAACCGTTGGACAGTTCGCCGCGCTGGCTGTACCAGTTCGTGCCGTCCGAGCGGAATGTGATCACGCAGACTCCGGGAACGTTGATTCCCGTCGCGCCGGCGATGCCGTCGATTGTCTCGCTGCCATGGCCGATGATAAGCAGCATCGCGTTCGCCTCGTTGATGACGGTCACCGCGAGGTCTTGCGCCGGGGCGGGCAGCTTGACCGCCTTGGTGCCGTTGGCGCCGGTGACGTAGCAGCGTTGCGAGACGATTTGCGCGGCGCCGCTGCTGATGCTGCCGGCCGCGGCCAGAATCCCGAAGGTGTCGAGATCCTGCGTGTTGGGCGGCAGGATGTTGATGTCCACCAGGCAGGTGGCGATGCCCGCGGCCTTGGCCATGACCAGGGGGCCGGCGTAGTACGAACCGTTGGCGTTGCCGCCGCTGGTCGTCATGCCGATCGCCACGGGATCCCAGTACATCAGCGTGCCATTGGCCAGGCTGCTGGCGGTGATGCCGGAGACGACGGGGAATTGATACGTGCCCACGGTCCGGAGGGTTTCCATGTCGCCCACGGCGACGGCGTCGTTGCCGCCGCCCGCTCCCTGGACGATGGCGATGCGGCCGTCGGCGAGTTGCAACACGTCGCCCCCGTTGTCGGCTTGGGTGGCCACCTGGTGGACCTCGCCGAACGGGTAGCGGTGCAGGGCCTGGGCCGTAAATTGTGCGTAAGCGGTCATGTTCATATTCCTTGATTGTCGTGAATTGGTTGCAAAATATCGGCGAGCTTGGAGCTTGGAGCGGGGAGTTTTGCTCCCCGCTCCCTGCTCCCTGCTTCCTTACGATTGCGCCGGTCCGGTCGCGGCCAGTTGCGTGCCGCCGCCGTTGATCAGGACGAGGCCGCGGTAATCGAGCGGGCAGATGCCCACGTCCATCGACACGTCCCAGGCGATTCCGTACTGCCCGGAGCCTTCCCGCAAGATCGCGGAACGGATGCGGGGAGCGCGTCCCAGGCCGCGGAGATAGCCCACCTCGATCGTCTTCGCGCCCTGCTCGCCCGGACGGGCGGCGAGGATCGCGGTCAAGGAGCGGCCCGACGTGGCCCCCGTGTTGGTCCACGGATAATAGGTTTTCTTGTCGTAGTTGTTGTAGACGCCCAGCGGGTCCAACCGCGAATCGTACTTGAGGTTGATGGCGTCCAGTTCCGGCACGGTCGGGTTGTAGCTATAGCCTGCGGAGCTGACGACGACCTTCTGCGCCGTGTTGGCCGGCGCGTATAGGAAGTTCAGGGCCCGGCTGAGGTCGATGCCGGCGATGATGAACCGCGGCTGCAGGTTCAAGACGCGGCCGCGGAGCCGCTGCTTGCCCATCAGCGACGTGGCGTCCTGGATGGGGCCGGCATTGGCGGTCGGGGTCGTCGCGCCGAAGTCGGTCAGGGCTCCGGTGACGATGTTGTTGTGGCCGGAGGCGAAGAGGGCCGTGTTGTCCTGGTTCAGCGTCGGATTCTGCAGGAGCGTGGCATAGACCAGGTTGGGCCGGATCTGGCGGGCGCTCAGACCCATGTCCTGGGGGCTCATCTGCTCGAGCGCGCCGAAGCGGTCGTTGTAGAAATCCTGCTCGTCCACCACGAACTTGCCGGCGTAGCGGCTGATCTTGAACGTCTCGTTCCAGTCGCTGGTGTCCAGGTCCGCGGCCGTGCCGCCCTTGCCGAGGCGCTCGAGCTGGCCCATCTTGCCGTAGATCGCCCGCTCATTGCTGAGGAAGTTGGGCACGTCCGATTCCTGCACCCAGCCGACCGTGCTGTCGGCGGCGTCGATGTAGCCGCCCAGGAACATGGCCGACACGTTCTGCGTGAAGATCGCGGCCAGGGCCGATCCGGACATTGCCGCGCGAACGCGTTCCTCGGGATCGTAGCTCGTGCGCTCGCGGCCTTCGATGCGGTTCACTTCGTCGACGATGTCCATCATGCACATGCCGCGGTAGCGGTCGCCCTGCTCAAGCAGGCGCTCGTTGACCTTGCGGCGGTCGGCGCTGGCCTGCTTGGCGTGGCCCTCGATCATGCGGGTCACGTCGCCGCGGACCTTGAGGGCCAGGCCCGTCCGTTCCTTGCCGTCGTCCCACTTCTCTTTGACCGTGCCGCTGGGCTGGTATCCGCCCAGGATGTCGCAGGGATCGGCCGAGCCGTGCCAACTGCGCGTCAAGAGGCTGGCGGCGAGGGTCTCGACCGTGCAATCCTTTTCCTTGCCCCGGACGTGGATCCCGAAGGCGTGCTCTTGCTCTTCGGAGACGTTGCCGCCGCCGCCGACGCTGCGAGCGCGGGCGTCGCGAAGGATGCTCAGGAAGCGGGTCTTAGCGCGGCCCGTCGACCAGTCTTCGTCGATGGCCCGCTGCACGATCTCGGCGTCGAGGCCTTCGCCCAGCTTGCGGATGCGGGCCACGCGGTTGCGTTCCTCTTCCCGACCCTCGTCGCGAATGCGAGCTTCATCCTCGGCGGAGCGCTTCTTGTCGCTGCGGCACGCGGCGGAACGGGCCTTGGCCCGCTTTTTTCCCGCCTTCTTACCGGCGTCCTCGTCGTCTTCCTCCTCGTCGTCTTCGTCCTCGTCGTCTTCGTCCTCGTCGTCCTCCTTGCGGACGGCCTCTTCAGCGCGCGTGCGGTCGGCGGCGCTCAAGGTGTCCCAAAAGGCTTGGGCCTCTTCTTCGCTGGACTCGGTGCGGACGTGCTCGGGGAAATTCTCTTCGAGCCACTTGCGTAGGGACGCTTTCATGTCTTGATCCTCGGTTAGGGTGCGGATTTTGGCTCGCTTGTCCGAGCCGATGGGTGTTAGAGAGACTTCCCGCAACCGCCACTTGGCATGCACTTCCAAGTCGCGATCGGCGGGGGCGGTGAACTTGCGGCCGTTGACGGTGGCTGTCTCGCCGGCCTTGATGACCTGCGTGGCGATGGGCTGGAAACCGGCGGAAACGTCGGTTACGTGACGGTTCTTGACCTTGCTCCAGGCCTGTTGCTCGGTTTCGTCGATACAGAGAACGCCCTCGAACTGGCCGGCCTTGGCCTCGATCTCGCGCACGCTGCCCTTTACGCGGTCGATCGAATCGCGTTTGTGCGTGTCGCACAGCGGGACCTGGTCGACGGGCTCCATGCCGTCCATCAAATAAACTTCCAGCACGGGGCGGCCCGTGCGGACGCAGATCGAGATGCAGGGCGCGTCGGTTCCCAGTGTGGCGCGTACGGTGCGGCGCTCTTCGTCGAGACTGGCCGGCGTGATGGCTGCGGTGCGGACACGAATGTCTTCGCCGCTGCTCCGGCTGTTGTCGTCGCGGATCACGGGGGCCTTGACGGTGACCGTTCGCAGTTTGGCAGACACCGCCTTGTTGGCGGTGGCGATGGCGATTCCCTCGGCCTTGTCCTGGGGCGTTTTCTTTTCGAGCTCGCTTTGCAGGGTCCCGTTGGCGGTGTCGGCCCATAGCTTGGCCATCTTCGCTTTCCCTTTCAGGGCGGCGTTGTGGCTGACGGCATCGGCGGCGGTCCACGGTCGGCTGCGCATATCGGGAGATTAGCTTGCGCAGGCGGCCGGGGAGCAAAGTGCTTTCCAGGATCTGGAAAAGAAGAGCAAGAAAGGAAAATGGGGGAAAGGAATATTCCTCTCCCCCATCGTTTGACACCCGGCGCGGCAGTGCCGCGGTTACTTGGCGGCGGCCGGCTCGCGGCGCTTGGCCGCTTCGTGGTCTTTCAGGGCCGCCTCGAGGCTGTCGTACAGGTCTTGCTCTTCGATTACGCCATCGTGCGCAAACCGCTGGACCACGAGCCAATTTCCATTTGGGGCAGCGAGCGTATAGCCCTCATCCGGCAGATCGTCGGGTGCGACCAGTTCCGCCCGAAAACGGGGCGCTTGGAGATGCTCGCAAAAGATGCGGCCGGGATGCGAGGTATCGTCGATGCTCCAACGGTGATTCATGGGCCGTGCCTTCTCACGATTTCCGTAAGGGTCTTGTTCAAGTCGGCCAGGTCGATGCGGCCGTTCTTGCCGTCCTCATGCTCCACGGGGAGCACGTAGCGCGGGCCGGGCCGGCCGGACTTCGTTCCCTTCTCCGGTTTATGATCGGCAACGCGCACGTCGAAATCCTTTCCCTTGAGGTAAACGCTATGGCTTTGGGTTTTTCCGGGCTTCGCGTATTGGCCCGCCTGATTGATTGTAACGGCGATGCCGTGCTCTTTCAATTTGGCGGCAAAATTGCTGCCGGCCCGGAGCATGTAGGCCCGGAAACCTTGCTTCCCCTGGCAATAGTCCCGCCGGTGTTCCTCCTCGGTGATCGACTTGACCTGCTTGCCCGGGCCAGTGCCTGCCGCGCCGGTCCCGTCGCCCGTATCGGGCGACAACTTCGCGCCCCCGCTGGCAAAGCGGCCGTTGGCTTCGCGCGGCTGGTCGGGCGAGTAGCGCAGCCGCTGCAACAGCCGCAAGGCCAGCCAGAGTTGGCTGTCGGGCCAATCGGCCGTATGCCCATGCTCGGACAGGAAGGCGCGGAACCGCCGCACGTCAACCGGCGTTTGCATGGCAGTTTTCGGCGCGGGCCATCTCCTGGAAAACCATCGCCAAAGCCAGCAATTCTGCGGACCGGGCACTCTCCGGCCGATCGGACGGGGATTTTTCCCCATCTTTCTGAGCGGGCGCGCCGGCCGCCGGGGCTTTTTCCTTGTTTCCCTTGGTCCCCGCAACTTGACCTCCGGCCCCGCCTCCCGCGGCTTTACTAGGATCGGGGATGCCGGGGATAATGGGCAGACCCGCCTTTTCCAGTCGCTCTTTGTCGCGCCGGAGGCTTTCGAGCACGTGGTCCGGGTCCTTGCCCTGGCCGATAACCGCTTCCGACCAGCTCACCGTCTGGTTCTGGAGGTTCAGCCGATCGGCTTGGCTTTCCTTGGTGGGATCGACCTGGGGCGGCTTGATCCAGCCCCATTCGATTTCCACCTCGTCGGGCTCTTGGATGCCCTCGAATTCGCCGGCCAGTTTCGCTTCCCGCATGACTTCGTACTCGATCCGGTCCAGGGCGATGCGGGCCAGCCACTCCTGGACCATCGCCACGGCTCGCCAGTAAGGCTGGTTGTCGAACCGCGCGGACGAATAGTTGTGCTTGCTGCTGTCCAGGTCGATGAGCATCAGCGGCATGTTGAAGCCGCGGCCGCACTCGGCCTTCTTTTGCATCCGCCAGGATTGCTGGTCGGCGCTGGGTTGCGTCGGCTGGAGTTGCTCCCCTTCGTAGCCCGGCGGCCCGAAGAGTTGCTGACCGCGCTGCATGGGGGCGCTGCCTTTCATCACGACCGGCGTCCCCTCCGGATTTTTCAACTGCCAGACGATGCCCGTTTTCGCGAGCATCTCGGCCGCGTCGAGCATGGCCTTGTCCCAATCGCGGAGTTGCTCGACCGTCCCCAGGGCCGATGCCAGCCAGGGCACGCCGCGGACCTGGTCTTCCTCATCCATGCGGAAGCCGTGAATGAAGTCGTTGTAGGGAACTTCGTCGAACTCGCCGGTGTAAACCTCGAAAGGCCCGAAAATATAGGGCTCGCTGATGTAGTACTTGGTCGGGTTGCGGTTTTCGTCGCGGCGGACGCCCAGGGCGACTTCCGGGTCTCCGATCATTTCCGGCGGCGTCAAAAGCCGGTGCATGTGGACCGGCAGCAAACGGAGTTTGACCGGCCCCTCGGCGCTCTTGACCGTGATAAGCTGGGTGCCGAACTCGCCGGCCTTAAAAAGCGACTTGACCCAGCCGATCATGATGTCCACGCCGGCAAGCTGGCGGTTCGCGCCGGCCTTCTTCCACCACTTCTTCCAGACTCGTTCCCGGATCTTGTTGTATTTCGGGTCGCTCGACTTCACCCGGTAGGTTGGACCCTTGGGTCCCACCACGTCGGTGCAGTAGGTGTTGAGCATCCCTTCCACCATCGGGTTGCAACTGATTTCGTACTCGCAATCGGCCCGCAATTCCCCGATGGCATAGGCCAGTTCCGCGTTGATGGGCAGGCCGGTGACTTTCGCCTTGTGAGCCTGGTTCATGCGGTCGACGTCCTTGGAGTCCCATCGCCCCACGCGGGCGCGCTCCTTGGGTAGGACGACTTCGGGCGGCTGAGGCGCGGGATCGGCAACGCCCAGCATTTTTCGGCCCAGGGATCGCAAGCGATGGACGACGTTCATTGCACGTATCCTCCGGTGACGTCCGCGTCCATGCCCAGATCGTCGGTTTCCGCGGGCTCGGTGATCTCGACGTCGACGTACTGCATGCCGAGGCTGGTGCCCTGCTGCTGGCGCAGCCGGCGGATGAAATTGTCAATGCCGACCGGGTCCCACTCGGCGGCCATGTCGCCCCCGCCCGTGCCGGCGCCGCGGCGGATCTTCGGCAGGCAGGCGATCAGGCCTTGCGCGGCCAAAGCGTTGTTGAGGGCCGTGGGATAGTCGCCCAGGGCCTGGGCGGCGATCGCCGCGGCCATGTAGCTGTTCAACTGGTCGACGGGGCTGGGGGCCCGTGTGCAAGGCATGGTCGCAATTCCTTTACGAGGTCAGCGCGACGCCCGGCGCGACGGTGCAGTCGCTCCAGGCGGTCAACGGCACCTGGTCGCCGCTGGCGGTATAGTAGGCCACGAAGCACCAGGCGTAGGCTTTGGGGGCATAGTTGGTGAGCTCGCCCGTCTGGGCGCTGGAAATGTCCGCACTCAGGCCCGTGGCGGCCGTGGGCGGGCCGATCACGGTGCAGTCCGGGACGTCGATTTTGGGCGGCATCACGGGCGTGCCGTTTTGCTGCGGGGCGATCCACAGATGGACGTCGGCGCCGGTGAGGTCCACGGGGACGTTGACAGCGATCGGCAGGGCATTGTTGCGCTCGGCCTTGTAGCTGGCGAATTGCTCGATTTGGATGGCCCCGCCCGGTTGCACCAGGTTCAGCGCCTGGATGGGCGTGGTGCTGAGGCGCGAGACGATGATTGCGAGCGTGGTTACGATCGTGGCCACGTCCGTGCCCAGAGCCGTAGCAAGCGTGCTGACTGCGGATTCAATCGTGCTTTGGCCGGCGGCTGTGGCCAACCCGGCCGCAGCGATCGCCGCCGCGGCGGCCGTTTGGGATTCGGCGGTAATCGTCGCATCGGTTGGCAGGCTGGCCAGGGGCACGGCGACGATCGCGCCTTGGGCATTCATCGTCCAAGTGCCCAAGGGCCCGGAAGAGGCCTGCACTGTGACGCCGTTGCCCCAAGCGCCGATCAGGCCGTTCAAACCGCTAGTGTTGGCATCGAAGGCCACCGTGCCTCCCAGCGACGCCCCGGCAACCCATGAACCTTCGGAGAACCAGATGTAAGTTTCTACGCCGTCGCTGAAGTACAGATAACCGCCGTAGATGCCTTGGGCGCTGATGGTGAACGCCGTGTCGCCTACGGAAATAAGCGTGGGTGGTTGCATGCCATAGAGGTCAGCGATGCCATCGGGGTAGGCCGCCCCGCGGCGGAACACGACCTGCTGATAACGATCACCCTGGGACAGCGGTTGGCCCGTCGAGGGGTCGTTGCTGGCTCCCAGGTCGATATAGACGTAGGCATCGCCGTAGGTCACGGGGTCGTAGTCTACGACCAGCACGCCCGGGATCAATCCGCGGTTCATGGTCACGTGAGACGAGACGTCGCTTCCCTGGTCGTTCGTAGCCGAGTCGAGGGCCGGCGCGAAGCCGGCAATATTGACCAAGGCCCCGTTATTCTGCTCGTTGGTGATCGTCAGCCATTGTCTCATTGTCGTCTCCGATTTGAATAGAATGAGCCCGTCGATGATGTGCCCAGAATCATGTAGGTTGTGCCCGTTCGCACATTCACAGAGCCTGGATCCGTGTTAAAGCCTGCGCCTTTGTAGTTCCCGTTTACCACGCCGCCTGCGCTGCTGGGGATGGTTACGCCGCTCTGGACGACGCCCGGGGAGACCGGAAAGGCCGTGCCGCCTGAATAGCTGCCTTGAATGCTTCCGGTGGAACCGCTCGACGGGCCGTAGGCGCCGTAGACGTTGGCTTGCGCCGGCGCCGCGTAATTCGGGGTGATTGTTGTCCCCGCCAGGTCTGCCGTGCCGCACGTGCTCAGGATCGTAGCCGCGCCCCAGTTGCTGCCACCGCTGAACAGCGTGCCCGAGGATGTGCTGGTACCGTATCCGGGAATGTCGCTGCTGTTGCCGGCCAGCGTCAGCGTGCCCGAGGTGATGCTGCCGCCGCCGGAGAGGTTGACTTGCGTCGTCGGTCCATAGGGTATGACCACGCCCGCGGTAAACGTCCGGCCAAAGGCCCCGATTGTCGCCGTGGCCGTCGAGTTGGTGACGGTGCCGTAGCTGGGGTTCGACGTGAGCGATCCGCCTGCGCCCACGTAGACAAACTTTCCGCTGTTGGTCATCTGCAAGGGCAAAGTGCTGGTGCCAAAGTAGACCGTGCCGGATTGATTCCAGATGCCCTCGTTGTTGCTGTTGGTCCAGGTACCGCTCAGCACCATGCTTCCGCCCACCACGGCAATGGGCCCCTCGTAGGTTCCCAGCGCATTGCTGTACCAGCCGGTGCAAAAGACGGGGCTCACTTGATCCAAGGTGCCGCCACTGACGGCGACGGGGCTGGCGTTGGCGAAGCTCGATTGCGTCAGGCCGCTGCCGTTGGGGTTCCAGAAGCACCAGCCCCCGCTGACCCAGAGCGCGGGCTGCTGGCCTTGCGGGGTGATGTTGCCCGTATAGGTCACGGTGCCCCCGGTGACCTTGCATGCCGTCGCCGTGCCGCCATTGGTGAGCGGTGCATTGATCCAACAGGAGCCAGCGGACACCAAGAGGCCGTTGCCGTTACTCGTGTTTCCGACGATGCCTTGCCCGGAGGCGCTGGTGATCGACAGCGTGCCGCCCGACTGTACGACAGTCGCGCCGGGACCGGTTTGCTGAATAAGCCCGCTGGATCCGTTGCCGGAAAGCGAAAGGTATCCGCTTTGGACGCGGAACACTCCCGACACGTCGGCCTGCGCGGAGGTTATGCCAGGCGACCCGCTAATGAAGATGGAGCACGTCGTGGAGCTGAGATTGTAGACGATGTTTCCGGTGATGCTGCTCACGCTGATCGAGGCCAGCGTGCCGCCGTTGAGCGTCGTCGCGGCCGTGCCGTCGATCGTTACGGTGTATGCTCCGGCGATCGATACCGTGTCGGTCGTGGAGCCGCCGGAACCGGGATATCCGCTGCCGGCCGTCCAGGTCGCTGGAGTGGACCAATTGCCCGTGGCCTGGGCCACGTAGGCCGTGGCGTGGGCCGAGGCCGCCAGGTAGAGCACCAAGCACGCCGCCCGCAAAAGCTTTCCAATCATCGCGATCTCTCTCTTGCCCGTTGTCTTCTATTTGCCAATCACTATTCCTTAGTTCGCCCGCACGGATCGGGTCACAACTCGTTTCCAGGATCTGGAAAACATGGTAGAATTCACCCAAAGGAGAGCCGGATTATGCACGGTGAGTTGATCCAGACCTTGTCCATCACTCAAAAACGCAAGCGCTGGGAGTTTCCCCACGTGCCGTTCGTCGAGTTTGAATCCGGCGACGAACGATGGGCGCGCCGCCTGGGATTTGGTCGCGAAGTTGAGGTTGTGGAAACCATAACCGCGCGCGGCATCTTTACGGAGTCTGGCGAAGGGCGATTCGTCTTTCGGTGCGTTCCGACGTTTACGATTTTCGCTTTCGCGTCCGGATCTCGGTCGGTTCGCTAACGCGGACCTCCACGGGCTCGGGGACTCGCTCTGCCCTTTCAAGCAATGCCTCCAGGCCGTCTGCCAGCATCAGGCCCACGCGGCGATAGTCGGGGTTGATCAGCCGCAGTTCGGTGCGGACCTCTTTGACGACGGCCCGCAATACGGTTTTGGTGCTAGGTTCGCTCATCTGCGTTTCTCCACGCTTTTGAAATTTGTGCCGCAGTTGCGGCAATGGTGATAACGGACCGGCATGACCGTCCTTTGCACGGGGACGTCAGTTGACCGACAGTCGGGGCATTGGACGGGCTGGTAGGCGACGGCCCTGCCTGTGGACTCGTCGTCCGCCGCTTCCTTGGGCGCGCGAAAGATGAAGCCCTGGCTACAGTTGTTGCAATGGGCCACGCCGTCGGCAAACCAGCTATCGTGCCTCGGTTCGCGTTCGACCTCCACGTCGGGGCAGCCGCACGTGGTGCAATCGATTTCGTAGTCTAAGGTGTGCATGGCGGCTTGGGTGCCTTTCTGTTGAGTTCGATGGCTCGCTCGCAGAATCGCAGGAAACATTCGGGCCGCAATGCCGCCCAGTTTTTTGGCGGTTGTATGGGTTGCCGTCGGCGGTTCATTTCTTTCTTTGCTGCCTGGGCGGCCTTGACGGAGTCAATGCGCGGGTTGGGCATCTTGCTTCCTTTCGGGTTTGTGTCCGCACTGTGGGCACGGTCCCGTGTAGGTGTAGGTTTTGCCGTCCGGACCAATAAACGGTTGGGGCGCTTGGAGTCTGAAGGCGATTGCCAATTCCTCCTCAATTCGGTAGTTTCGTTCCGCCAGCTTCCAGGCGGCGTACTGCATGGCATATTCCCAGGTGAAGACGCCTTGCCGCCAGGCCTGGAAACACTGATAGAGAATCGGACAGTGTTCAGCGGCACGGAGGACGTCGCGGGGACTGCTTGCCTCTCTAAAAAGGTTTTGATCCGGGCGGCCGGCCAGGTTGCCTGGGCAGTTGGGGTCTGCGCATTCGTGCATTTACTTTCCTCCGAACCATTCGGCAGCGTCAATTGCCTGGACCGGCTGCCGGCCCTTGACCAGGCGGATGCCCTTCATGCTCGCAGCCACGTCGGTCATGTAGCTGGCATCCAGGTAGTGATTCGAATCGCTCTTGTTTTTGAAGTATCGCTTGAGCACGCCCTTGACCAGCTCCTCCACCTCGATCTCGGCCGTAATGTGCTTGCTGTAGGCGAGGTGTCGCTTCTGGTCATCGCTCAGCCGCTTGCCGTCGCCGGCCGTCCCGAAGAGGACGAGGGATCCGTTCCTGTTCGGGTCGGTAAGCCAGCGGTCGTGTTCCCAGGACTTCCAAAAGTCGGCGTCTCCGCACACGAGCCAGGTCCCGCGCGGCTGGCGGGACAAGAACCAGTGATCGCCGGTCTTTTTGTCGGCGGTCGGTTTGACGGGCGCTGTGAAGCTCGTTTTGACGCAGCCGTTGCTCTTGCCGAAACCCATGTAAGGCTTCCAGGCCATGCCGAGTTGCCGGCAGGCGTCGTACACGGCCTCGGTGCGGTAGCCGGCGTCGACCAGGGTCAGGTCAATTTCCCGGATTTCCCCCGCTTCCGTTTCGTAGTTTGCCAGAACCATCGCCTCGCGTCTGGCAATCAATGCGCGAAGCAGGGCCTCGTCCAACCCTTCATCGCTCCCGATCGTGGTGCCGTACACGTCCTGGATGCCGTAGTCGATCGTGTAGCCCGTTATCAGGTTGTTGGCTTCGTCGACCTTCCAGGCGCGAACCACGTAGTGCAGAATCACCTTGCCGCAGTCGATTCCTTGCGTCAGCAGGGTACAGCCTGGCGGGATGATCTTCCGCGCGAAGCCGCTCACCTGGCGTTGAACGCGAAAGGCCGTCAGGCCGCTTTCCTGGGGTCCGGATTCCTCGGGCGGATCGTTGTCGTATTCCGTCGAAACCGCTTCCTGGCCCACTCTCGCGACTTCGTTGTAATAGCGTTGCAGGGCGGAAACTTCGATCTGCGAGCCGTCCGGAAGCTTCTGGGGGTTGAAGCGGTTCTTGTTGGCGACGACGGCGCCGGCGTCCATCGCATCCCGGTTGTCCAGATAGAATTGGTGGGCGCGTCGCGCATGTTCGTCGCCCCCGATCTGGTCTTCCACTCGCATCGAGACGTATTCGTCCCAGAAGTCGGACCGGTCAGGCTTTTTGACAAGGAAACGGAACCGCTGGCCTTGCCAGGATGGTTTCTTCGTCGGATCGGTGTACTTGGCGCTGGGGCAGTCTCGCCGCTGGATGGTCGTAAGCATCACGCGGGCCACGGCCTTTTGCTGGCCTCCGGCAAAGGCCAGGCCGCGGTCAATCCGCTTTTCCAGCTTGATCGCTTGCTCCTCGGAGTTCACCGTCTGTTCGGTGTCGGGATCGTCAATGATGATCAAATCCGGCCGGCGACCCATCTTCTTGACGCCACGGACCTCGGCGTCCAGGCCGCGGGTGGCAACGATCGCGCCGGCCGAGGGTGAACCGGGCACGTTGGGAAAGAATACTTGCTGACCGCACCAGCTAAACTTCGAACTGGTGGCTTCAAAAAGCTTCTTATTATCGTCGCGTTTGCCGCTGACGAGTTGGTAGTGTGCCCGGTTGGGCGTTTGCTCCAAGGCTTGAACCGGAATGCAGACCTCGGGATAGTCCTCGGCCAAGCGCTCGTTGCTCTCGATCGCCTGCTTGATTTCGTCGAGGCTGTCTTCCGCCTTGCTGCCGGTGGAGTGCAGCAAGAGGAGGAAGGATACCACGCCCTCCAACACGTATTTGAGCCCCAGGCATTCCGCCAAAGTGCTTTTGCCCTCGCCCCGGCTGGCGGCGATCGCCTTGTCGCCCGATTCCCGGATCTTCTTGCCGATCGTGGCAATCATCACGAGTTGTTGCTCAGTGAACGGGTACCAGAAGATTGTGTGGAAGTACCACCGGAGCCAGGCGGCGTCGTCTTTTTCCAGGCGGGTTCGCCGCCGCCGCTGAACCGGGGTGAGAACCGGGATCTCTACCGTCTTGCCTTTGGCCCGGGATTCGCGCTTGCGGCCGGCGTCCCGCTCGCGTTCGGTCAGCTTGACCGGTTCCGCCTCTTTGCCCTTCCCCGCGGCCTTCGTCTTGTCGGCATCGGGTTGGGGGGCGAATAGGCTCATGGTCTAAGGCCGGCGAATTAACATGGCTTTTCCGGCCGGACGGACTATAGGTAGTCCGCGCGCACCCGGCGGGAACAGGTCGCGCGGCGCACCTGCCGTAAGGACCCGCAGACCGGGGGGGGTGGGCCGGCTGTGGGCCGGCCCGGTATGGGCGCCAGAGCCCTATTAGTAGCGGTCTGGCGCCCATGCCGGGCCGACGTACGAGCGATTTTGACGGCTTCTATTGCAACGTGAGTTGCTGATCCTTTGGCTGCCGAACGGGCTCCCGCTGGCCTCGCAGGTAGCCCTCGATGTTCGCTACGTGAGCGTCGATCGAGTTCAGCCGCACGTCGTCCGCCTCGATCGATCGCACACAACGCGATACGTTTTCGGCCGTACTCACCTCGTAGGCGATCGTGAGTCCCAGCGGAGTCAGGATGGCCGCGGCGGCGCCGATGAGCGTCCCCCAGGCAACTAGCTTATTGTCTGAAATCTTCATGGCAGGATCTCTTCCAACTTGGCGAGCCATCCGTTGACGCGTGTAAGGATGGCGGTAGCCGCGTCTGCGGTCTTAGCGATCGCAGCCGCGGCCTCCCCGACTTGCTCAGCGGCTTTCGCGATCGCCGCCGGCATGGAAAAGCGGGGAAACCCATCGTCGTATTCTGCGTTGTCGTATTCCGTCATGCTCATTGGCCAATCAACTCCAGGAAGGAACACCGCTGGCCACCGGTGCGGCCGCGCCGTCGGGCGTGGCCAGGTCTTCGGTGAGGCAGGCCAGGCCGTTGGCGCCGGGTGTCGGCCAGTCCACTCCCCAGCTATTCTGGAAGAGCACGCCCACCGTCGCGCCGTCGGGCGTGTTGGCCGGCGCCGTGCCAGGTGGCAAAATGATCGGATCGAGGAAGCAGACGAGGTGACCCCACCAATCCAAACCGGCTGCTACGGGCACTCGGTTCAAGAGGCAGGTGATGACCTCGTCAAAGCACGTGCTGCCGGCGGGCAGCTTGTCGCTGGTCTCGATGTCGTACCAGTCGGGCACTTCATGCGTCAGGGCGTTGGCTTGCCAGCCTGGTTTCCAGAGCCGCGGCTGCAGGCTCAGCGGCGCGTTCAAAAACGAAGATTCGCACGCTCCGAAGTTTTCGAGCTGGTCAAAGGCTTCCGACGCATATCCGCCCTTGTTGCGCCAGCGGGTGCAAGGACCGCCTACGCTTTCGGGCGAAAGGTCCAGCCAGGCCTGGCCGGCGAGCAGACGCCACAACTCTGCGGCGCGCGTCGACCCGAACACCCAGCAAAAGTTCAGGCTGCCTTGATCCTTCGCTTTGACGCCGCGCTGCTTGACTAGATTGCTAAGAAACGTGCCGTATTCGGCGCCGGCCTGGATGCGGCTGGTCCACTGGCTCCGCGGGATGAGGTTCGCCATGGGCTTCGGGCCGCGAAAAACCCGGGGCGCGTCGGGATGCTGCCAGCCGAGGTAGCCCGTGGGTTTGGCCCGCGGGGCGGTGCCTTCGAACTGCGTGCGGTTCGCATCGGTAATGATCAGGTACGGAAAAGCGGCCATGGTCACTCTCAGGGTTTCGTGGTGATTTTCGGAACAAAGGCCACGTTGCCGCGCTTGGGCGCTTGCTTCGTGGCACGATACGATTTCAGTGCCGGCTCCATCTCAGCCTTGACGGCGGCGGCTTTCTCCGGTCCGCAATCGACCGCCGGAATTACTCCCATGGCGACCGTCTGCAGCCAAAGTTGCCGCTCTTTCGCGCTGAGCGAAGATAGGGCCGATTGCAAGAGTTCCGCCCAGGGCGTGATGGACGTGGCCACCGGCGCCGAGTCCATGCTGACGGTAAGCGTGCCGACGATGTCTTTCTGCCAGCGTTTGCCGTCGACGTGGCCATCGACCTTCAGGTCGACGTCATAGAAGCCGGGTGCGAGCAGATCGCGTTGCCCGTCCGCTTTGGCGAACTTGGCGACGGCCGTCAGGCCCATCGCGTCCAGCCCGGGATTCGGTTCGGATTGAACGTGGGACGGGTCGATGCGTTTGGTTTTGGTGGCCATATTGGTCTCTGGGCTTTAACGGTGGGCCGCTCGATCGCGGCGGGCGACGCGCTTCCAGTGGCGTTGCAACTGGGCGAAGTGCCTTTCCTTTTTGGCAGCGAGCATTCTTTCGGCCTTGGCCATCCGCTTTGCGCGTCTGGCCACTCGCATCAAAGCAACCGCGGCTACGTGCTCGGGACTGTGCGGCGGCGGACCGATCTCTTCCCGGCGTGTCTTCAGCGGCTTGGGCGCTTTCGCGCCAACAAACCCCGGCGGATGCCAACGCGTGAACGCCGACGCCATGGCGCCCATGTTCGCGAGGACGACAAGCAGGTCCATGATCTTGCGGGTTTCGCGGTCGCAGGTTTCTTTGATGCCGCTCATTGGCTTTCTTCCTTGCTGGCGTCCGGGCATTCGACGGGGATGCGGATGCCGCAGTCGTCTGTCCCGCCCGGTTTTGTGGGGCCGAGCACGTCGACGAGGATGTCGGCCGGCTCGATCCGGTAGCAGAACTTCTGCACGGTGATTTGTTGTTCCTGGGGCTGGGTCATCAGTTCACGCCTTCAGCAGTTTCTCTTCCATCTCCCGGATCTGGCTTTCGACGTGCCGGAGCAAAAGACCAGCGATTTGGGCGCCCGTGGCGCCGTGCAACCGGTCGGCGAGTCGGGAAATGTCTTGCGTCAACGGATTCAGGGACGCGCAACCGCCCGTTATCGCTTCGACGACACCACGCAGCCGTGCGCAGTCATCCTTGAGGTTGCCAAGCTGCCGTCTGAAACGCTCGGCGTTATCGATTCGGCATTTGAGGTTTTGCAGTTCCTGGTCAGTCATGGTTTTCGGATCGGCGGTGGTGGAGAGCGCGGGTCGCGTTCCATTTCTTACTGCCACCATCTCCGCCGCGGTTGATTCTGTGCCGGCAGCGGGCAATGGCCATTGGCACAGGGAGACTTCGCCGGCAGTTGTTCCCGTTCGTGCACCACTGGCGCCGTGTTCGGGCAATCCACTTTCGCTGCCGGCGAACCGGACGTACCGGTTTCACGGTTGCCGGGCTTACTCGCTGCCGGTGAAGTCTGCGTCCCCAGTGCCGAGGCGATCGCGTGATACGTGCGGCTGTACGTTTCCATGTGTTCGGGAGTCAGCTTCCCGGAACACTGCTGCGCGTCCACCCACCCGTTGACGGCCGCGGTGAGTTTCGACAGGCTGACCAGTTCGGGCGACGAAAAGCTCGCGAGCAACTGTGTGCCGGTGGCAAGCTGCAATTGGAGCGGGCTTACAATGACCCCGTTGTCGATGCCCTTGGCCAAGGCCTCGTACGTGCTGCCCATCTTGGCGGCCGTGGCCTGGTCGACGCCGGCGGCGGCCGCGGAGACCGAGCTGGTGAGCGTGCCGATCGGCAGATCGGTGGCGGGCGCCGGCTGCACTCCGGGCACTGCGCCCGGGCCTGACGTGCTCGTGGCGATCGACCCGAAAAAAATTCCTCCGCTGGTGCCGTTGCTCTCCGCCCAGACCACGCTGTACTGGCTTCCCGAGCCGCTGACGGTAAAACACTTCCAGGGCGCGTTGCTGTCGCTGGTGACGATCAAACTTGGGGCCTGGCCCGTGCTGCCGGCGCTGACGACCAGGTTGGGCGTCTGCCCGTGGGCGATCGCCAAGAGCGCGTTCAACAGCAGCGGAAAGACAAGACCGCAGAAAGCGGCGAAGCACAGATGCGAGTTGCGTTTCATGGGTTCCTCAGTTTCAAAGGTTGTCCTGATCTCTCAGGGAAGAAATGATTTCCAATAGGCAAAGTAGCCCAGGGCCAGCAGCCCCGCGTTAAAAAAAGCAAGAAAAGAGACGGGCTTCCAGTCGACCTCGTGGCCGCAGACGGCCTTGATCGCGTCCAGCAGGATCCACGCGCCGGCATACATCACCACTTGCGCCAAAGACAGATGAAACGCGGTCATTCGTACCTCCGCTGTTTCGTCCGCATGGCCTGGATGCGGCAGTCTTCCGCGACATGCGGGTTGAAGGCGTGCCAGTCGTAGTTATGCCCGAACGCCAAATGACAGCCGTGCTTCTCACAAAGGCTGATGAGGTTTTCCGCGTCGAGTTCCTTGTCCGGGTGCAGGTGGAAAGGATGGATGTGGTGCGGTTCAACCCCTTCCTTGCTGCCGCAAGCGGCGCAGGTGGGGTGCAGGGCGAGATACTTCCGCCTGAAGGCTGGCCACTTCCCTGACCTCGATGCGCCGTAGATCGGCCGCTTGGGAAGAATTCCCCATGCCCTGGCAAGCAGGGCGATGACGTCCTCAGCGAGCATGATGGAGGCGAAAAGCCCCACCAAGCCAAGGGCGGCGTAGAAGATCAAGCTGGCGGGCGGAATGGGCATTGCGTGTCAAGCGTGGAGCCCGGAGCAGGCGGGCGGTGTCCCGCTCCCTGCTCCAGGTTCCGCGCTGTTTTGTGCCCCGCCGTGGTCACCCGGAACTCGCAAGTTCGCTCGGCGAGCCGTGTCGCATGCCCAACTGACAGGGCAAGTCGACCGGCGGGGCTAGGTTAATCAGCAGGGCGCCAAGCGTCCCGCTTCCTCCTGCTTCACGCCGGAGGTGCCGGCGCGTGCAGCATGGCTTGTTCATACCGTGGTGGACGGCGTTTTGCCGAACAAGGCAATCAACGCCTGGATCTCGGGGGCCAGCGTCTGGATCTCGGCGATCAGGGCCGGGGCATTGGCGATGGCCTTTTGCATCAGCGCGCCGATGGAGGCGATGATCTGGCCGTTGGCGTCGAAGCCGGCCGGGGCGGTGGCGCTTTTCGCGGCGACCGTCTCGCACGGGCAAGGGTCGGCACCCTCGACTTCCAGCAAGGCGTTGACGGCATTGCCGGCATCGCAGAGCAGCGAGGGGCCGTCCTCGACGCGACTCGAGTAGACGTAGACCTCGACGTCTTGACCGTTGTAGTGGATGTTCAGTTGCTTGGGCATGGGCCGGCTCCTCGGATAAAAAGGATTGTGTTGCGTGTCAACTTTACGTTGTTGGAAAACTCTAGGTTGCCGTTTCGCATCATGCAAATCCACTGCGCGGAATTTAGGCGGCAATTGCGCAGAAGCGCGGCGGATGATGCCGACAAGCTACGCGGGGAGGCGATCTGGGAAGCGCCACAGGCCATGGCTTTTCTTCTCTGTGAGGGTTATTCCATGTCGCGCGTCGCAACTGCTATCTCCGGCATCACCGATCTCTTCCGAGGGACTGCTAAGCCCCAACCCACCGCACAGCAGGCGGCCTCCGCGACGGAACGATCTTTTTCGCCTGGTCCCGCCGTCCCCCGCGGCGCCGTGCCCTATGGCCACGGGGCCGGCTTTCGCGTGCCGCCCGGAACGTCCACCGGGCCCATCGTTGCGGACCTTGCCCCGCAAGCGCTGGAGCGGCCCGCGGCCGAGGCCAAAGCCTCCACCTCCCCGGCCACGGCCGCGGCCGCCGTACCCGTGCCCGTGAAAGCCCATGTACGGAATGTGCCGCTGGTCGAAAAGCCCTTGCTGCCGGACCTGGTGACGCTCGACGTGCTGGTCGCCGAGTTTCGCCGGGCCCAGCGGATCAGCGTGCAGCGCGTGCTGCTTTTAGGCGCGCTGGCGGAAAAATGGATCCGCCAGCAACTGGCCGAGCGGACGGCCCTCGATCGGGCGACGGCCGTCAAAAAGATTCGCGCGCAGCTCGCCGCGGCGAAGCTGGAAAAGAAGGAGGCCCGCGTCGACCTCTATGTCCGCTGTTACTGGGTGGCCGTCTTGTTGGGCGGCTGGCGGGATGATTCGCAGGAATCCCGCGCGGCTGCCAATGAGCTTTCCTTCTCGGCGCTCCGCTTGTTTCCCATCGTCATCGAACGGGATCCCAAGTCGGACCGGTGGCGGGTGATCGAAAAATACGCCGAGGCTGCAAAGGTCCTTTGGGGCCGCGCGGTGAGCGAGCATCTTCCTGCCGCGGTCATCAACGAGGAGCTTTCAAAAATCGTTCCCGCTCGCACGCTGCCCGTCCGCAAGCATCGCCCGGTGAAGATTGCTTTCGTGCTGAAGCTTTTGCCTCGCTTGCCCGTTGCCGACTTCGAGATCTTGATTGCCTGTGCGCGGGAATTCCAGCGGCAGAGCCTTTTGGAAAAATCCGCGTGAATCGGCAGCCGGGATTTTCTGGCGTGACGGCCCTGGTGACCGACCAGGCGGCGCGCGACCGTGACGCAGCCAGGCTGTGACCACGCTGCGGCGTGTCGGGCCCGGGGAACTGTGACGCATTGAGGCTGTGACTACGCTGCGGCGTTGTGACTCTGTCAGGCGTGACCCGTTGACGGGCAAAAACCCTAGCCGGCCCGTGAACGCACGTGGCAACTCTCGGCGGCGATCTCCGCCGGCACCCTCGGCGTCTGCGGCGTGTAGACCGCTTTTGCCTCCGTGACTGACCAGGCTATTCTTGCGGCGGTCCACTTCCTGCGGCGCTCCATTCGCTTCCGGCAGGCCGGCCCGGCTTGCGTAGCCGGCGGGGCGATCGGACGGCCGCAGCCGCAGATGCAATCGGCGTGAGGGTCCGGAGCGGAGCGTTGTGACACTGCGATCGCCAGTGATCGTCCGATCGCCAGAGGAACGCCGTTGCCGATGGCCCTGACTTTGGCCTCTCTCGACCATCCGGGCAGCGTGACAGGTCCTTCAAAACCCTGGCGGCGGCAGATCTCCGCATAGGTGTGTGACGACGCAGCGGTCGCCGCCGTCAGAATGGCCGCGTGACGGTGCCGGCGGCGCTCGCGCTGGGGGCGGATGATGTGACTGAGATGCGAGAGGAATTGGATGTGCCGCCGTCTCAATTGCGTTCCTCCGCATTCGCAGTCGGCAATATCCAGGCGCTGGTGATGGTAAGCCGGGTGAAGGATGTCCGGGATCTGGGGCACGTTTTCAATCAGCACCCATTCTGGCCGGGATTCGTCGATCACTCTGAGAAGTTCGCCCAGCATGCGCAGGCCGTGACCTGACGGCTTGCAGCGCCGGGCTTTGCTGAAGTCCTGGCAGGGCGGTCCGGCGATAATGCCCGTGACGCGGCCGCTGGAAATGTGAAAATCCTCGATCCGTGAGTTGTAGAGCGGATCGGGGCCGCGGACGACGCTGAAGCCGGCCGCGGTGAAGGCGTGGCCCAACAGGTCGAGGCCGGGAAAGAGGGAGAGGACTAGTTCCATCGCGCTATTGG
>Ga0181519_10000635_pt1 | contig 31880 bp, 28 predicted proteins | sample PEATcosm2014_Bin_26_FD_121102 | JGI IMG/M metagenome (GOLD analysis project Ga0181519, IMG submission 121102) | Peatland microbial communities from MTU Mesocosm Facility, Houghton, MI, USA - PEATcosm2014_Bin02_10_metaG | ecosystem: Environmental > Terrestrial > Soil > Wetlands > Peat | place...
CGGCTGCTCACCTACCCCGAGGACGAGGCCGGTGGCTTCATGACGACCGCCTTCGTGGTGGCGCGCTCCTCCGAGACGGTGGGGGAGGTGATCGCCCGCCTCGGCAACACCGACGAGTGCCCCGACGAGCTCGACGCCGTGGCCGTGGTCGACGAGGACGGCACCTTCGTGTGGGATCTCCCCCTCCTGCAGCTGATCGTCGCACCGGCCGACTCGGCCCTCGGTGCGCTGGTGGGGGAGTCCGAGCCGGTGACGGTGGACAGCCACGCCCGCGTCGACCAGGTGGCCGAGCGGCTGATCGAGGCCCGGCGGCTGTCGGTGGTGGTGGTGGAGGACGGGCTCCCGGTGGGGAGGATCCTGGCCGACGACGTCCTCGACGCCCTGATCCCCGATCGTGGACGCTTCCACTTCCCGAGGCTGCTCCAGTGAGCGCGCCGACGGCGGTGGGCGCCGCGGCACACCGGGCGCCGTGAACCTCCTGAAGTCACGGTGGGCCCGGGGGTTCCTCGTCTACCTGGCGGCGGCCGGGCCCGGCCTGATCGCCGCCAACGCCGGGAACGACGCCGGCGGGGTGGCCACCTACGCCTCGGCCGGCGCCCAGTTCGGGTACCGGCCGCTCTTCTTCATGGTGATCGTCACCATCGGCTACGTCTGCGTGCAGGAGATGGTGGCCCGACTGGCCGCCCACACCGGCAAGGGGCTGGGTGCCCTGATCCGCGAGCAGTTCTCCCTCCGGCTGTCGGCCTTCGCCATCGTGGCCTTCGCCATCGCCAACATCGGCCTGGTGGTGACCGAGTTCGCCGGCATCGGTGCCGCCTTCGAGCTCTTCGGCGTCTCGCGGTACCTGTCGGTGCCGCTGGCCGCGGTGGCCATCTGGGCCCTGGTGCTGCTCGGGTCGTACCGCTACGCCGAGCGGGTGTTCCTGCTGTTGTCGCTGGTCTTCATCACCTACCCGATCGCCATGATCCTCGGCCATCCGAACTGGCACGCGGTGGTGGCCAACACCTTCGTCCCCCACTTCCTCCGGTCGTCGGCCTTCATCCTGGTCGGGGTGGCCCTGATCGGCACCACCATCACCCCGTACATCCAGCTGTACACGGCGGGGGCGGTGGTCGACCGGGGCATCGGCCCCGACGAGTACAAGTACGAGCGGGTGGACGCCGTCAGCGGCGCCATCATCTCCGACCTCGTCTCCATGTTCATCATCATCGCCACCGCCTCGGTGCTGGGCGGCACCGGCGCCCTGACCTCGGCGGCCCAGGCGGCCAAGGCCCTCGAGCCACTGGCCGGCCGGTGGGCGGAGGACCTGTTCGGGCTCGGCCTGCTCGGGGCCTCGGCCCTGGCCGCCGCGGTGGTCCCGCTCTCCACCTCCTACGCCCTGGCCGAGACGGTGGGGGTGGAGCGGTCGGTCTCCAAGACCTTCCGGGAGGCGCCCCTGTTCCTCGGCCTGTTCACCGTCCAGATCATCGTCGGCGCCGGGGTGGTCCTGATCCCGGGCAACCTCTTCACGCTGATCATCTCCACCCAGGTCCTCGAGGGGGTGATCACCCCCATCACGCTGGTCTTCCTGTTGGTCCTGGCCAACCGCCGGTCGTTGCTCGGTGCCGCCGCCAACGGGAAGCTGGCGCGTTCGGTGGGCCTGGTCACCGTGGTGCTGGTGGGACTGTTCGCCTCGTTTCTGGTCTTCCAGACGGTGCTCGGCTGGCTCGGCGTGACCCTGTGAGCCCGGCAGCCCGGCCCGGGGTGCCGCCCGTCGACACGGGCGCGGTTTGCGCCGAATGGCCTGGCCGGGGGAGGATTCGTGACTTATGCGCTCGTTGGTAGGGGGATCCGGTGCCTAGCTTCGGGCTCCGACGGAACAAGGTGAAGGGTCCGGCGACGCCGCCTCCCGTCCCCGAGCGGATCCCTCCCCGCCCCCCCGCCCCCGGCGGCCTGCGCATCGCCTTCCTCGTCTACCGGGGCAACCCGCGCTGCGGGGGCCAGGGCGTCTACACCCGTCACCTGACCCGCGAGCTGACCGCCCTGGGCCACTCGGTGGAGGTCTTCGCCGGGCAGCCGTGGCCGGTGCTCGACGACGGCGTCGGGTTCACCCCGGTGCCCGGCCTCGACCTGTACCGCGAGCCCGACCCGTTCCGGGTCCCCAGGCTCCGCGAGTTCCACTCCCGGTTCGACGCCCTGGAGTTCGGGGTGATGTGCACCGCCGGCTTCCCCGAGCCCTGGACCTTCAGCCTCCGGGCCCGCGAGATCCTGGCCGGACGCCGCGACGACTTCGACCTGGTCCACGACAACCAGTGCCTGGGGAACGGCATCATCGGGATGATGGACGACGGCTGGCCGCTGCTCGAGACGCTGCACCACCCGATCACCGTCGACCGGCAGCTGGCGCTGGCCCACGCCGCCAATCCGTGGCAGAACCTCACCCAGCGGCGGTGGTTCGGCTTCCTCCGGATGCAGGTCCGGGTGGCCCGGGCCCTCCCCCGGGTGGTCACGGTCTCCGAGTCCTCGAAGACCGACATCGCCTCCCAGATGGGGGTCGACCCGGCCCGGATGACCGTCGTCCCGGTGGGGGTGGACCACACCGTCTTCCGGCCCCGCGCCGAGGTCACCCCGGTGCCCGGGCGGATCATGGTCACCTCGTCGTCCGACGTGCCGATGAAGGGGCTGGTGCCGCTGCTCGAGGCGGTGGCCAAGCTCCGCACCGAACGCGACCTCGAGCTGGTGGTGATCGGCAACCCCCGCCCCGACGGTCGGGTGGCCAAAGCCATCGACCGGCTGGACCTCGCGCCCATCGTCCGGTGCGTGTCGGGGATCAGCGACGACGAGCTGGCCGTCAACTACGCCCAGGCCCAGGTGGCGGTGGTGCCGTCGCTCTACGAGGGGTTCTCGCTCCCGGCCATCGAGGCGATGGCCTGCGGGGTGGCCCTGGTCGCCACCACCGGCGGTGCCCTGCCCGAGGTGGTGGGCACCGACGGGGTGACCGGCCTGCTGGTGCCCCCGGACGACCCCGGGGCCCTGGCCGTCGCCATCGGCCGCCTGCTCGACGACGACGAGCTGCGTGAGCGCCTGGGCGCCGCCGGCCGTGAGCGCGTGCTGGGCCGGTTCACCTGGCAGGTCACCGCGGCGGGCACCGCCGCCGAGTACCGGGCGCTGCTGGCCGACCGGGACGACGACGGGGTGGCGGCCCCGGTCGGAGGCTCCCGGGCCATCGGGGGAACGGGAACGGAGACCCAGGCATGCTGACCGTCGACTACCGCCGGCTCGGGGTCCGCCCGGGCGACCGCCTCCTCGACCTCGGGTGCGGCTTCGGCCGGCACGCCTACCAGGCCGCCCGGCTCGGCGCCCACGTGGTGGCGTGCGACTTCGGCGCCGACGAGGTCCGCAACGTCCAGGACACCTTCGGGGCGATGGCCGTGGCCGGCGAGCTCGACGCCGACGCCGCCCGGGTGGGCGCCGTCCAGGGCGACGCCCTCCGGCTGCCGTTCGCCGACGGGTCGTTCGACCGGGTGATCGCCTCCGAGGTCCTGGAGCACATCCCCGAGGACGAGCGGGCCATGGCCGAGCTGTCCCGGGTGCTCCGCCCCGGCGGCACCATGGCGGTCACCGTGCCCCGCTGCGGCCCGGAGTTCGTCAACTGGGCCCTGTCCGACGAGTACCACGACGTGCCCGGTGGCCACGTCCGGATCTACCGGCACGCCCAGCTCCGGGGCCGACTGGAGGGCACCGGGCTGGTGGAGGTGGGCAGCCACCACGCCCACGGGCTCCACGCCCCCTACTGGTGGCTGCGGTGCCTGGTCGGCACCACCAACGACGACCACCCGGCCGTGGCCGCCTACCACCGGGTGCTGGTGTGGGACATCACCCGCGCCCCCCGGCTGACCCGCCTCGCCGACCGGGTGCTCAACCCGCTGGTCGGCAAGTCCCTGGTGGTCTACCTGGTGAAGCCCGAGGTCGTGGACGGTGCCGATGACGACGGCTCCGACCGGTCCACCGCCGACCACCGCCGGCCGGTGGGGGTGGGGGCGTGAGGCCGCTGCCCGAGGTGCCGGGCATCCTGAGCGCCGAGGAGGTGGTCGCCACCGCCCGGTCGATCGCCGCCGTGCAGCGCCCCGACGGGATGATCCCGTGGTACCCCGGCGGGCACTGCGACCCGTGGAACCACGTCGAGGCGGCGATGGCCCTCACCGCCTGCGGCCTCGACGACGAGGCGGACCGGGCCTACCGGTGGCTGGTCGACACCCAGCTCCCCGACGGCAGCTGGTTCAACTACTACCTGGCCACCGGCATCGAGGACCCCCGGCTCGACACCAACGTCTGCGCCTACCTGGCCACGGGCGCCTGGCACCGCTTCGTCTCCACCGGCGACGAGGGCGGTCTGGAGGCCCTGTGGCCCACCCTGGCCGCCGGGGTCGACTTCGTGCTCCGGTGGCAGCGCCCCGACGGCTCGATCCGCTGGTCGCTCGACGCCTCGGGGTTCCTCGAGGAGTACGCCCTCCTGACCGGTTCGTCGTCGATCTACCACAGCCTCCGGTGCGCCATCGCCTGTGCCGAGCAGCTGGGGCACGAGCGTCCCGACTGGGAGTTCGCCGCCGGCCGGCTGGCCCACGCGGTGGCCTACGACCCGGGGGCCTTCGAGCCCAAGGTCGAGTTCGCCATGGACTGGTACTACCCGGTGCTGTCGGGGGCGGTCACCGGGCAGGCGGCCCGGCGGGCCATCGAGGCCTCGTGGGCGACCTTCGTCATGGACGGCTTCGGCGTCCGGTGCGTCTCCACCGGCGAGTGGGTGACGGCGGCGGAGACGGCCGAGTGCGTCCTCGCCCTCGACGCCCTGGGGATGGACGACACCGCCCGGACGCTGCTCACCTGGGTGCAGCAGCTCCGCAACGAGGACGGCTCCTACTGGACCGGGATGGTCTACCCCGAGGAGGCCACCTACCCGCCGCTCGAGCGCTCGACCTACACCGCCGGGGCCATGGTGCTGGCCGCCGACGCCCTGGGGCGGTCGACCCCGGCCTCGGGGCTCTTCCGGGGGGAGGGTCTGCCCGTCCACCTGGACCTCACCGAGCCCGCCCCCGAGGCCCCGGTCGAGCCGGCCTACCCCCGACGCGACCGCTGATCCCGGCCCGGCCGCTCAGCCGGCCGGTGGCTTGGCGTAGTCCCAGAGCATGAACGACTCGTCGGTGTCCCCGAGCAGGCGCCTCGACGGGAGCTCCTTGTCGATGTGGCCGATCAGGCCGTTGTAGAGGCCGTAGCCGACCAGCTGCTGCAGGCGGTGGGGGAAGGTGCGCACCAGCCCCGGGTCCAGGCCGAGCTGCTGGTTCTCCTGCTGGCGGATCCACCCGGCGCAGTAGTTCATGGCGATCCCGACCCGGGTCGCCCCGGTGGTGTTGGCCCCGCCCCCGTGCCACAGGCTGCCGTGCCAGACGAGGACGCTGCCGCGCGGCATCTCGGCGGGCACGGAGTCGTAGGCGGCGAACAGGTCGGGGGAGGCGTCGGCCAGGTGGGAGCCGGGGACCAGGCGGGTGGCCCCGTTGGCCTCGGTGAAGTCGGTCAGGGCCCACATGGTGTTGCAGACGGTGGCCGGGTGGGGCTTGGGGAGGGGGATCACCTGGTCGTCGGCGTGGATCGGCTGGGCGGCCTCGCCGGGGCCGATGGCGATCGAGGACAGTGACGAGATGAGCAGACCGGGGTCGAGGACCCGCTCGGCGATCGGGAGCACCCCGGGGTGCACGGGGACCCGGCCGAACACCTCGGCCCGGGCCAGCAGGTTGTAGAGGCGCACGGTGTGGACGCCCTCGAAGAGGTTCTCGGCCGGGGCGGCGTGGAGCTCGTCCTCGAGCCGGCGGACCGTCTCGGCCAGCTCGTCGACGAGGGACTCCTCGACCGCCCCCTCCACCACGGTGTACCCCACGTCCGCGATGGCGGCGACGTGGGCCTCGACCTCCGACGGCGACAGCCCGGTCGGTGCGCTGGTCATGGTTCCCCCTTCCGGCCCCGGACGGCGACGCCGGTCCGGACCCAGGGTAGTGGCGGGCCCGGCCACCGGACGTGCCGAGGGGGCCACCATGGGCCATGCTGGCCGGATGGCCCCCCCGCCGAGGCTCCTCGGGATGTTCCCCCTGTCGGTGGTGCTCTACCCGGGGACCGGCATCCCGCTCCGGGTCTTCGAGCCGCGCTACCTCCAGCTCCTCGGCGACTGCCTGGAGGAGGAGCAGCCCTTCGGGGTGGTGCTGATCAGCCGGGGGTCGGAGGTCGGGGGCGGCGACCGCCGGGTCGACATCGGGACGGTGGTCCGGATGACCGGCCTCACCCCCCTGCCGGAGGCCCAGTTCGCCCTGGTGGCCGAGGGCACCGCCCGCCTGTCGGTCACCGAGTGGCTGGAGGACGACCCCTACCCCCGCGCCCTGGTCGAGGAGCTCCCCGAACGACCGTTCACCGCGGGGGCGGAGGCGCTCGCACGGGCCGAGGGTTCGGTGCGGCGGCTCCGCTCGCTCCTCTCGGAGCTGGGCCGGGTGCCGGCCGTCCCGCACGACTTCCATTTCGGGGACACCCCGGTCGAGATCGTCTGGCGCCTGTGCGCCTCGGCGCCGCTCAACGCGCTGGACGGCCAGCGCCTGCTGGCCGTCGACGACCCCGGCGAGCGCCTCGACGAGCTGATAGGCCTGTGCGACGCCCTGTCGGTCGACGTCACCGCCATGCTGGCCGACGGCGCCGACTGATCCGACGACCGAGGAGGTCCCGCCGTGCCCGCCATCACCCCGTTCCTGTGGTTCGACGCCGATCTGCGTGAGCCGATCGCCTTCTACGCCTCGGTCTTCCCCGACGCCGCCCCGCCGGACCTGCGTGGCGCCGACGGTGACACCCCGGTCTACGCGGCGGTGCTCGAGCTGGGCGGCCAGCGGCTGATGCTCCTGAACGGGGGGCCGGCCCACGCCGGCTTCACCGAGGCGATCTCGCTCTTCCTCGAGGTGGAGACCCAGGCGGAGGTCGACCACTACTGGGAGCGCCTCACCGCCGACGGCGGGGAGCCGGGCCGCTGCGGCTGGCTGAAGGACCGCTACGGGCTGTCGTGGCAGGTGGTGCCCTCCCTCCTCGGGGAGCTGCTGGGCTCCCCCGACCGGCCGCGGGCCCAGCAGGCCACCGAGGCCATGCTGCAGATGGACAAGCTCGACGTCGCCGCCCTCCGGGCGGCGTTCGACCGCTGAGGCGGCGACGACCCGGCCCGCCGGCGTTGACGGCCACTTCCCCGATGGGCTACGCGTGACCGATGCACACCCGCCGCCTCGAGGCGCTCAGCGACAGCACCTTCGCGGTGGCGCTGACGCTGCTGCTCTTCGACCTGCGGGTGCCGCAGCCCCAGGTCCACGGGGTCACCCACGACCTGTGGTTCGGGCAGTGGCCCCACTACCTTGGCTTCGTGGTGAGCTTCCTGGTCATCGGCATGATCTGGATCAACCACCACGCCATCTTCCGGATGGTCCGGCGGGTCGACAACGCCGTGCTGGTGCTCAACCTGGCGTTCCTGTCCCTGATCGTCTTCATCCCGTTCCCCACCCAGACCCTCACCACCTATCTGGCCGCCTATCCGCAGAAGGGGGACACGGTCGCCGCCTTCTACGGGCTCTCCCTGGCGGCGTGCACCCTGGTGCTGGCCGTCCTGTGGCACCACATCGAGCGGCACCCGGAGCTCCTCCACCGGCGGGACGATCCGGCGGTCCTCCACCGCCTCACCCGGCGCCTCTACGTCACGCCCGTGCTCTACGCCGCGGCCGCGGCGATCTCGCTCCTCAACCACTGGCTGGGCCTCACGCTCTACGCCCTGGTGGCCGGCGGCTACCTGCTCCACACCGGCACGCGCGGGCTCCCGGCCGCGTCGGAGGGACCTGACGGCACCCCGGCCGACCTGGAGCTCTGACCGGCACCGGCGCGTCCGGTGTGCCGTGTCCCCCGGCAGCGTCGCCGGGGGTGGGCTAAGAATGCAGAGGCTCCCCCGTCACGGTGCGGGTGGAGCGGGGGAGGGTCGGATCATGAGCGCAGCCTCGGACAGCGGAGTCCCCACCCGGGTGGTCGTCGGGACCGACGGATCGGTCACCTCCGAGCGGGCGGTGCGCAAGGCGTCGGCGCTGACCAGGGCGGTCGGGGCCGAGCTGGTGATCGTCACCGCCTTCAACGACCGGGCGCCCACCGGCGTCCCCGCCGCCGGCATCCCCCTCGACGCCGGGTGGGTGGTGGCGGCCCAGGACGCCGCCGAGCGGGTCGCCACCCAGGCCGTGGAGCGGGCGACGGCGGAGGGTGTGGGCACCGTCTCGAAGCGGGTCGTGGCCGGCGAGCCCGCCGAGGTACTGCTGGCGGTGACGAAGGAGGAGGGTGCCGACCTCCTGGTGGTCGGCTCCAAGGGCATGCAGGCCACCGCCCGGTTCCTGCTCGGGCCGATCGCCAACAAGGTGGCCCGCAAGGTGAGCTGCGACCTGCTCATCGTCGAGACCGGCGAGTAGCGCACCGGGGACCGTTCCTGTCGGGGCCGTGGCCGGCGCCCGATCGGCCGGCGACACCGGTCGGGGTTGTGTGCAGGTCGGGGGCCCGGTCGCCCTCCCGTCCGGGGCGCGGGGTCGGGTCGTTTCGGACGTCGGGTGCCGGCGGTCCGGGCGACGGGCAGGGTGCGCCTCGGTCCCGCTGGGGTACCACCACGGAGGAGTCGCCTCCCGATTGTGCCGGAACGGAACAGGTACCGGGGTCCCGACATGGCATCTCCCGGCAACCGTAGTGCATCACCTTGCGACCGGTCGTTCCCGGCACACAACCGGGTTCGCAGGCCCGTGGACCGTGTGCTTCCGGGCCCGGTGCCGGGGGTCGGCGTCGGGGCGGACCTTCCGGCGGACCCTGGGGAATCTCCCTGTGGAAGGGCCCGGAGCCCGACCGGCCAGGTGCCGGTGCGGTCTCGGCACGCCACCTCGAACGTGGAGGGACCGGGAGAGCGTGCTCGGGAGTGACCAACGGCCCTATCCGGAAATGGACCCGTGCCATAAGCTGTCGTTATGCGGAATATGGGGACCACATATCCGACGTGGAGGCCTGGTCGGAGCCTGCCGATCGGGGGCGCCGACCGCATCCGGCCGATCCGGACGCGGATGTGTGTGGGGTGCGGGTCGGGCCACGCCCAGGCGGGCCTCGACCGAGGTGACGGGGTCGACGAGGGGCCACCGCTCCCCGAGCGTCCCCTGTCGGGGGTGTCATCCGTGCGCGCGAGCAGGATTGCGCACGATCGGGATGGGTGAGGCTGCGGCACGACAGGGGGTGGGGAACGGGGACGGCACCCTCCCGGACGACGTCACCGGTTCCGCGGATGCGGGGGGGAGGCCGACGCGGTCGGCGAAGGTGGCGTTCCGGAGCGGGGCGGGGCGGGCGGAGACCCTCTACCAGTCGCTCCGGGCCGGCACCTCGGTGTGGGCGTCCAGATCCAGCGTGCTCCGCGATCTCCGTCAGGGGAGGCGCGGGGCGGCGGGAAGGCGACGGTTGCAGCGGTCCGGGATCCCGGCACGGCCGTCGGAGCACGAACTGGTCGTCCACTACCAGCCCATCGTCGACCTCCAGCGCGGTCACACCGTGGGCTTCGAGGCCCTCGTCCGGTGGCAGCACCCGGCGCGGGGACTGCTCTCGCCGGACACCTTCCTCCCCACGGCGGAGGAGGACGGATTCATCACCGAGATCGACCGCTGGTCGAGGGACCGGGCCATTCGCCAGCTCGGCGAGTGGCAGCGACGGTTCCCGTCGGTGGCGCCGCCCACCATGCACGTCAACCTCTCGGGGCGGTCGCTCTCCGACCCGGATCTGCTCTCGTCGCTCCGGGAAACCATCGAGGAGGCGGGCGTCGACCCGGCGGACCTCGTGGTGGAGCTGACCGAGACGGTCCTCATCGACGACGACCCGGCCACGACGGAGATCGTCGCCGGACTGAAGGGCCTGGGGGTGGGCCTGGCGCTGGACGACTTCGGGACGGCGTTCTCCTCCATCTCCTACCTCCGGCGCTTCCCGATCGACTACCTCAAGCTCGATGCCTCCTTCGTCAGGGAGATCCCCGGATCGTCCCGGGCGACCGGCCTGGTCATCGGGGTGAACCACCTGGCCGCGGCGGTCGGGACGGCGATCGTCGCCGAGGGGATCGAGCGTCCCGAGCAGGCCGCCGCGCTCCGATCGATGGGCTGTCGGTTCGGCCAGGGGTACCTGTACTCGCGACCGGCCGCCGCCGCCGAGTTCGAGGAGCTCCTGGCGTCGGGTCGCGCCGGCCGGGGGGTGACACCGACGATGCCCGCCTGGGCGGGCTCCAGGGTGCCGGTGCTCGGTGCGGGCGATGCGCCATGGCCGGCGGCCCGTGCGTCGGGTCTCCGTCGGGCGGGGCCCGGTGTGCTCGCCACCACCCCGCTCCTCCCGCCGGTGGCTGCCGTGCCGCTGCACGACGGGTGACGGTCCGGTCGAGGCCGACAGGCTCCGACGAACCGGGGGTGCCGGGTCCGGAACCGGTCGACGTGGTGCCCGGAGACGGTCACCGGATGCCCGCGACGGGCGCCAGGGCTCCGGCGCCTCCTCAGGCCGGTGACGACACCCGGCGCAGCACGCGCAGGGAGCCCTGCTCCCCGTCCTCGACGAACTCGCCGGAGTCGAGGGCCGCCCTCCAGAGGTCGAAGGGCGGGCGCCCGCCGTCCGCCGGGTCGGGGAAGACGTCGTGGATGGCCAGCCACCCGCCGGTCGCCACGAGGGGCGACCACCCCCGGAAGTCGGCCCACGCCGGCTCCTCGCCGTGGCCCCCGTCGATGAAGCAGAAGGCCAGCGGTGTGCTCCACCGGGAGGCCACCGTGGGGGAGTCCCCGACCAGGCCGATCACCGATCCCTCGAGGTCGGCGCCGACCAGCGTCCGGCGCCAGTGCGGCAGGGTGTCGATCAGTCCGCTCTCCCGGTCGACCAGCGTCGGGTCGTGGTGCTCCCACCCCGCCTGGTTCTCCTCCGAGCCGTGGTGGTGGTCGAGGCTGAACAGCACCGCGCCGGTCTCCTCGGCGGCGGCGCCCAGGTAGACGGCGGACTTGCCGCACCAGGCGCCGATCTCCACGAACGTCGCCCGGTCGAACGCCGCCCCGGCCCTGGCGGCCGCCCCGAAGAGGGCCTCGCCCTCGTCGTCGGGCATGAACCCGGTCGCCTTCCGGGCCAGGACGAAGAGGTGCTCGCGCCGATCGTCCCCCCCGGAGCCGTCGGGCGCGTCGGTGGCGGGCAGATCCATGGGTGCAGCCTCGCACGCCCGGCGGGTCCGGGCGAAACCGGGCGGTCGCATCCACCGTGGAGGGCCGGTGCTCAGCCCCGGATGAGCTGGACCAGCGAGTACACCGCCAACAGGGCCAGCAGCACCCCGCCGATCCGGCGGATCACCCCGAGCGGCAGGACCCGGAGCAGGGCCTTCCCGCCGAAGGCGGCGATGGCCGAGGCGGCGGCGAGGCCGAGGATCGCCCCGACGAACACCGAGACGGTTGCGTGGTACTTGGCCGCCAGGTTGGCGGTGAGGATCTGGGTGAGGTCGCCGAACTCCCCCACCAGGATCACCACGAAGGCGGCCCCCACGGTCCGGAGCCCCCGGCGGGCGGCGTCGGCCTCCTCTTCGCCCTTCTCCTCCTCCGCCTGCTCCGGGACGAACAGGAGGTAGGCGGCGCCGCCGGCGAACAGGGCGGTGGTGACGCCCTCCACCCAGGCGTGGGGGAGGAGCTGGAGGAGCCGGCCGAGGAGGACGGCCACCGTCACGTGGACGGTGAAGGCCAGCACGGCCCCGGCCCACACCAGCACCGGCCGGTACCGGCTGCCCATCACCAGGACCGCGATCATCGTCTTGTCCGGCAGCTCCGCCACGAAGATCAGGGCGAAGACCGTGAGGGCGATGACCGGGTCCACCGGGACAGGTTAGGGACCCGGGCGACCCTCCGGGTGCCCGGGGACCGACGGGGGCGGGGACTCAGTCGGCGAGCGGGGCGAGCGCCTCCCGCAGCGTGGCCGCCAGGCCCGGCCCCTCGCGCTCGCCGAAGGCGACGCTGACGGCCAGACGCTCGAGGATCTGCTCCACCGTCTTGCCGCCGGCGGGGAGCGGGTGGGACTCGATGAAGGCGGTGACCTCGGCGGCCAGGGCCGGGGGCCGGCAGAGGGTGCGGGCCCCGTCGAGCATCCGGGGGAGGATGTTGGAGGGGAAGGCGGCCACCAGCCGGTCCCACTCCCCGGTGACGCGTCCCCAGACGGCCGGCCCGGTGACCCGGTTGACGAGCAGCGACTGGAGGACGAACGGGGCGTTCTGCGAGCGGACCTCGGTGAGGGCGAGGTCGAAGGCCCGGTCGGCCAGCGCCGGCTGGTCGAACGAGGCCAGCGCGTAGAGGTACCGGTTCTCCTCCTGCGGGGTGGACGGCTTCCGGTAGCGGGTCAGGAAGGTGTCGAACTCCGCCTCGCCGCCGGTGGCCGCCACCACGTCCAGGACGGCCGACTCGATGTCCGGGTGGATCCCCTGGTCGGCCGACGCCGCGAACCGGCGGGCCGCCTCCGCCCGGATGCCGTCGTCGGCGCCGATGGTCCCGAGCACCCGCAGCACCGAGGAGCGCAGCGACGGGGTGCGCTCGGTGTCGTCGGGGCGTGGCTCCCACCCGAGGGAGCCGGCCAGCGGCCCGAACACGGTGCGCACCGCCCGCTCCAGCACCGGCCGGTCGTCGTCGGGGACGATCCGGTCGAGGAGGCCGAACGCCCCGACCACCACCGACCACACGCTCGGGTCGGGCTCGCCGGAGTCGCCGAGGGCCCGGGCCAGGCGGAGCAGGTCGGCCAGCGGCCCCTGTCCGGACAGGGCCGCCGCCCACGAGTCCGACACCAGGTTGTACCGCTCGAGGGGGGCGAGGGTGGCCAGGGAGGCGGCCAGCCGCTCGACGGTGGCCGTCGGGTAGGCCACCCGGTAGAAGCCGGAGCCGCCGGCGTTGACCAGCCGGCCGGCCGCAGCGCCGGCTGGGGCGCCCGCCCCGGTCAGCAGCACCGGTGCGGCGTCGTCCGCCGGACCGTCGAGGGGGCGGAGGAGCACCGGGATCTCCCAGTCCGAGCCGATGGCCCCCCCGGGCCCACCGGCGTAGGAGAAGGGCGCCTGGGTGAGGCCGCCGTCGTCCGCCACCCGGACCAGGGGATAGCCGCCCTGGTCGATCCACGTGCCCATGATCTCTCGGACGGGCCGGCCGCTGGAGCGCTCCAGCGCGTCCCAGAGGTCGGTGGTCTCGGTGTTCCCGTAGGCGTGGGTGCGGAGGTAGTCGCGGATCCCGTCACGGAAGGTGTCGGCGCCGAGGAACTGCTCGAGCATGCGGAGCACCGAGCCGCCCTTCTGGTACGTGAGGACGTCGAACATCCCCTGGGCCTCTTCGGGCCGCCCCACCGGGAACTCCACCGACCGGGTGGCGTGGAGGCCGTCGACGGCCATGGCCGCCTCGCGTTCCACCCCGAAGCTCACCCACCGCTGCCACTCGGGCCGGAAGGCGTCGACGGCCAGGACCTCCATGAAGGTGGCGAACGCCTCGTTCAGCCAGATCCCGTTCCACCACTTCATCGTGACCAGGTCCCCGAACCACATGTGGGCGATCTCGTGGCAGACCACGTCGGCCACCCGCTCGAGCTCGGTGCGGGCCGCCTGGGCCGGGTCGACGAGGAGGGCGGACTCGCGGAAGGTGACGCACCCGAGGTTCTCCATGGCCCCGAAGGCGAAGTCGGGGATGGCCACCAGGTCGAGCTTGTCGGCCGGATAGGGGATCCCGAAGTACCCGGTGAAGTAGCGGAGGGCGTGGGCCCCGACCTCCAGGGCGAAGGGGGCCAGGTGGGCCTTGCCCGGCGGGTGGACGATCCGGAGCGGCACGCCGTCCACGTCGACCGGGGCGGTGGCCTCCAGCGGGCCGACGACGAAGGCCACCAGGTAGGTCGACATCGCCATGGTGGGGGCGAACCGCACCCGCCGGCGCCCGCCGTCCGCCGGCACCTCCTCCACCACCGGGCCGTTGGAGTAGGCGGCCAGGCCCTCCTCCACCACCAGGGTGATCTCGAAGGTGGCCTTGCGGTCCGGCTCGTCCCAGCACGGGAAGGCGCGCCGGGCGTCGGTGGCCTCCATCTGCGTGGTGGCGATGACCCGCTCGGTGCCGCCCTCGTCGGTGAAGGTCGACCGGTAGAAGCCGTGGAGCTTGTCGTTGAGGATCCCGGTGAAGGAGAGGTGGAGGGTGGCCTCACCGGGGGTGAGGGTCTCGGGGAACCGGAGGACCGCCCGCTCCTCCGCCTCGTCCAGGTCGACCGCCCCGGGGGCCAGGGCGTAGCCGGCGTCGGCGTCCCGCTCGTTGAGCTCGGCGAAGGTGATGGCCAGCTCGGCGGCGTTGAGGGTGATCGAGGTCACCGGCTCGGTGATGGTCACGTCGATCTCCACGTCGCCGGCGAAGGTGGCCGCCGCCAGGTCCGGGGTGAGCACCAGCCGGTAGGCGCGGGGCACCACCGTGGTGGGCAACCGGTACGCCGGGGCATCGGTGGAGGTGGGGTCGGCGGTCGAGGGCGTCATGCCGGGCAGGCTACCGTCGGGCGGTGACCAGTGAACAGGAGACCCCGCCGGACGGAGGCAGCACGCCCGTGAACCTGGGGTCGAAGCCGCCCCCCGGACCCGACGGCCCCACCCTCGACGTGGTGGCCATCGGCAACGCCCTCGTCGACGTGCTCGCCTCCGCCCACGACGCCGACCTCGAGCGCCTCGGTCTGGTCAAGGGGACCATGACCCTGGTCGACCACGACCGGTCGCAGGCCATCTACGCCACCATGGGGCCCACCGTGGAGGCCTCGGGCGGCTCTGCCGCCAACACCGTGGCCGGGGTGGCCGCCCTCGGCGGCCGGGCCGCCTTCATCGGCCGGGTGGCCGACGACGACCTGGGGATGGCCTTCACCCACGACATCCGGTCCATCGGGGTGGCCTTCGAGCCGACGCCGACCCCGGCGGTCGCCGGCGGGTCGGGTACCGGGCACTGCCTGGTGCTGGTGACCGACGACGCCGAGCGGACCATGGCCACCCACCTCGGGGTGGCCTCGGAGTTCGGGTCGTCCGACCTCCACAGCGACCACCTGGCCTCCTCCCACGTCGTCTATCTGGAGGGCTATCTGTGGGATCAGCCGTCGGCCAAGGCGGGCATGCGCGAGGCCATCGACATCGCCCACGCCAACGAGGCGGCGGTGGCCCTCACCCTCTCCGACCCGTTCTGCGTGCAGAGCCACCGGGACGACTTCCTCGACCTCCTGACCGGCGACCTCGAGCTGCTCTTCGCGAACGAGGAGGAGGTCACGCTCCTGTTCGGGGCGAAGGACTTCGACGCCGCCGTCGAGGCCGTGGCGGAGACCGGGGTGCTCGCCGCCCTCACCCGGGGCGCGGCCGGGTGCGTGGTGGTGACCCCCACCGGCGCCATCGAGGTGCCCGCGGCGCCGGTCGGTCGGGTCGTGGACACCACCGGGGCCGGGGACCTGTTCGCCGCCGGGTTCCTCTACGGCATCACCAACGGGCTGTCGCCCGAGGCGGCCGCCCGGTTGGGCGGGGTGTGCGCCGCCGAGGTCATCGCCCACGTGGGCGCCCGCCCCGAGGCGGACCTCCGGGAGCTGGCGGTGGCGGCCGGGCTCTTCGACTGACCCGTCGCCGCCGTCAGTCGGCGGCGGGGCGGAACACGAAGGGGAGGTCGGCGATCCGCACCAGCACGGAGGCGACGGCCCGGCCCAGCGGGGCCAGGGCGGTGTCGAGCCGGACCGGGTCCTCCAGGAGCGTCACGTCGAGGACGCACGGACCCTCGTAGGAGACCTCGATGGCGTACTCGGGGTCGCCGGTGGGTGCCAGGACCTGCTCGATGGTGGTGGCCCCCCGGGGGACCGACTCGCCGCCCACCACGTCGAGATGGTCGGGGACCACCGCCAGCAGCGGGCCGGGCAGCGGGGAGGACTCGAGCCCCTGGACCCGGAAGGCGATCTCCACCAGCAGCTCGGGCAGCTCGTCGACCTCCTCGTCGATCGACCAGCTCCGGTAGGCCGTCTGGCTCCACGTCGGCCAGTCGAAGCTGGTGTCGACGCGGATGCGGGCCGGGCGCTGCTCGCCGGGGAGGCTGTAGGAGGTCTCGAAGCTGACGTCCCCGAGGAACACGTCCACCTGGAAGCGCTCCTCGACCGCCTGGCGCTGGAGGAGGGCGGCCTCGAACGACCGGCGGTGGGCGGCGACGAGGTGGGTGAAGACGTGGTCGAGCATGGCGGGGCAGAGGCTACCGTTCTTCGATGGCCACCTCCCCCGACGGAAGCCGGCGCTCGGTGTGGCTCGACCGCCGGGTGATCGCCTACGCCCACCAGGGCGGAGCCTGGGAGGCGCCGTCGTCGACCATCCACGCCATCCGGGCGGCGGTGGCCGCCGGAGCCACCGGCATCGAGCTCGACGTGCACGCCACCTCCGACGGCGAACTGGTGGTCTCCCACGACCCGACGGTCGACCGCACCACCGACGGGACGGGGGAGATCGCCGGGCTCCCGCTGGCCCACCTCCGAACGCTCGACAACGCCTACTGGTGGGCTCCCGGGGCCGACGTGTCCCCCGGCCTGGCGCCCGACGCCTACCCGTACCGGGGCCGCGCCCCCGCCGACCGCACCTTCGGTATCGCCACCCTGGAGGAGGTGCTCGAGGAGTTCGCCGGCGTGGTGCTCAACCTCGACATCAAGCGCACCGCCCCGGTCGTCGCCCCCTACGAGGAGGCGCTGGCCCGGCTGCTCCACCGGTTCGGCCGACGGGACGACGTCATCGTGGCCTCGTTCCTCGATGCCGCCACCGACGCCTTCTCGGCGTTCGCCCCGGGGGTCCCCACCTCGGCCGGGACCGCGGCGGTGGCCGCCTTCTACCAGGCGGTCCGCGACGGGCTCGAGCCGGAGCCGATGCGCCACGTGGCCCTGCAGGTGCCGGCGTCGTTCGGCGGGGTGCCGCTGGTCGACGAGCGGTTCGTGGCCGAGGCCCACCGGGCCGGTCTGGCCGTCCACGTCTGGACCATCGAGGAGGAGGCGGAGATGGAGCGCCTCTGCGACCTCGGGGTCGACGGCCTCATCACCGACCGTCCCACCGCGCTGGTCGGGGTGCTCCGCCGGCGGTCGGCCGGCTGGGAACGGGAGGGGCGGTGACCGGTTCCGGGCGCGTCACATCCCGGGGGCCCGGCGGGGAGGCCGGCGGCATTCGGGACGGAGCGGGCAGGCGGAGCGGGGGTGGTCGACGGGGCCCGGGGGGCTCAGCCGCGACCGCAGTTCGGCTTCTTGCCGTGGTTGGCCTTCTTTTTGGCCCGGAGCTTGCGCTTGTTGGTTCGTTTCGACACAGTGCCACGATCCTACCCGGGCCGGGGGCCCGGCGGCCAACAGGGGCGGCACGGTGAGCTGGCTCCTCCGGGACGGTGACGTGCTCGCCGCCGCCGAGGTGGCCTCGACGGCCGGCCTCCGATCGAAGGGCCTGCTCGGGCGGGACGGCTACAACGGGGCGATGGTCTTCCCCGGCACCCGGGCCGTCCACACCCTCGGCATGCGCTTCCCCATCGACGTGGCCTTCTGCGACCGCGACCTGGTGGTGGTGGACGTGACCACCATGGCGCCCTGGCGCCTGGGCCGACCCCGGCGGCGGGCCCGCACCCTCATCGAGGCGGAGGCCGGGGCCTTCGAACGCTGGGGGCTCCGGCGCGGCGACCACCTCGAGCTGCGGCAGTGACCGGCGGGGACGAGCTCGACCCGGACCTCCTCGAGGAGCTCGAGGCGTGGGGCGACGAGGAGGACGACGCCGACGGGGAGGACACCGCGGCGGGGGAGGGGACGAGGGCGGTGGGAACCGCCGGCCCCCCCGGCGCCGGCTCGCTGGTGCTGGTGGGCACCCCGATCGGCAATCTGGGTGACCTGTCCCCCCGGGCGGTGGCGGCCCTGGCCGGCGCCAACGTCGTCTACTGCGAGGACACGCGGCACTCGCGCAAGCTGTTGACCCACGCCGGCATCGTCGGGGCGTCCCTCCGTTCGCTCCACGCCCACAACGAGGGCGACCGGGTCGACGAGGTGGTCGCGGCGGTGGCGGGAGGCGCCACGGTGGTACTGGTGAGCGACGCGGGCATGCCGGGCGTCTCGGACCCGGGGTCGCAGGTGGTGGCCGCGGTGGCCGGGGCCGGGCTGACCGTCTCGGTGGTGCCCGGCCCCTCGGCGGCGCTGGCCGCCCTGGTCACCAGCGGCCTGCCCACCGACCGGTTCTGCTTCGAGGGGTTCCTGCCCCGCTCGGGACGCGACCGGCGCGAACGGCTGGCGGGGGTGGCGGGCGAGGTGCGCACCACGGTCCTCTTCGAGGCACCCGGCCGGGTGGCGGCCACGCTCGCCGACCTGGCCGGGGCCTGCGGGCCCGACCGGCCGGTGGCGGTGGCCCGGGAGCTGACCAAGCTCCACGAGCAGCTCTGGCGCGGCACCCTGGGCGGGGCGGCGGCCTGGGCGGCCGGCTCGCCGGTCCGGGGCGAGGTCGTGGTGGTGGTGGGGGGGTGCGAGGCGGTGGTCGAGGAGGTGGACGACGCCGACCTGCGCGTCGCCCTCCGGGCCCGCCTGGAGACGGGGGAGCGGACCCGGGGAGCGGTGGACGCGGTGGCGGCCGAGTTCGGGGTCCCCCGGCGCCGCGTCTACGACCTGGCCCTCGCGGACCGGGGCGGCGACGGCGACGGGTATGCCGACGGGGGGGCGCCGCCGGGGGGATGACCGGTTGGTCGGCGCCGCCCGACCGGGTCGGTACGCTACGGACGGTGCCCCGCTACTACATCACCACCCCGATCTACTACGTCAACGACGCCCCGCACGTCGGTCACGCCTACGCCACCGTGAACGCCGACGCCCTGGCCCGCTGGCACCGGCTGCGGGGCGACGACGTCTTCTTCCTGACGGGGACCGACGAGCACGGCCAGAAGGTGGCCCGGGCCGCCGAGGAGCACGGGGTGACCCCCGCCGAGTGGACCGACCTCCTCGCCCCGCGCTTCGCGTCGGCCTGGGAGGACCTCGACATCTCCAACGACGACTTCATCCGGACCACGGAGCCCCGCCACCACCGGGCCGTCCAGTCCTTCCTGGGACGGATCCACGACAACGGCTGGATCGTCAAGGACACCTACCGCGGTCTCTACTGCGTGCCGTGCGAGCAGTACTACGGCGAGGACGAGCTCCTCCCCGGGAACCTCTGCCCGGTCCACCGGCGGCCGGTGGAGCTCCTCGAGGAGGAGAACTACTTCTTCCGGCTGAGCGCCTTCCAGCAGCGGCTCATCGACTGGTACGAGTCGGCCCCGGGGGCGGTGATCCCCGAGTCCAAGCGGAACGAGGCCCTCAGCTTCATCAAGGGGGGGCTGCGCGACATCTCCATCACCCGCACCTCCATCGACTGGGGCATCCCGGTGCCCTGGGACGAGCAGCACGTCTTCTACGTCTGGTACGACGCACTGATCAACTACCTGACGGCCATCGGCTACGGCAGCGACGACGAGCGGTTCGAGGCGTGGTGGCCGGCGGTCCACCACCTCATCGGCAAGGAGATCATCCGGTTCCACTGCGTGTGGTGGCCGGCGATGTGCATGGCGGCCGGCATCGAGCCGCCGGCCCACGTCCAGGTCCACGGGTGGCTGCTGGTCGGCGGCGAGAAGATGTCCAAGTCGAGCCTCAACCAGATCTCGCCGGGGGAGCTCACCGCCGAGTACGGGGTCGACCCGGTCCGCTACCACCTCCTCCGCGACACCCCCCTCGGCACCGACGGTGACTTCTCGGCCGAGGGGATCGACAGCCGCTACAACGCCGATCTCGCCAACAACCTGGGCAACCTGCTGTCGCGGGTGGCCACGGTGGTGGGCTCCAAGTGCGGCGGTACCGGCCCGGCACCCGATCCGGCGAGCCGGCTGGCCGCCGAGTCCGCCACCGTGGTCGCCGACGCCACCGCCGCCTGGGACGCCGGCCTGCCCCACGCCGGGCTCGAGGCGACCTGGCGGCTGATCCGGGAGACCAACGCCGAGCTCGAGGCGGCGGAGCCGTGGAAGGCCGAACCGGGTCCGGCGGTCGACGCCGTGCTGGGCAGCGCCCTCGAGGTGCTGCGGATCGTGGCCCTGCTGCTGGTGCCGGCCATGCCGTCGACCGCCGATGAGCTCTGGCGGCGGATCGGCCTGGACGGCTCGCCGGCCGACCGGCACCTGCCCGGCGACGCCGCCTGGGGCGGCTACCCCGGCGGCCTCCCGGTCGAGAAGGGCGCGCCGCTCTTCCCCCGGCGCCGGTGACCGGTCCCGCCCCGGCGGGGGACGCGGTGATCGGGTGGTTCGACTCCCACTGCCACATCCAGGAGACCTACCTGGGGACCGACGGCGGTGGTCGGGCCGAACCCGAGGCCGCCGCCGACCCGGGGGCCCACGCCACCGCCCTGGCGGCCGTGCTGGCCCGGGCGTCGGAGGCCGGGGTGACCCGGATGGTCTGCGTCGGCACCGACGCCACCACCTCGGCCCAGGCCGTCGGGGTGGCGCGGGCGATGGCCCGCCCCGGCTCGCCGGCCACCGCCGAGGGGGTGCGGCTGTGGGCCACCATCGGGCTCCACCCCCACGACGCCTCCCACGGGGTGGCCACCCTGGAGGGCCTGCTGGCCGGGGAACTGGCCGACCCGTCGGCCTCCCCGCTGGTCGGCATCGGGGAGTGCGGCCTCGACTACCACTACGACCACTCGCCCCGGGCCGCCCAGCGGGAGGCGTTCGCCGCCCAGATCGAGTTGGCCACCCGCCACGACCTGGCCCTGGTGGTCCACACCCGCGAGGCCTGGGACGACACCGTGGACATCCTGGCGTCGACCGGGGTCCCCGAGCGCACCGTCATCCACTGCTTCACCGGCGGACCCGCCGAGGCGCGGCGCTGCCTGGACCTCGGGGCCCGACTGTCGTTCAGCGGCGTGGTCACCTTCAAGTCCGCCGACGAGGTCCGGGCGGCGGCCGCCCTCTGTCCGCTCGACCGGCTGCTGGTGGAGACCGACTCGCCCTTCCTGGCCCCGGTCCCGCACCGGGGGTCGGTCAACGAGCCGGCCCGGGTCCCCCTGGTGGGGGCGGCGGTCGCCGCCGCCAAGGGCCTGACGGCGGCCGCGGTCGCCGGGGCTGCCACCGCCAACGCGTCGGCCCTGTTCGGCTTGTGAACAAGTGCACGAGGGCGCACCGGCGGTGACCTGGGACCTTTCCCGGGTTTGATCCGGGCGGGGGAACCCCTCTAACGTCGTGGTCGCGGCCGCTGCTCTCAGCGGTCGTTTTCCTATCGGACGGCTTGGAGGAGACGGCCGGTGGGGAAGGCGTACCCCGTCCCCGACCGAAGGTGGAGCTCTGAGGACCCCGATCCATCGGGGCAGCCGGCACGGCGCCGCGCTGCTCCTCTGTGGTGCACTGCTCGTGGTGCCCCTGGTGCTGAGCCAGGCGGACACCGGCGCCTCGGCGGCGGCCCCGCGGGACCGTGCCGCCCGGTCCGACGGCCCCGGCCCGACCGTCCCCGTCACCCTGCCGTCCTGGCAGCTGGCCGTCGACCGGACGGCTTCCGGCCCGGCTGCGGCCACGCCGGCCCAGACGTCCGCCGACGTGACCCAGTCGGCGGCCCCGACCACCGCTCCGCCCGCGGCCCCCCCGACCACGACCACCACGACGGCGCCCCCGCCGCCGACCACGACCACGACCACCACCAGCGCACCGCCGCCGACCACCCGACCGGTCCCGACCGCCGGGCGGGAGGGGGTCGTCACCTACTACGCCGACCCGGGCGGTCCCGGCACCTGCGCCAGCCCGGCGCTCCCGTTCGGCACCGTCGTGACCATCACCGACCCGGACGACGGGGCCAGCGTGGCGTGCACGGTGGACGACCGCGAGGCGGACAGCGCCAGGCAGATCGACCTGGACACCGCCACCTTCGCCGAGCTCGCCCCGCTCTCCCAGGGTGTGATCGACGACGCCGAGCTGAGCTGGTGAGACACTGACGGCGTGACCTGCGCCGGAGCCGACCGTTGACGCACGGTCCGGCCGACATCCGGTCCCTGCTGGCGGAGCACGACCTCCGGCCCAGCCGGGCCCTGGGCCAGAACTTCGTGGCCGACGGCAACACCGTGCGCCGGATCGTGCGCCTGGCCGGGGTCGACGCCGGAAGCCGGGTGCTCGAGATCGGGGCGGGGCTGGGCTCGTTGACCCTGGCCCTGGCCGAGTCGGGGGCCGAGGTGACGGCCGTGGAGATCGACACCCACGTGCTGCCGGTGCTCCGTGCCCAGGTGGAGCCCCACGGCGTCACCGTGGTGGAGGCGGACGCCCTCCGTCTCGATTGGGACCGTCTGCTCGGGGAGCCCGATCCCGGCCGTCCGTGGACCCTGGTGGCCAACCTGCCCTACAACGTGGCCACCCCGCTGCTGGTGCGGGTCCTCGAGGAGGCACCGCAGGTGGGTACCGTCCTGGTGATGGTCCAGCGGGAGGTGGGGGAGCGCCTGGCGGCCGGTGCCGGGGACGACGCCTACGGGGCGGTGTCGGTCAAGGTGGCCTACTGGGCCGATGCCTCGGTGGTCGGGCGGGTGCCGGCCACGGTGTTCATCCCCCGCCCCAAGGTGGAGTCCGTCCTGGTCCGGATGGTCCGGCGCCCCCGGCCGGCGGGGGCGGCCGGCGACGTGGCCTACGACCGCCTGTTCACGGTGGTGCGGGCCGGGTTCGGGCAGCGGCGCAAGATGCTCCGACGGTCGCTCGACGGGGTGGTGCCACCCGGTGCCTTCGAGGGGACGGGGATCCCGTCCACCGCCCGCGCCGAGGAGCTGGGTCTCGAGGAGTGGGGGCGCCTGGCCTCCTGGGCCCCGGGCCCGGACGGCGCCCGGTGAGCGGCCGGCCGGGGACCCCGGCACCGGCCGGGGTGGAGGTCGAGGCGCGGGCCAAGCTCACGCTGTCGCTGCGGGTGACCGGCGTGCGACCCGACGGCTACCACCTCCTGGAGTCGGAGATGGTCACGCTCGATCTGGCCGACACGCTGGTGATCGGGCCCGGCGACGGGCTCACCGTGGTGACCGGGGGCGGCGGGGATCCCGCCGCGGTGCCCGACGGCGACGACAACCTGGTGGTTCGGGCGCTCGCCGCCGCCGGGCGCCGGGCGTCGGTCCGCCTGGTCAAGCGGATCCCCGCCGGTGCGGGCCTGGGGGGCGGGTCGGCCGATGCCGCCGCCGCCCTGCGGTGGGCGGGCTGCACCGATCTCGGGGTGGCGGTCACCCTCGGGGCGGACGTCCCGTTCTGTGTGGCGGGAGGGCGGGCGCTGGTCACCGGGATCGGCGAGCGTCTCCGGCCGCTGCCCTTCCGTTCGCAGGCCCTGGTCCTGCTCCTGCCACCGTTCGGGGTGGCGACGGACGCCGTCTACCGGATGTGGGACCGGATGGCGTCCGACGGGACGCTCCCGGAACCCGGGACGGCGGTCAACGACCTGGAGGCACCGGCCACCGCCGTCGAGCCGCGGTTGCGGCCGTGGCGCGATCTGCTGGCGGCGGCGACCGGCCGGGAGCCGCGACTGGCGGGCAGCGGCTCCACGTGGTTCGTGGAAGGCACGCCGGAGTCGCTCGGAATCGCCGGCAGGCGGTCGCTGACCCTCGGGGAGGAGGAGGCCCGGCTGGTGCCGGTGCACACCACCCCGGCGGTCACGCTCTGAGTCGCCCCGGGCCCGTCGGACGGGCGGGGGCGGACGGTCGGTCGGCTACTTGCCCGCCCGGCGCTGCCAGCGGGTGGCCTTCAGCATCTTCTTGTGCTTCTTCTTGCGCATGCGCTTGCGGCGCTTCTTGATCAGGGATCCCATGTCGTGCGGCAGGCTAGCCGCCCGCCGCCGGGGGCGCCATGTGGGGGCCTCGTGGCCCGGTCCCGCCGCCGGGGCGGGGGATCATCCCGGGGGGAGCCCGGCCGGGGACGGGATCTCCGGGAGGCTGAAGCGGAAGAGGGCCCCGCCCCCCGGCGCCTGGGTGGCGTCCACCGAACCGCCCTCCTCCCGGGCCACCTGGGCGACGATGGCCAGGCCCAGGCCGGAGCCGGGCAGGCCACGGGCGGCCGGGGCCCGGTAGAAGCGGTCGAAGAGGTGGTCGAGGTCGGCGTCGGCGATGCCCGGGCCGTGGTCGCGCACGAGCACGGTGCCCTCCGAGCAGCTGACCTCCACCGAACCCCCTTCCGGGCTCCACTTCAAGGCGTTGTCCAAGAGGTTGCCCACCGCCCGCTCGATGCGCGGCCGCGACCCGAGCACCCAGGACGGCGTGATGAAGGCGGTGAAGGTGACCCCGCGGCTGCGGCCGTGGGTGGTGGCCACCCCCACCGCCTCCTCCACGATCAGGTCGAGCCGCACCGGCTCCGAGGTGCGGTCGGGCAGCTCGCCCCGGGCCAGCTCGGCCAGGTCCGCCACCACCGAGGTCAGCTCGTCGAGCTGGGTCAGGACGTCGCCGATCAGCACCTCCCGCTCCTCGGGGGCCAACTCGTCGAGCCGGCGGGCGACCTCCATGTTGGTCCGGAGGCTGGTGAGGGGCGTCCGGAGCTCGTGGGAGGCGTCGAGCACCAGCTGGCGCTGGGAGTCGCGGGAGGTGTCGAGGGCCTGGAGGAGGCGGTTGAACGCCCGGCGGAGCCGGCCGAGCTCGTCCATGCCGCCGGGGTCGAGGCGCCGCGAGACGTCGGTGGTCTCGGCCAGCTCCTCCACGGTGGAGGTGAGACTGTTGAGCGGTCCGAGCACCGCCCGGCCGACGCCCAGGCCGAGCAGGATGGCCAGCGCCACCCCGAGGATGGCGATGATCCACAGGGCGAAGGCCAGGTGGCGGAGCTCCTGGTTCACGCCGGTGAGCGGGAGGGTGAGCTGGAGGGCGCCCCCGCCGGACGGGGTGGTCTCGATCGGCGCGCTTCCGTCCGCCCGGGTGTTGCCCTGGTAGTACCAGCCGCCGGGCAGCGGGATGGCCACCTGGCGGACGGCGGTGGCCGTGCCGCCGATGTCGACGGTGGTGGAGAAGTACACCGTGGGGCCCTGGCCGCCGGTGGAGGCCACCTGCCGGACCAGGTCGGGGACCGGCAGCACCTGGGGGTCGTTGGGGCTCACCGTGCCGCCGGCGTAGGCGATCTGCTGGCACTCGCCGACGGTGGCCGAGCTGCAGACATTGGCGATCTGGTAGTACTCGCCGTTGACCAGGGCCGTCTTCTGCTGGTCGAGGATGGACTGTCCGTCCTGGGCCAGGTTCACGTCGATGGAGCCCACCAGCGAGTTGTGGGCCACGACGAAGGCCGCCACCGAGGCGAGGACCACGGCGGCCATGACGGCCACCGTGGCCGCCATCACCAGTCGGGTGCGGAAGGTCACCCGGCGGCCCGGGGTGCCGGTGGCCGGCGGGCCGACCCGACCGTCATGGCTCGCGGAGCACGTAGCCGACGCCCCGGGCGGTGTGGATCAACCGTGGCTCGCCGCCCTCCTCGGTCTTCCGCCGGAGGTAGCCGACGTAGACGGCGAGCGAGTTGGTCCCCGAGTCGAAGGTGTACCCCCAGACCCGGTCGAGGATCAGTTCCCGGGTGAGCACCTGGCGCGGGTGGCGGAGCAGCAGCTCGAGGAGGTCGTACTCGATCCGGGTGAGCGAGAAGGACCGGTCGCCGCGGCGGGCCTCGCGGCTGGCGGGGTCGAGCGAGAGGCCCGAGAAGGTCAGCACCTCACCGTCGTCGCCGTCGGTGCGTCGCCGGAGGAGGGCCCGGAGACGGGCCAGGAGCTCGGCCAGCGCGAAGGGCTTGACCAGGTAGTCGTCGGCGCCGGCGTCGAGGCCCTGGACGCGGTCGTTGATGGCGTCCCGGGCGGTCAGCATCAGGACCGGGGTGTCGTCACCGGCCGCCCGGAGGCGGCGGCAGACGTCGAGCCCGTCGATGGTGGGCAGCCCGATGTCGAGGACCACGGCGTCGGGCGGGCGGACGGCGATCTCCTCCAGGGCGGCCGGCCCGTCGGCGGCCAGCGAGACGTCGTAGCCCTCGAGGCGGAGCGCCCGGTTGAGCGCACCGCTCACCGCGGGATCGTCGTCGACCACCAGGACTCGCATCGAGCCCGGAGCCTATCGGGGCACCGACCGGCCGCCGTGGCGGCGGGACACCCGGGGGGAGTCGGGGGTCGGCCCGTGACGTCGGACCGAGCAGCCGCTGACTAGCCTGACGCGGTCGTCCCGCGCACGGCGGATCGGCGATCCGAGGTAGTTCAATTGGCAGAACGCTGGCCTTTGGAGCCAGATGTTGGAGGTTCGAGCCCTCCCCTCGGAGCCGGCGGTTCCCGCCCGCTCAGGTCAGGTCAGGTCAGTGCCGGCCAGCGGTCGCGTGCCTCCCGGGCGTAGCGCCCGGCGAGCTGGCGCGAGAACTGCAGGGCCTTGCCGATGTCGGTCACGGCCATCCCGTTGTCGAGGGCCACCGCCACCAGCGCCACCCGGCACTCGTGGCGGGCCCGCTCGTGGGCGGTCACCGCCTCGGTCATCGTGTCGCGGCCCTTGCCGGCCCGGTTGGCGCAGATCATCTCGAGGATCCGCCCCTCCCGGATCTCCGCCAGGGGAAAGTCGTAGAACTGCTCGTAGGCATGGAGTACGGCGGCCAGTTTCAGCGCGGCCGTGCGGTGGTCGAGGAGGGCCTGGTAGGTGGCCCGCTCGTAGACGGTCCGGCCCGGGAGGTCGGCGTTGGGGTCGGACGCCGTCACCGGGCCGCCGTCACCACGGTCCTCGATCGGCGTCGATTCCATCCACACTCCCCAACGTGTCCTCCGGGGGCGTGTTCACCGCGGAGCGTTCCGAACAAGATAGGCGAATCCCGGACCCTCGGCGTTGGTTGTTACGCAACAGCGGGTTCGTCCCGGACGCCCGGGGTCAGTCGCGGGCGTGGCGGGCGCGGCTGCGCTGGCGCCCCCGGGTGTGCTGGTCGAGGATCACCTTCCGGAGCCGGACCGACTTGGGTGTCACCTCCACGCACTCGTCGTCGGCGATGAACTCGAGGGCCTGCTCGAGCGAGAGGAGCAGCGGGGGCGTGAGGCGGATGGCCTCGTCGGCGGAGGCGGACCGGATGTTGGTCTGCTTCTTCTCCTTGGTGGGGTTGACGTCCATCTCCTCGTCCCGGGCGTTCTCCCCGATGACCATGCCCTCGTAGACCTCGGTGCCGGGTGCCACCAGGAGGATGCCGCGCTCCTGCAGGCTCATGAGGGTGTAGCCGGTGGTGACGCCGCGACGGTCCGCCACCATCGAGCCGTTCCGCTTGGTCTTGAGGTCGCCGTGCCAGGGCTCCCAACCGTCGAAGACGTGGTGGAGCATGCCGGTACCGCGGGTCTCGGTCATGAACTCGGTCCGGAAGCCGACCAGCCCCCGGGCCGGCACCCGGTAGTCCATCCGCACCCAGCCGGTCCCGTGGTTCACCATCTCGATGAGCGTGCCCTTCCGGAGTGCCATGAGCTGGGTGACGACGCCCAGGTAGTCGTCGGGCACGTCGATGGCCACCCGCTCCATCGGCTCGTGGAGCTTGCCGTCGATCTCGCGGGTCACCACCTGCGGCTTGCCCACCGTCATCTCGAAGCCCTCGCGGCGCATGGTCTCCACCAGGACGGCCAGCTGCAGCTCCCCGCGACCCTGGACCTCCCAGGTGTCGGGGCGCTCGGTGGTGTCCACCCTGAGGGAGACGTTGCCCACCAGCTCGGCCTCCAGGCGGCCGAGGATCTGCCGGGCGGTGAGCTTCGACCCGTCGGCGCCGGCCAGCGGTGCGGTGTTGATCCCGATGGTCATGGACAGGCTGGGCTCGTCGACGGTGATCACCGGCAGCGGCCGCGGGTCCTCGGCGTCGGCCAGCGTCTCGCCGATGGTGATCTCGGCCATCCCGGCCACCGCGGCGATCTCGCCGGGGCCGGCCGCGGCGGCGTCCACCCGGTCCAGGGCGTCGGTGACGTAGAGCTCGGTGATCTTCGTCCGCTCGACGGTGCCGTCGATCTTGCACCAGGCGACCGTGGCCCCCTTGCGCAGGGTGCCGTTGTGGACCCGGCAGATGGCCAGCCGCCCCAGGTACGGGGAGGCGTCGAGGTTGGACACGATCGCCTGGAGGGGCGCCTCGGGGTCGAACCGGGGGGCCGGGATGTGGTCCAGGATGGCCTGGAAGAGCGGCTCGAGGTCGGTCCCCTCGACACCCTGCTCCGTCGCCGCCCATCCGGCCCGGGCGTTGGAGAAGAGGATGGGGAAGTCGATCTGGTGCTCATCGGCGTCGAGGTCGAGGAAGAGCTCCTCCACCTCGTGGACGACCTCGTCGATCCGGGCGTCGGGGCGGTCCACCTTGTTGACGACCAGGACGACCGGGAGGCGGGCCTCGAGGGCCTTGCGGAGGACGAACCGGGTCTGGGGGAGCGGACCCTCGGAGGCGTCCACCAGGAGGAGCACGCCGTCGACCATGGTGAGCCCCCGCTCGACCTCGCCCCCGAAGTCGGCGTGCCCCGGGGTGTCGATGATGTTGATCTTCACCCCGTTGTGGTTCACCGCGGTGTTCTTGGCGAGGATGGTGATGCCCTTCTCGCGCTCGAGATCGCCGGAGTCCATCACCCGCTCGTTGACCGACTCGTTCGCCCGGAACGCCCCGGACTGCCAGAGCATGGCGTCCACCAGGGTGGTCTTGCCGTGGTCGACGTGGGCCACGATGGCCACATTGCGGATGTCGTCACGGGTCTGCATGGGGGAGGCGGCCTTTCGGGGTGATGACGGGAGCGGCAACCGGGGTGGCGCGGGTGGCGCGACGGACCACCGGACGACCGTCGGGGGAGCCCACAGCCTACCGTTCCCCGCCGGAGCGGCTGACGCGTCCCGCCCGCCCACGCCGGTCGGTGCGGTGCCGGCGGGCCTCCACCGGGTCCGCCACCCGCCCTCCGGCCGCCCTCCGGCCGCCCTCCGGCCGTCCGGGATCCGGCGGTAGGCTGGTGGGCCGCGGACCGACACTTCGGGGGAGGGGCGACGCTGAGCAGAGGGAGAGCGCGCCGGGCACCCCTGGTGACCGCCGTGCTGGTGGTGGTCGCCGTCGGTGTCCTCGGGGTGCTGGCGGCACGGTTCGGCCTGCACGCCGGCGTGTCGTCGACGCCCCCGTCGGGGAGGGACGCGCCTGCCGCCGCGCCCGCCGAGCCCGTGGTGGTCCCGCCGGCGGCGGCCCGACCCTCCGTCCGCCCGGTGACGCACCCCGTGACCGCGCGGCCGGTGGCCGCGCAGGCGGCCGACGGCCCGACGACGGTGGTGGAGGCCGCCGCTCCGTTGCCGGCGGGGACCACGACGGTGGGACCGCTGCCCCCGGCCACCCGCCTGACCCTCGACATCGCCCTCCAGCCCGCCGACCCGCAGGCACTCGCCCGGCTCGCCGCCGCCGTCTCCACGCCGGGTTCGCCCGAGTACGGCCACGACCTGGCCCGGGGCCAGTTCGGTCCGCGGTTCGGGGCCCCGACGTCGTCGATCGACCGGGTCACGGCGGTGCTCGGCGCCGACGGCCTCCGGGTCGGGGTCCCCTCCGCCGACCGGCTCTCCCTGCAGGTGTCGGGGACCGCCGCCCAGGTCGAGTCGGCGTTCTCGACCGCCCTGGTGCTGGTGCGCCTCCCGGGCGGCCGCACCGCCTACACCGACCGCGTGTCCCCGTCGCTGCCGTCGACCGTGATCGGTGACGTCCAGGGGATCATCGGACTCTCGGACGTGGCGCAGCTGGAGCCGTCCGCCCTCCCCTCCCCACGACGGCTGGCGCCGGTGGCCCCCACGGCCCCTGCCGCCTCCGCCAGGACGGCCCACCTGTCCGGGCCGTCGCCCTGCGCCGCCGCCACCACCGATGCCGCCGACTACGGGGCGTGGACGGCCGACAAGCTGGCGACCGCCTACGGGTTCACCACCGCCTACGGGCAGGGTGACCTCGGCAGCGGGCAGACGGTGGCGCTCTTCGAGCTGGAACCGTTCCTGACCTCCGACGTGTCGGCCTTCGAGTCCTGCTACGGCATCTCCACGGCGGTCACCACCACCAACGTCGACGGTGGGCCGGGCACCGGGGCCGGGTCGGGTGAGTCGATCCTCGACATCGAGGACGCCGCCTCCCTGGCCCCGTCGGCGTCCGTCCACGTCTACCAGGCGCCCAACTCCGGCACGGGCAGCATCGACACCTACCGCAAGATCGCCACCGACGACACCGCCCGGGTGGTGAGCACCAGCTGGGGGCTGTGCGAGTCGGGCGAGGGCACGTCGAGCGCCGACGCCGAGAACCTGGTCTTCCAGGAGATGGCCGTCCAGGGGCAGACCATCGTGGCCGCCGCCGGGGACGACGGGTCGGAGGACTGCTACAACTACGACGGCTCGAAGGCCCTGGCGGTGAACGACCCGGCCAGCCAGCCGTGGGTCACCGGCGTGGGCGGGACCACCCTCTCCGCCGTCGGGCCGCCGCCCACCGAGCGGGTGTGGAACGACGGCCTGGCCAGCACCAACGGGGCGGGCGGGGGCGGGGCGTCGTCGCTCTGGAGCCGTCCGGCGTGGCAGACCGGAACCGGCACCTCGGGCACCGCCCGCCAGGTCCCGGACCTCTCGGCCTCCGCCGACCCCGACGACGGCTACCCGATCTACTACAGCGGTTCGTGGACCGCCTACGGCGGGACCAGCGCCGCCGCGCCCCTGGTCGCCGCGCTCGCCGCCCTGACCGACGAGGCGTGCCCCTCGGCCCCGGTCGGCTTCCTGGCCCCGCGGGTCGACGCCATGGGCTCGGCGGGCTCGGGGCTGAACGACATCACCTCGGGGAACAACGACTACACCGGCAGCCACGGGGGCGAGTACGCGTCGACCACCGGCTACGACATGGCGTCGGGGTGGGGCACACCGGACGGAGCCCAGTGGTTCGGCACCTCCTGTCCGACCCCGGTCACCTCGCCGACGGTGGTGCCGGCCGAGAACCTGACCGGCGCATCGACCACCTACCGGGTCGGCTTCACCACGTCCGGCTCCTCGCTGATCGCCAGCATGCCGGCCGGCGACGTCATCACCCTGGTGGGACCCACCGGAACGGTGTTCCCGGCGACGGCGTCCAAGTACACGATCACGGTCGGCAGCGGGACGGCGACGGCCGCCACGTCGGCCGCGGCCTACGCGGCGGACGGATCGACGACCGACAACGCCGTGATCCTCGCGATACCCGCGGCCATCGGGCGGTCGACGTCCGTGGTGGTGTCCGCCTCGGGGGTCACCAACGCACCGACCGACGGGAGCCAGGCATTCACCGTGGCCACCACCGCGGATCCGGCGCCGGCATCCGCCTCGCTGGTCCTGGCCGGTGCGGCCTCCACCGCCACCACCAGAGGTTCGGCATCACCCGCCACCGTGGTCGGTGACGGGGTCGCCACCTCGACGGTGAGTGTGGTCCTCGAGGACGCCTCCGGCTACCCGGCGACCGGCCGGTCGGTCTCCCTCGCCCAGGGCACCGGCCACTCGGTGATCACCACGTCGCCGGCGACCACCAACAGCTCGGGGGTCGCCACCTTCACCGTCGCCGACACCACCGCCGAGGCGGTCACCTACACCGCCACCGACACCACCGACTCGGTGGTCCTCAGTGCCGCCGGGGACACCGCGACGGTCACCTTCACCACCCCGGTGGCTTCCGCCGGCACCTCCACGGTCACCGCCACGCCGGCGACGGTCGCTGCCGACGGGGTCGGTTCGTCCACCGTCACCGTCACCCTGAAGGACGGCAACGGGGTGACCCTGTCCGGCAAGTCGGTCTCCCTCGCCCAGGGCACCGGCCACTCGGTGGTCACCACCTCCCCGGCCACCACCAACG
>Ga0181519_10000636_pt1 | contig 31864 bp, 29 predicted proteins | sample PEATcosm2014_Bin_26_FD_121102 | JGI IMG/M metagenome (GOLD analysis project Ga0181519, IMG submission 121102) | Peatland microbial communities from MTU Mesocosm Facility, Houghton, MI, USA - PEATcosm2014_Bin02_10_metaG | ecosystem: Environmental > Terrestrial > Soil > Wetlands > Peat | place...
CGTGGACAGGCCGGATTCCTGCGAGATGCCGGCGCCGGTGAGCACGACGATGGCGGGCGGTTTCATGGCCCCGAGATTACCAGCCCGCCCGTCTATGAGGCTAGGCGGGGCCGGGATTTACAGCAGCCGGATTTCCTGTCCGCGCGCCAGGCTGCCTTCGCTCAGGGGCGTGGCCAGGAAGCCCATGACCTCGAAGACGCCGCGTTGCGGCGAGCCTTTATAGCCGCGCTTCTTCAACAGACCCGCTATCGCCTGCAACACCGGCAAATCGCGCTGGCCGGTGATGGGATTGGCCTCGGTGGCCTGGCAACGCTCGCAGGCGTCCTGGATGCGGAATTTGAGCTTGCCCACCATGAATTCGCGCGTGCCGGGAAAATCATTCGCCCAGACGAGCTCGGTAAAGGGCTCGCCGTCGTCGTACCAGACATTCATGCGGAAGCGTTCGGGCCGGATATCCCATCCGGTCTCGGAGGCCAGCGCCCGCACCGTGGCGAGATTGAGAAAGGACACGGTCGGCCCGTGCTTGAACGGATCGGTATCGACCAGATTGTATTTTTCCTCGGTGTCGAGCGTGGCGACTTCCTTTTCGCCGAGCGTGGCCGCGACCTTTTGCAACCAGGCCGGCTCCGGCTTGCCGTGGGAAAGAACCGGCGTCTGCGCCGCCATTTCCGGCGTGTTCATGCAGACGCGAAAATGAATCTTGTCCATCCAGCCGTCGCCCTGCTTGGGCGTGCGCTTGATGCCGAAGCGGCGGTCGCCGACGATCCCGACTTGCGGATTGATGCGCAGCGATTCCGGGCGCTGTTCGCGCGCCCCCTTCACCGGGAAAAAACAGATTTCCTCGACCTTTGGCATGGAACACCTATTCCATCACGAAACGATGTTTGAAACGAGGCGGGAAACCGGAGCGGCGGGCGCCCCTTGTCTCGCCCGGCCCTCGCCCGGCGCCGGATTTCTCCGGCGCCGGGTTTGGCACTCGCGGGGGTAAGCCACCACCCTTACCCGCCCGCCGTCACGTCACGTACAACCAGGCGCGCCCATCCTCACACACGGGCATGGCTGCGATTGAGATCGGCCTGAACCGCTTCCGCCGCCTTGGGCGTGCGCTTGTAGACCGACATGATCCAGATGATGCCGATCGCCATATAGACCAGGAAGCCATAGGGGAAGTATTGCACCGGCGGATCCGGGATCGGATAGACGCTGCCCACCGCCGGGATCGCCAGCAGGATCATGGCCGCGACGCAGCCCACGACATGCGTTGCGGTCATCTCGCCGAGCCGTTTCAGATAAACCGGCGCGGCAAGGGTGACCAAGCCGTAAGCCACGATGAAGCCGAAGGCGGCGCAGGTGCCGACATCGTTGAAGGCATCGAGCGGCGCCACGCCGCCGATGTACATCGCCGACGGCACCAGGAAAGCCAGCAGGCTCATGATGATGACGGCGATGTGCGGCGTCTCGTTCTTCTTATGCGCGTTGGCGGTCGCGGCATGGAAGATGCCGTGACGGCCCATCGCATAGATCACCCGGCCGCCCGCGTTGAGACAGGACATGCACAAGGCGAAGAAGCTGACCATCGCGCCGATCGACAGCGGAATCGCCAGCAACGGCACGTTGGAAAGCTGGGCCAGGACGTTCAAGGGCGCGTCGATCTGGTCCAGCGTGGTCGTGTAGCCGCGCGTGCCCATCACTTCGACATATGTCACGAAGACGAAGAACAGGCCCGCGAGGATAAGGCTTACCGAGACCGCCCGCGGAATCGATTTGAGCGGGTTTTTCGCCTCGTCGCCGAAGGCGGTGGCAGATTCGAACCCGACCAAGGAGAAGATCGCCACCACGACGCCGAGACCGACGCTCGACCAGGGCAAGGCGCTGACCGTGACCTGCGGCGTATCGAAGACGAAATGGTGCTGGAACAGCACGATGAAGCACAGCAGCAGGATGCAGGACACCGAGAGACCCTCGAGGATCAGCGTCAGCACGAGGGAGAACTGCACGTCCTTCCACGCGCAAAACCCGCCGATGGTGACGCAGATCGCGAACAGGACGATGAAGGGCAGATGCAGGCCCATCATGCCGAGCAGCGTGTCGGCGAAGATCGAAAAGCCGGTGACGCCGGCCATCGAGATGCCGAGATAGGCCCAGATCAGCGCCCAGCCGCCGATGCCCCCCGCCGTCAGGCCGAGACCGCGGCAGATATAGGCATACATCGAGCCCGATGTGGTCGACCGTGCCGCGAATTGGTTGAGGTTGTAGGCGACGAACAGGAGCATGACGGTGCCCAAGGCATAGGACAACCAGCTCCAATCCCCGGTGTTGGAATACATCACCGGGACGATCAACGCCGCGGTCATGGTCGGCGAGATCAGCGCAATGTTCTGCGCCAGCAATTCGTAGAAGTTGAGACAGTTCGGCTTAAGCCGCGAAGACGTAATCATGTGACAGCCCCCTATTCACACAAGGCTGGCGACGTCCCGCGCCATGTCGGGGCCCGATCTCCCTAGCAGCCGTTATTTCTACTCGACCATTGCACCAGCCTATGCTGCTAATGGCCCAGTCGAAACATCCAGTTTCCAAATATCAGGGGGTCCAGATGCTCCGCCCGTGGGAATTCAAAATCGCCATACGCCGCGGCGGCCACATCGCGGTCTATCTGCAGATCGCCCACGCGCTGATCGAGGAGATCCGCCGCGGCCGATTGGCGCCCGGCAGCGCCTTGCCGGGCACGCGCGAGCTGTCCGAGAGCCTCGCCATCAACCGAAAAACCGTGGTCGACGCCTATGACGAACTTGCTGCGCAAGGTTGGGTCAAAACCGACCGCACCCGCGGCACTTTCGTTTCATCGGAATTGCCGATCCTGAAAGAAAACAACGGCGGCGCGCAGAATCCGCGGCGGGCGCATATGCCGGACCGGCCCGATTACCGTTTGGTGGGCACCGCGCCCAATATTGCGGCATTCCTGCCCGAAAAAAATCTTCTGATCTTCGACGACGGCGCGCCCGATACGCGCCAGGTTCCGGCCGCGGCCTTGGGCCGGGCCTATCGTTCGGCGCTGATTCGCGCGGCGCAACGCAACGAACTGGGTTACGGCGATCCGCGCGGCTCGCTCGCCTTGCGCCAAGCGGTGTCCACCATGCTCAATGTCGATCGCGGCCTCAGCACCACGCCCGACAATATCTGCCTCACCCGCGGCAGCCAGATGGCGATATATCTCGCGACCCGCATTCTGGCCGGGGCGCGCGACCCGGTGGTAATGGAGGAGCTGAGTTATCCGCCGGCGCGCGAGGCGTTTCGCGCCGCCGGCGCCGAGGTTTTGCCGGTCGGCATCGACGCCTCGGGCATGCTGATCGACGAGCTGGAAGCGACCTGCCGCAAGCGGCGCGTGCGCGTGGTTTATGTGACGCCGCATCATCACTTCCCCACCACCGTGTTGCTGAAGCCCGACCGTCGGTTGCGGCTTTTGGCGCTGGCCGAGCAGTTCGGCTTCGCCATCGTCGAGGACGATTACGACCACGAATTCCATTTCGTCCACCAGCCGATGCTGCCGCTGGCCAGCGTCGATCCCTGGGGCAAGGTGGTCTACATCGGCTCGATGTCGAAGCTGCTGACGCCGAGCCTGCGCCTGGGCTATATCGCGGCGCCCAAGGCCTTCGTCGACCGGGCCTCCGCCGAGATCATGATGATCGACCGCCAGGGCGACCCCGCCACCGAGCGCGCCGTGGCCGAGCTGATCGCCGATGGCGAGCTTCACCGCCACACCCGCAAGGCGATGCGGGTTTACGCCGAGCGCCGGCTGATGATGGCCAAGCTGCTGACCGAACGTTTCGGCGACCGCATCGAATTCATCCTGCCCGATGGCGGCCTCGCCATCTGGGTGAAATTCACCGACAAGATCGACATGAACGATCTGGCGGCGGCGGCTTATGCCAAGGGCGTCAAGATCTTGCCCGGCGGCGCCTTCACCGTCTCGGGCAAGCCGATCCGGGCCTCGCGGCTGGGATTTGCCAGCATGAATTTCGCCGAACTCGACAGCGCGACCCGCCGGCTGCGCCAGGCGCTGGGCGCGATCACATAAGCGGGCGCGGATATTGCATAGTATCGAGGGATGACGCTCGACCCGCTCACGCTGTTCGGCTTGTTCGCGGTGACCGCGATGCTGGTCAGCTACGCGCTGGAAAGCCGCAGCGATTGGTACATCCTGGCTTTCGCCGGGGCGTGCGTGCTGGGCTCGGCCTATGGATTTCTGCAAGGCGCGTGGCCCTTCGGCGCGGTCGAGGCGATTTGGGCGGTGGTGGCCGCGCGGCGGTGGTGGCAGGCCGACTTTGCTAAAAAACCCGCTGGCAAAAAACCTGCCGGAAAAATAAAGCGCCGGCGGGCGCTTAGCTCTTAAGCCCGGTAAGCCAATCTTCGAGACAGGTTTTGGCCATGGGTGCCAGTTCGCCCGCGAATTTCACGGCGTCGGCGCGCAGCTTCGGCACCGATACCCGCGGCGTGGTGGCGATCTCCAGCGTGTGACCGACATACCAGCGCTCCAGGCCGCGCGCGGATATTTCAAGGTGAAATTGCAAGGCCAGGCCGTGGCGCTTCAATGCGAAGGCCTGGTTGGGGGTTTTGGGCGTGGAAGCGAGCTGAACCGCGCCCGAAGGCAGATCGAACGTGTCGTTGTGCCAATGCAGCACGCGGGTGCCGGGCTTGATCTTGGCCAGCGGCGATTCGCGGCCCGCGGCGCTCAAGCTGATCGCCGACCAGCCGAGTTCCTTGAATCCGGCGGCATAGACCTTGGCCCCCAGCGCGCGCGCCATGAGTTGCGCGCCCAGGCAAATGCCGAGCACCGGCTTTCCCGCCTTGAGGCGTTTTTCAATAAGCGCGATTTCGGGCTTGAGGAAGGGATAGAGGTCTTCCTGATAGGCGCCTATCGGCCCGCCCAAAACCACCAGCAGATCGCAAGCAGCGAGATCGGGCGACGAAAGATCATCTATCGAGGCTTCCCGATAAGACACTTTATATCCCGCCGCTTCCAGAATAGGGCCGAAGGCGTCGAGATCCTCGAAGGAAACATGGCGGATGGCGATGGCGGTCGGCATGAAGGTTAGACCTTGCCGGGGGAATGTCTCGCCTGCGCTTCGGCCTTGAAGGGCCGCGCCAGCAGCGCCTCGATGGCGCGGTTGACGTCGGCGCCGTGGTGCAGGATCGCCGCCACTGCCTCGGAGATCGGCATTTCGATGCCGAGTTTTTTGGCCAAGGCGGCGCAGGCGGCCGAGGATGTCACGCCCTCGGCAACCGAACGGCGCGAGGCCAAAATCTCGGCGAGCTGGCGCCCTTCGCCCAGCGCCATGCCGAGGGAAAGATTGCGCGATTGCGGCCCGGTGCAGGTGAGGACGAGATCGCCCAGGCCCGACAACCCCATCAGGGTTTCGGGGCGGCCGCCCAGGGCCAAGGCCAGGCGCACCATTTCGGCCAAGCCGCGGGTGATGACCGAGGCCCGGGCGTTGTCGCCGAATTTCTTGCCCATGATAATGCCGCAGGCGATGGCGAGCACGTTCTTGACAGCACCCCCCACCTGCGCGCCGGTGAGATCGTCGGAAAGATAGGGGCGGAATCCCCGCGCGCCGAAGGCGTCGGCCAGGGACTTGCCCAAGACCTGATCCGCCACCGCCAGGGTCACCGCCGTGGGCAGGCCATTCGCCACCTCGGCGGCGAAAGTGGGGCCGGAGAGCACGGCCAAGGGCATGCCCGGCAACACCGCGGCCGCCGCCTCGCTCATCAAGGCGCCGGTCTTTTCCTCGATGCCCTTGGCGCAGATGATGACCGGCGTGTGCTTGGCCAGCGCCGGCGCCAAAATCCGGGAGATTTCGCGCAGATGCTGCGCCGGCGGGACCAGCAATATCGCGTCGGCCCGCCCCGCTTCGGCCAGGTTCGCCGTCGCCAGGATGCCGGATTCGAGCTTGATGCCGGGAAGGAAAACCGGATTTTCGCGCGTGCGGTTGATGGCGTCGACCACCTCGGCTTCGCGCGCCCACAGCACGACCTCGCGCCCGGCGCGGCGCAGGATTTGCGCCAGCGCGGTGCCCCAGGCGCCGCCGCCGATAACGCCGAAACGCTGCATGACGCCGCTACCGCCCCCCGCGAATCATCTCTGGACGAATCCGGCCTGGATGAAACACGGGAGACGGCAGCGGCGCAAGCACGGCTTGGTTCAGGCCCTACTTCACCATGTCGGCGCCGACCTGGCACACGGTCGCGTCTTGCGAGCCGGTGCCGCCGGAGCAGCCGATGGCGCCGATGATCTTGCCGTTCTCGACCAGCGGGATGCCGCCACGCGAGGCGATCACGTCGTCGAGCGTCAGCACATAGACATTGCCGTGCTGCACCGCGTCCTCGAACGCCTTGGTCGGACGGCGGTATTTCGCCGCGGTGCGGGCCTTGTGCTGCGAGATCGCGATCGAGGCGAGCTGGGAGTTGTCCATGTGCGCGAAGGCGACCAGATTGCCGCCGGAATCGACCACCGAGACGTTCATCGCCCAGCCGCGCTTCTTGGTTTCGGCGACGACCGCGTCGATCAATTGACGGGCATGGGCGAGGGTGATCGGCGCGCCATAGGGTTGGTTGAACGGCATGGCGTCCGGCACCACGTCGAGCGGATTGGCCGGCGGGGTTGCGTCTTGGGCGAAAGCCGGAACTGCCAACAAGGCGAGCCCGGTGACAAAAATGGCGAGTTTATGGAACTTCATAGGCTGATCCCTCCTGATAAGTTTTTTTATGAAAGCGTTCTTTGAACGCCCAACATTTTAGCCCGCAAAACCGGGCCGGGCCAAGCGCCGAAGCTAAGTCATAAGCAGCTGTAATATATCGTCTTTTAGCCGGTTTTTGCGCGCGGGTTTGGATCGAGCGGCCAGCGCGGGCGGGGCGCGAAATCGAGCCCATCGACGACACCCTGCTTGAAGCGCTCGATGCCGGCCCAGGCGATCATTGCCGCATTGTCGGTGCACAGATTGGGCGGCGGGAGGACGAGAGCACAGCCATGTTTCGCGGCGAGAGCGCCGAGCCCGTCGCGCAAATCCCGGTTGGAAGCAACACCGCCGGCCGCCACCAGATGGCGCGCTGCGGGATGACGCGCGCGGAATATCGCCAGCGCGTTGGCGGTGCGATCAATGAGGCAATCGATGATCGCTGCTTGCAGCCCGGCCGCGAGATCGGCCACGTCGCGCGGGCTTGGCTCGCCCAGTTTTTCCACGGTTTGCGCCAGAGCGGTTTTCAATCCCGAGAATGAAAAATCACAGCCCGGGCGGCCCGCCATCGGCCGGGGCAAGGGAAAGCGCGCCGGATTGCCGGTTTCGGCGGCGCGCGCCACCGCGGGGCCGCCGGGATAGGAGAGACCCAGCAACTTCGCGCCCTTGTCGAAACATTCTCCCGCCGCGTCGTCCACGGTGGTGCCCAGCCGGGTGTAACGCCCGACCCCCGCGACGATCTGGAGCTGGCAATGCCCGCCCGAGACCAGCAGCAGGAGATAAGGAAAGGGCACCTCCGCCACCAGCCGGGCCGACAGCGCATGGCCCTCGAGATGGTTGACCGCGATGAAGGGCAAATCGCGCGCATAGGCGATCGCCTTGGCTTCCATCACGCCCACCATGATGCCGCCGATGAGGCCGGGGCCGCCGGTTGCCGCCACGGCGGATAGATCGCCGAAGCCCACCCCCGCCTGTTCCAGCGCCGCCGTGATCAACCCGTCCAAGTGGTCGAGATGCGCGCGCGCCGCGATCTCGGGCACGACGCCGCCATAGGGGCGATGCGCCTCCATTTGCGAAAACACCAGATTGGCGCGGATGCGGCCCCCGCCTGCATTGCCCCCGCCTTCATTGAGAGGCTCGTCCGACACCACCGCGCAGGCGGTTTCGTCGCAGCTGGTTTCGATGCCCAATATCAGCATGAACATGAGCTTAGCATGCGGCCCGATTGTTTTGCCTGGCGCGTCGGGCCATCCTGGGACATGGCCGGAAAGCGCAAAGCACCAGGAAAACCGGACGGCGATGAAGCCGCGCTCGCCGCCGAGGCCGCGCGGCAATTCCGCGCCGGCAATTTGGCCGAGGCCGAAGCGTTGATGGAACGCGCCGTGGCGCTTTACCCCAAGGATGCGCGGGCCTGGTTCGGCCTGGGCGAGATGCAACAGGCGCGCGGGCGGCTGGAACCGGCGGCTTCGAGTTACGGCAAGGCCGTCGATCTCGATCCCAGGCTCGCGCCCGCCCACAACAATCTCGCCATGGCGTTGCACGCGCTGGGCAAGCCGGAAGACGCGCTGGCCAGCGTCGAGCGCGCGCTCGCGATTGAGCCGGGATTCGCCCTGGCGTTGAACCTGCGCGGCATCGTGCTCCAGACGCTGGGGCGGAGCGGCGAAGCCGAAGCGAGTTTGCGCCGCGCGATCGCGCTCGATCCCAGGCTTGTAGTGGCGTTCAACAATCTCGGCACCGCGTTGATGGCGCAAGGCAGGGCGTCCGAGGCGAAGGATGCGTACCGCCAAGCGCTGGCCTTGCGGCCCGGCTATCTCGCGGCGCGCAGCAATCTCTTGATGTGCCTGCAATACGATCCGGAAATCTCGCCCGAGGATCTTTTCCGGGAGCATGTGGAATACGGCAAGCTCGCGGCCCCCCGGGCGAAGCCGGCGGCACACAAAAACTCCCGCGATCCGGAAAGGGTTTTGCGCATCGGTTACGTGTCGCCCGATCTGCGTCGCCACCCGGTGGGATATTTTCTGGCGCCGGTATTGGCCCATCACGATGCCGTGCATTTCGAGACGGTTTGCTATTACGGCCACGCCCAAGAGGACGAAGTCACGGCCACGTTGAAGCGCCACGCCAAGCGGTGGTGCCCGACCCTGGGGCTCGGCGACCGCGATCTCGCCGAACTCATCCGCCGGGACGGCATCGATATTCTGGTCGATCTGGCCGGGCATACCGCGTTGAACCGCCTGCCGGTTTTCGCCCTGAAGCCCGCGCCGGTGCAGGCGAGTTGGGCGGGCTATACCGGCACCACCGGCATGACGGAGATCGATTACCTCATCACCGATCGCTGGGAAAATCCGCCGGGCAGCGAGGCCTACGCCACGGAGAAACTGGCGCGTTTGCCCGATGGCTATGTCTGCTACGCGCCGCCGGACTACGCGCCGGAGGTGGGGCCCTTGCCGGCGCTGGCATCGGGGGCAATCACCTTCGGCTGCTTCAATAATCTGGCCAAGATCAACGGCCAGGTGATCGCGCTCTGGGCGGAATTGCTGCAAGCCTTGCCGGGTTCGCGGCTATTGCTCAAAAATAAAGAGCTACGCGAGGAGCCCGCACGCCGGCGCGTGGCGGTGGCTTTCGCGGCTTCGGGCGTGGAAGATTCGCGCGTCATGCTCGAAGGCCCGGCGCCGCACCGCCAATTCCTGGAACGCTATAACGGCGTCGACATCGCGCTCGATCCCTTTCCCTATTCCGGCGGGTTCACCACGCTTGAAGCCTTGTGGATGGGCGTGCCGGTGGTGACGCGTGGCGGCACAAGCTTCGCCGCGCGGCATTCCTTGAGTCATTTGACCGTTGCGGGCTTGAGCGAGCTGGTGGCCCCGGATCAACCGGGCTATATCGCGGCCGCTCTCGGCCTCGCTCGCGACCGCGACCGCCTGGCCCATCTCCGCGCCGGCATGCGCGCGCGGCTCTTGGCTTCGCCAGTGACCCAGGCGGAGCGCTTCACCCGCAATCTCGAATCGGCGTTTCGCGCGATGTGGCGGGCGTGGTGCGGCCAATGATTGCCGCAAAGCACGGATACGCTTAAGAAAAGGACATGGCCCTGCCCCTTTTACGCATAGGCACCCGCGGCAGCCCGCTGGCGCTGGCCCAAGCGGCGGAGCTGCGGCAAAGACTGGCCGATGCCCATGGCGAATTGGCGGCACCGGGCGCCATCGAGACCATCATCATCCGCACCAGCGGCGACCGCCAGACCGGGCGCCCGATTTCGGAGGAAGGCGGCAAGGGTCTTTTCACCAAGGAGATCGAGGAGGCGTTGCTGGCCGGATCGATCGATCTCGCGGTGCATTCGATGAAGGACATGCCGGCGGAGCTTCCCGAAGGGCTCGACATCGCCTGTCTTTTGCCGCGCGCCGATCCGCGCGATGCGCTGATCGCGGCCGGCTCCGCCGCAGGCCTGAAGGATTTGCCGCGCCAGGCCGCGCTCGGCACTTCCTCGCTCCGGCGCCAGGCGCAGGCGCTGCTGGTGCGCGGCGACCTGCGGATAGCGCCGTTGCGCGGGAATGTCGGCACGCGGCTGGCCAAGGTGAAAGAAGGCGGGGTCGGCGCGACGATACTCGCGGTGGCGGGGCTGACGCGTCTCGGCCTGACCGGGGCCATCACCGCCATTCTCGATCCCGAAGAAATGCTGCCGGCGCCGGCGCAAGGCGCCATCGGCATTGAGATCCGCGACAGCGACGACAAGGCGCGGCGTTATCTGGCTCCGGTCAATGACGGATCGACGGCATCCTGCGTCAATGCCGAGCGCGCGGCGCTGACGGCGCTGGGCGGCGATTGCCATACGCCCTTTGGCGCCTATGCCACTCTCAAAAACGGGACGCTCACGCTTCGGGCGCTGGTGATCAAGCCCGACGGCACCGGGCGGATCGCGGTGCAGCGCGAAGGCGCGGCGTCGGACGCGGCGGAGATGGGCGCGGACGCCGGCGCCGAGCTGATCGTGCGCGCCGGGGCGGAATTTCTCGCCGGGCTGCCCGGCAAGGCCCCGGGCAAGGATGACCGATGAAGGTGCTGGTGACGCGGCCGCGCGCGGATTCCGAGACACTTGCCATGATGCTGGCAGCGCGCGGCATCGGAGCGGTGATCGAACCGCTTTTGACCATTCACCCCAAACCGGATGCGAAGGCTTTGCTGGAACGCGGTCTTGCGGAGGCGCAGGCGCTGCTCTTCACCAGCGCTAATGGCGCCCGGGCTTTCGCCCAGGCCTCCACCCAACGCGAGATTCCGGTTTTCACGGTGGGCGACGCCACGGCACGCGCGGCCAAGGCGGCGGGTTTCACGCATGTGGAAAGCGCGCAAGGCAATGTGGCCGATCTTGCCGAATTGGCGGCCGCGCGATTGAAGCCCGGCAAGGGCGCATTGCTTCATCCGGCGGCCAGCGAGGTGGCCGGCGATCTGGCGGGCGATCTCGCCCGACGCGGCTTCGAGGTCCGGCGCGCAGTGATTTATGAAGCGGTCCCCGCCACGGAATTGAGCACGGCGGCGCAAAGTCTCATCAAAGGCGGCGGCCTCGACGCGGCGCTGTTTTTCTCTCCCCGCACGGCGCGGAGCTTTGTTAGGCTTGCCGTTAAGGCCGGAATCGCGGCAAGCCTCGGCCGCGTGGCCGCCGTGGCTTTGAGCGCGGAGGTGGCGGAAGGCTTGCGCGAAATCGGCTGGCGGAGCATCGAAGTGGCCGGGACGCCAACCGAAACCGCCTTGCTGACGGCGCTCGACCGGATTCACGGCGAGGACCCTATCGACAGAAAGGCGCATTCATGAGCGACACCGGAGCCCCCATCCTCGATCACGATTCCGAGAAAGCCGCGCGCAAGAAGCGCCGGCGTTTCGCGGCGATCAGCTGGCTCGCCTCGAGCCTGATGCTGGTGCTGGCGCTGGTGGCGACCTCGCCCTATTGGGCGCCGCCGCTCGACTCCATCCTGCCCTGGGCGTCGCCATCGCCGGGCGGCAACGCCCAGCTCGGCGGCAGGCTCGACGCGGTCGAGCAGAAGCTCAACGATCTCGCGAGCCAGGCGCCGGTGCCGCCGGATTTGAGCGGCATCGAGAGCAACCTCCAGACCCAGGCCGCTTCCGTGCAAGCGCTGCAAGAAACCTCGCAAAAACTCGATCAACGGCTCACGGCGTTGGAGACCCGGGTTTCGGGCATGAGCAACGATCCGCAGCGTCTGCTGCTGGTGACGCTCGACCAGCTCGCGGCGGCGGTGGGAAGCTCGGCGCCCTATGGCGGCCAATTGGGGGCGGCCGAGGCGCTGGCCGCGGGCAAGCCCGACATCCTGGCGCAGTTGAAGAGTCTCGACGCGGGTGCGGCCAACGGCATTCCGGGCGAAGCCGTGTTGGCCCGGCAATTCTCGGCCGATGTCGGCCCCGCCTTGCTGCGCGCCGGTGCGGCAAGTTCGTCCACCGATCAAAGCTGGTGGCAGCGCATTTTGGCCCGGATCGAAAGCCTGGTGGTGATCCGCCGCACCGATCAGGCCGGCGCGCAATCGGCCGACCCGGTGGTGGCGGCGGTGGCCACGGCCGAGGCGGCTTTGGACCAGGGCGATTTGGCGGGTGCGGTGGGTGCTATTTCCGGCCTGCCCGCCGATTCAGCCGCCCCGGCGCAGGCGTGGCTCGGCTTGGCGCAAGCCCGACTCACCGCCGAGGGCGCCGTCGCCCAGGCGATCGAGACCGCCTCCCAAGGTCTGGCGATGCCCGGAGCCAAATCCCCGTGAGGCGGATCCGAAGATGAAACATTGGCCATCGATCATCCTGGCGCTGATCCTGGTGGCGGGGGCGGTGTTCATCGCCGACCGGCCGGGCAGCGTGGTGGTGCAATGGCAGGATTGGCGGATCGACACTTCGGTTGCCGTTCTCGCCTTGGGCATCGGCTTCACGGCGCTGGCGGGGGGCTGGTTGTACGTGATGCTGCGCAAGATCATCCGCGCACCGCGCGATTTTCTGCATGCGCGCGGTGAACGCAAGCGGCGCGAGGGCTATAAGGCGCTGACCTTCGGCTTGGCGGCGGCGGCAGCGGGCGATGGCGCCGAGGCGCAACGCCATGCGCGCAAGGCGACGAAGCTGCTGGCGTCGGAAAAGCCGCTGACGCTGCTGCTCTCGGCCCAGGCGGCGCAGCTCACCGGCGACGCCGAGGCGGCGCACCGCCATTTCAAATCCATGCTCGGCCAGGCCGAGACCATGTTCCTGGGGCTGCGCGGCATGATCGGGCACGCGCTCAAGGCGGGCGACGAGAACCGGGCCTTGAATCTCATCGAGCAGGCGCGGAAGCTGCGCCCGCGCATGCCCTGGGTGTTGCAGGGGCAATACGAGCTTCTCGCCCGGGCCGGCCGTTGGGACGAGGCCGATGCCGCCTTGGCCGACGCCATGCGCCATAAGGCCGTACCGGCGGATGAAGCGCGGCATCATCGCGCGGCGCTGATTTACCAACGCGGGCGGAATGCCCAAACCCATGGCCGCGCGCGCGACGCGCTGGAATTGGCCGCGCGCGCCCACCTGCTCGATCCCGGTTTCGCCCCGGCCACGATTTGGTACGCGGAATTGCTCGAGACCAACGGCAAAAAACGCCAGGCGCGCAAGACCATCGAAGCGGCGTGGCGGATCTCGCCGCATCCCGATCTCGCGCGCGCCTATGGCGCGCTTTACCAGGACGAGAGCGAATTGGCGCAAGTGAAGCGCTTCGAGCGCCTCGCCGGGATGAACCCGGACCACGCCGAAAGCCAGGTGGCGTTGGGCAAATCCCTGCTCAAGGCGCGGCTTTGGGGCGAGGCGCGAAGGCATTTGCAGAAGGCGGGGGTGGATGGCGATGCCACGCCGCCGCGCCTTTGCCGGATGATGGCCGAGATCGAGGAGACCCAGAACGGCGACGCCGGCGCGGCGCGACGTTGGATCGAGCGCGCGGCGAATTCCACCGCTGCCGATCCGGCCTATGTCTGCAACGCTTGCGGATTCCGGGTTAACGGATGGACGCCGCTATGCCCGCATTGCCGCCATTTCGATGCGCTGGTGTGGCGGAGGCGGCCCGGGATGAGTGACGGCGCCCCGGAGCATGGCGGCGCGGTACCGGTATTGGCCGCCTCCATTGACGATCAAAGCGGGGCGGTTGTAGGGTCCGCCGCGCTTCGCCACCCCATCTTGCCGACGTAGCTCAGGGGTAGAGCAACTGATTCGTAATCAGTAGGTCCGCGGTTCGAATCCGCGCGTCGGCACCAGTTATCCGAATTTCGATTCATCCGGCGTGCCGGAATTCCGCGCAACCGCCATCCCGCTGCTTGGTGATAGAATGGCGGCATGACAGGCCGCACCGCACGCCAGCCCGAGCCGCGAGGTAAACCCCGCCCCGCCGCGTTTCTCGACCGCGACGGCGTGCTCAATCGCGACACCGGTTATGTCTGGCGCAGCGAGGATTTTGAATGGTTGCCGGGCGCCCAAGAAGCGATCAAGCTGCTTAACGAGGCAGGATACCTGGTCGTCGTCGTCACCAATCAATCGGGTGTCGCGCGCGGGCTTTACGGCGAGGACGACGTCAAGCGCCTGCATCGCTGGATGAACGAGGAGCTGGGCCGGAGCGGCGCGCATATCGACGCCTTCTATTATTGCCCGCATCACCCGGCCGAGGGCCGCGCCCCTTATCGCAACAAGTGCGATTGCCGCAAGCCCGCGCCCGGCATGCTGCTGCAAGCGATGCGCGATTGGCCGGTCGACCGCAAGGCGAGCTTCATGGTGGGCGACAAGGATATCGACATGCAGGCGGCATCGGCGGCCGGAATCCGTGGAATTCGGATATCCGGACCGCTCGACGAGCTGGTCCGGGGATTGATCGGCGAAAGCCGGTAATACCAGCCGGTTCAGGGCCTTGGCGAAAGACCGCTTTATGCCCGGGCGGGCCTGTGCCATATAGCGCGCAGCATCATGGCCCGTCTCAAGGATTATCTCGAAACCTCGCGCGCGGCGCTGTCGGCCGCGATCGTTTCATTGGACGAAGCGCGGATCGAGCGCGCGGTAGCGAGCATCACCGCGGCGCTGGCCGCCGACAAGCCGCTGCTGATCTGCGGCAATGGCGGTTCCGCCGCCGACGCCATGCACATCGCCGGCGAGCTGGTCGGCCGTTATCTCAAGGAACGGCGCGGCTTGAAGGCGATCGCGCTCTCCGCTGATCCGGCGGTGATGACCGCCTGGAGCAACGATTACAGCTACGACACCGTGTTCGCACGCCAGGTCGAGGCGCTCGGCGAAAAAGGCGGCGTGCTGCTCGGGATTTCGACCAGCGGCAATTCCAAGAACGTGATCGAAGCGGCCAAGGCGGCGAAGAAAAAGGGCATGCTGGTGGTGGCGTTGACCGGCAAGGGCGGGGGCAAGCTCGCCGCCGCGGCCGATATCCTGCTCGACGTGCCGGAAACCGCCACGCCGCTGATCCAGCAGATCCATATCTGCCTTTATCATTTCCTCTGCGCCGAAATCGAAGAGCGCATCGCCCGCGCCTGAATCGCGCCGGAGCGGATATCCCGAGCGGAATAGCCCTAGAGCGAGCGCGAAACGGCGTTGAAAGTGTTGACCAGCCCGGCCGAAACGCCTTGCAGGCTGGAGAAAATCACCACGCCGATCACGGCGCAGATCAAGCCGTATTCCACGGCCGCGGCGCCGCGCTCGTCACGCAGCAATTGTCCGATGGTTCGAGCGGCAGAAAACATGGGCGGTCTCCAAGGCATCCGAGATAAAGCGGTTAAGCGACGCTAAGCCTAAGCCGCGAAAACTCAAAACAATATCGCCTCAAATTTTCCGCGTATTCGCGCGAAATGATTTTGAAATGCCGCGATTATTGACAAGGGATTAACAACCGCCTGCGGCGCCCGGCGAATTTCCGGGAGAATTTCCCGTGCGAATTTCCCGCCGAACCGCGCCCGTTCAGTCTTGCTTAACCACAAAGCGCGACACTGGGAGCCAGAAAACTTTTCATCCGTTCAATCGGTAACGAGGGGATCTCAAGGTGCATCGGCAATTCCTCGGCAAGAGCATGGCGCGGAACCCCGGTTCCGCCACCTGGGTTGCGATGCGGCTGCTGCCGCTGCTGGCGGCCTGCGCCCTGGCTTTGTCGGGCTGCGCCGGAAATCCCGCGACCCACGCCGCTTCCGCCACCGACCAGGCCTCCGCCGCGGCCACCGCCGCGGCAAAAGCCGCCGAGGAAGCCAAGCCGCCGATGCAACGCGGCGACGAAGCGACCGCACGCGGCGATTACGCCGCCGCGATCGGGTTCTATCAAAAGGCGCATGACGCCAAGCCCAACGATCTCGATCCGTTGCTCCATCTGGGCGCGGCGCAGATCGGGGCCGCCGATTACACCGGCGCCTACCAGACCTATCACCAGGCGCAAATGCTGGCCCCTGACGATTCCGAATCGGCGTTCCGGCTCGGCGAGCTGATGCTGATGCGGGGGTCGCCCCAGGCGGCGATCGATCAGTTCACCCTTGCCCTCGCCAAGCGCCAGGACGATCCCGCGCTCTACAGCGCGGTCGGCGTCGCCTATAGCATGATGGGCAAATACGATCTGGCGATCCGCAATTACCAGGCGGGACTGAAGCTCGCGCCCACGCATATGGGATTGATGAACAATCTCGGCCTCGCCCAGTTCCTTGCCGGCGATTACGACGGCTCGGTCAAGACCATGACCGATTTGGTGGCGATGGCCGATGCCAAGCCGCGCTATCGCGAGAACCTGGCTTTCATCTACGCGGTGCACGGCGATTTGGCCGATGCCCGCGCTGTGGCGGGGCACGACGTCGATCTCGCCTCGCTGAAGAGCGACCTCGATCTCTACCGCACCGGCCAGGCGACCAATCAACAGGGCGGCGAAAGCCAAGCCATCGACCAATCCCTGATGGGGATTCATTTCAGCGCCAATGCCGCGCTGCTCGACACCGAAGCGGCAAAATCCCCGAATGCGACGCCGAGCGCCGCCCAGAATACCGCGGGGCCGAATGCCGCCCAGAACCCTGCGCAGAACGCCGCGGCCAACGCCGCACCGGCCGCTTCCGCTGGCGACCAAACCAGCCAAGCTTTGCCCAGCCAGGTTTCACCCGGCCCCGCCACGCCGAACCCTGCGAGCGCCGCTCGCTAGTCTGGGCCGCCGGTTTTCGCCGTAAGCCGCTTCCGTTAAGTCCGAATTAACCGATCGGAAAGGTTTGAAAAACCCAGATTTATCCGGGTTTTCATCGGCTATTAACCAGAGACGGTCACAATCCTCGGAAGTTGGATATCCGTGCAAGCCGGACTTCAGCGCCATGGCCCAAAAAATCAGGGCGCTGAGCGACTTGCGAGAGGGAAGTTGAGAGGGTTTAGAGCGCAATGTTTGCCACCATTCCGCCACGCCGGCTGATCCTGCTCGCCGCCGCGATGGGCTTGTCGCTCATCACCGCGCTGGTGGTGCGCGGCTGGGTCGACAATGTGCGCAGCGAAGCGACGCCGGCGCCGGTGGCCGAGACCGTCAAGCCGCCGACCATGATCCTGGTGGCTTCCAAGGCATTGCCCGCCGGTCATTTCATAAAGGACGACGATCTGAAGTGGCAAAGCTGGCCCGACGACAACATGTCGGCCGCTTATCTCGTGCAAGGCGCCAACGGCGCCGGCGCGGACGCCATCATCGGTTCAGTGGTGCGCAACGGCATCGGCCTGGGCGAACCGATCACCGACGAGCGCATCGTCAAGAAGGGCGACCGGGGCTTCCTGGCCGCGATCGTGACGCCGGGATTCCGCGCCGTCACCGTCGCCTTGACCACGACGAATACCGGGCTTTCGGGCCTCGCCATTCCCGGCGACCGGGTGGATTTGCTGCTCACCATGTCGCCCGCGAGCCCCGGCCAGAACGCCCCGACGCGTGAATTCACCTCGACCGTGATGCAGGACGTTCGCGTCCTGGCGATCGATCAGAAGCTCGACGACCAATCCTCCGACAGCCTCATGGCGCACACCGCCACCATCGAAGTCACGCCGAAGCAGGCCGAACTGGTGACGCTGATGCAGGACGTGGGCAAGATGTCGATGACCTTGCGCAGCGTGGGCACCGCCGAGAACGACGCGGAACCGCATCAGCCGACCAGCACCTCGGAAAGCGACTTGAACGACATGCTGGGAATGGGCCATGCCAAGGCGGCACCCTCCAGTTCGCCCAGCGACCAGATTGAAGTGGTGCGCGGCACGACGCGCAGCGTGGTCGACATTTCGGGCCACACCATCCAACAGGACGCCCAAGCGCCGACGACGGCATCCGTCCCGGCCAATCCGATGGGCGCCGCCGCGGCCGCCGTGTCGAAGGCCGCGCCGAAAGCGGGGCAGAAACAATGATCCGCCGCACCGCCGCAATTTTCCGCGTCTGCTATCGCGCCCTCGCGTTGTCGCTGGCCTTGAGCCTGGCCTTGGCGCCGGCACGCCTCTATGCGGCGCCCACCATCATCTCGTCCAATGGCCAGATCCTGACCCTCGGCATCAGCAAGGGCATCGTGCTGCGGCTCGATCGCGCCGCCGCCAATGTCTTCGTCGCGGACCCGACCATTGCCGACATCCAGGTCAAGTCGCCGACCATCATCTATCTGGTGGGCAAGGCCGTGGGCTCGACCACCCTGTTCGCGCTCGACAAGCAGGACCAGGTCCTGATCAGCAGCCGGGTCGAGGTCCATGCCGATACCGACGGGCTGCAGAGTGCCATCGACCAGCTGGTGCCGGATAGCGGCATTCAGGTGAAGGCGATCAGCGATTCGGTGGTGCTGCAAGGCTCGCTCAAATCCGCCGCCGATGGCGACGACATCCGCAAGATCGCGGCGCGCTACGTGCCGGATGCCAAGCAGCTCGTCAACGACATGCAGCTCAACGCACCCAACCAGGTGAATTTGCAAGTCCGCGTCGCCGAGGTGAACCGCACCGCCCTGAAGCAGCTTGGCGTGCAGTGGACGGCCTCGGGAAGCGTCGGCAATTACTCGCCCAGCCTCACCAGCACCTCGCCGACCATTCTGGGCACCACCGCCGGCAACTTGGCGAGTATCGGTTATTTGAGCGGCGCTTTGGGCAGCGCCAACGTCACCGCCACGATCAACGCGCTCGAAAGCCAGGGCCTGGTGAACATCCTGGCCGAGCCCAATCTGACCGCGGTTTCGGGCGAGAAGGCGAGCTTCCTCGCCGGCGGCGAATTCCCGGTGCCGGTGCCGCAATCGGGCACGGGCGGCAGCGCCGTGGTCACCATCGATTACAAGCAGTTTGGCGTGGGCTTGACCTTCCTCGCCACCATTCTTTCCGGCAACCGCATCAGCCTGCATGTGGAGCCCGAGGTCAGCCAGATCGACACCTCGACCGCCATCACCGTGGCCGGCGTCTCGGTGCCCGGCATCTCGACGCGGCGCGCCGAAACCACGGTCGAACTCGCCAGCGGCCAGAGCTTCGCCATCGCTGGGTTGATGCAGAACAACACCTCGCAAAACATCAGCAAGTTCCCGTGGCTCGGCGATCTGCCGGTGCTCGGGCAACTCTTCCGTTCGCAAGCCTTCCAGCGCAACGAGAGCGAACTGGTCATCATCGTCACGCCCTATCTCGTGCAACCGGTTTCGAACGCCCAGTTGGCGATGCCGACCGACGGCATGACCACGCCGTCCGATATGGACATGGTGCTGCGCGACCGGATGATCGGCGGCGATTCGACGAGCCAGCCGTCCTCTCCCGCGGTTCAAGCGGCGCCGGCCAATCCCGCTTCGCCCGCGCAGCCGGTTTCGGAAACCGTTCCGCCCGTCACCTTGCCCGACGGCCGCAAGGCGGCGGTGCCGCTCGGCCAAGTCGGCTTCGAGATCAATTGAGGGAAATCGCCATGAGCCATGTCCTTTCCCTGAAAACTTACATGCGGTCGCGCACCTGCTGGGCGCTGGCCGCCACCATGCTGGCGATGCTGTGCATGCTCGGCTGCAGTTCCAGGTCCGACGCGTTGAACGATCCGCCCAAGGCGCTTTCGTTGCAGCCGGTCATGGCCACGCACCCGGTTTATTTCGACAACGGCTCGGCCAATTTGACCCCGGCCGAAATGGGCGAGCTGCGCGCTTTCCTCGGCGGCGACCGCTATTCCAAGATCGACAGCGTCACCGTCTATGCCGGCGGCAGCCAGCTGGGCGCGGCGCGCGCGGCGCGGGTGAGCGACGCCTTGAGCAATCTCGGCTACACCCATGTGATCGCGCAGGCCGACCAGTCCAGCGGCTCCAACGGCGATGATTCGGTCGCGGTGGCGGTAAAGCGCCTCGCCGCGGTGCCGCCCGCCTGCCCGGATTGGGTGCCGTTCGGCAACTTCGATCCGCAGAATCTGCCGATGAAGAATCTGGGCTGCTCCAACGCCACCAATCTTTATCTGATGGTTGCCGATCCGCGCGACCTGGTTTCCGGGCGGATGCTCGGCCCCGGCGACGGCGATTTCAACGATCGCCAGATCGACAATTACCGCACCGGCAAGGACGACAACCTGTCTTGGGGTCCGAGCAGCTCCACGACCGGTGGTGGAGGTAGCGGTGGACAATAACGCCGACGCCGAAGCCGGTCTGCCTTCGGGCCCGCGGCTGCTCGCCTGTATCATCGACCCCGAATACGGGCAGGTCGCGCGTGACCTGTCCGCGGCCCAGGGCTGGCGCAACCCGATCATCATCGAAGGCGGCGTCGCCGCAGCGCAGACCTATATCCAGAAATCCTCGCCGCCGACGCTGTTGATCGTCGACATCGACGATGTCGACGATCCGGTGCAAAGCCTCGCCACGCTGGCCGAGTACTGCCCGCCGGACATGAGCGTCATCGCCGTCGGCAGCCGGAATGAGCTGACGCTCTACCGCTCGTTGATCGATCTCGGCGTCATCGATTACGTGACCAAGCCGATCACGCTGGCGATGCTGGAGAATTCCCTGCGCGGCGAGAAACGCGCCAATGCCGGCATGGCGCCGCGCAACCAGGCGCAGATCGTCGCCTTCCTGGGCGCGCGCGGCGGCGTGGGCACGACCACGGTCGCGGGCTCGGTCGCCTGGGCGCTGGCGCATGTCTACCAGAAGCGCGTTGCCTTGCTGGATTTTGATTTGCATCTCGGCAATCTGGCGCTGTCCTTCGACCTGGTTCCGGCGCCGGGCCTGCGCGAGGCGCTGGAATATCCGGCGCGCATCGACAGCCGGCTTTTGAGCATGGCGATGGTCCAGGAAAGCCCGCGGCTCAAGGTTTTGGCCGGCGAGGAACCGCTGGTCGACGACATCCACGTGGCGCCGGGCGCGGTTGACGCCATGCTCAACGTGCTGCGCGGCGACAACGATTTCATTCTGGTCGATTTGCCGCGGCATCTCGACGAGACGACCCGCCGCTTGCTGACGCTGTGCGGCACCATCGGCATCGTTACCGATCTGTCGCTCGCCTCGGCGCGCGACACGCTGCGGCTCTCGGATTTCGCCAAGACCATGACCCCGGCGGCGCGCCACCTCAACATCGCCAACAATGTGGGCGCCAAGCACCGCGGCGAGATTGCCCAGGCGGAGTTCGAGCGCGTGACCGCCATTCACCTCGATTACGCCATACCCTTCGAGCCGGCGGCGGCGCTGACCACCTCCTCGACCGGCAACGTGCTGACCTCGGCGATGCGCCACACCAAAGCGGCCGGGGTATTGCGCGACATCGCCATGCGGCTCGCCGGCTACGAGCAGAAGGCGGCCAAGAAGAGCATGTTGTCCTCGCTGACTTCGCTGCCGAAATTGAGCGGTGGTCTCAACCCTGCCGCCTTACTGCCGAGTTTCCTGAAGCGGAGCGCCTGACATGTTCGGCCGCCGCGGCATCAGTGACGACGGGCAGCAGCCACGCCCCTACGCGCCCGAAACCCGGCCGGTTCGGCCCGAGGCGCCGCGGCAAACCACGACGCCGCAACCCCAACCCGCCGCCAGCGCCCCCTCCGAGGCACTGAGCCCATCTTCGAATGAGATTCCGTTTGCCGCGCCGGCGGCCGCGCGTCCCGCGCCGCAACGTAACAGCAACGTCAACGACGCGGCGCCCCGGATCTACCCCCTCATCCTCCAGCGCATCGACACCGAAGTAGCCGCCAAGCTGCAACGCGACGAATTGGCGCGCCAGCTTTCCGACATGGTGAGCGAAATCGTCGTCGAGCAGCGCATTCAATTGAACCAGTCGGAACAGCGCCAACTGGTCATCGTTTTGCTCGACGACATGCTGGGCTTGGGCCCGCTCGAGCCGCTGCTGGCCGACGAGACCGTAACCGACATCATGGTCAACGGCGCCAAGCAGGTTTACGTCGAACGCCGCGGCAAACTGGAATTGACCGGGGTTTCCTTCCGCGACAACGCGCATGTCATGTCGATCGCGACGCGTATCGTCACGCAAGTCGGAAGGCGCATCGACGAATCGACGCCCCTGGTCGACGCCCGCCTGCAGGACGGCAGCCGCGTCAACATCATCGCCCCGCCTCTGGCGCTCGACGGCCCCTCGATCTCGATCCGCAAATTCGCCAAGAAGGGCATCACCCTCGACGTGATGGCGCGGACCAAGAACATCTCGGCCGCGATGGGCACCGTGCTTAAGATCGCCGCGCGGTCGCGCCTCAACATCTTGATCTCGGGCGGTACCGGCTCGGGCAAGACCACGCTGTTGAACGCCATGTCGCAGATGATCGACCCGGGCGAACGCATCGTCACCATCGAAGACGCGGCCGAATTGCAGCTGCAGCAGCCGCATGTGGTGCGGCTTGAAACCCGGCCCGCCAACCTCGAAGGCAAGGGCGAAATTTCGATCCGCGACCTGGTCAAGAACGCGCTGCGTATGCGCCCCGACCGCATCATCCTGGGAGAAATTCGCGGCGCCGAGGCGATGGACATGCTTCAGGCCATGAACACCGGCCATGACGGTTCGCTCTCGACCGTCCACGCCAACCGGCCGCGCGAAGCGCTGACCCGGCTCGAGAACATGGTGGGCATCGGCGGCGTCAACCTGCCCTCGCGCGCCATCCGCCAGCAGATCGCCGCCGCGGTCCATCTCATCGTCCAGATCAGCCGCATGCGCGACGGCATCCGTCGCGTCGTCTCGGTCACCGAGATCGTCGGCATGGAAGGCGACGTGATCACCACCCAGGATCTGTTCACGTATCAATACGAAGGCCAGATGAACGACGGCACGCTCAAGGGCAGCTTCGTGTCGAGCGGTTTGCGGCCGCATTTCATGACCCGGGCGGAGTATTTCGGCCTGGATCGCGCGCTACTCGAAGCGGTTGGGTGAGCAACATGATCGATGTCGGTTATCTCTTCCTGATTTTCGTCCTCATGCTGTCGATCCTGGTCGTTGGCTGGCTCGGCGCCGTGGGCTTCGATCAGCACACGCCGCTGTTGAAGCGCATGCAAAAGGCGCGTGACCGCTTCATCGGCAAACCCAACGACGCGGTGATGCTGACGCTGAAGCGCGACGAGGAAAAATCGAAACTCGACGATCTGGTCGGGCAGTTCCTGCCTAACCCCGAGCATTGGCGCAAGATGCTTGAGCGCACCGGCTTGAATTTGACGCTCGGCAAGGTCGCGATCGCCGCCGGAATCTTCGCCTTGATCGTGGGCATCCTGCTGTGGGAAATGGGCATGCCGTTCATCTTCATCATCCCGGGCGCGATCGGCGCCGGGTTGTGGATGCCGCGCTTGGCCGTCAACTACCTCGTCAGCCGCCGGGTGCACAAGTTCATCAGCGTATTTCCCGACGCGGTGGGTTTGATGGTGCGCGGATTGCGGGCGGGATTGCCCGTGACCGAGACCATCATCGGCGTGACCCGCGAGATCGGCGAGCCGGTGGGCTCGGAGTTCCGGCGCATCTCCGACCAGATTCAATTGGGCAAGCCGCTCGAGGACGCGCTGTGGGAAACCGCCCAGCGCATCGATTTGCCCGAATTCACCTTCATGGCGATCGCGTTTTCGATCCAGCGCGAGACCGGCGGCAATCTGGCCGAAACGCTCGACAATCTCGATAATATCCTGCGCCGCCGCCGCCAGCTGCATCTCAAGGTGCGCACGTTCTCCGCCGAAGCCAAGGCCTCGGCCAGCATCATCGCCGCCCTGCCTTTCGTGGTGGCGGGCATCCTGGCGATGGTGGATTTCGATTACATCAAGATCCTGTTCACCACCGAGACCGGCCATCTGTTCCTGACTTCGGCCATCCTCTGCCTGGTGGTCGGCATCGGTTCGATGGTCAAACTGGGGAAATTCAAAGTATGAGCGGGCTGGTTTCCATACTGGGTGGCGGCGGCGACGTGATCATGACCACGGTGATCGCGCTGACCATCTTCTCGGCGCTGGTGCTGGCCTATATGGCGTTCCAGCAAGGCAGCGCGTTGGTCAACCGGCTCGCGACCATCGCGACCAGGCGCAGCAACGCCCGCGCCGTCGACACCGGCCGCGCCCGCCGCTTCGGCGCCCAGGCCGGCGTCAGCATCCTGCGCCGCCTGGCCGATTCATTGAAACTCACCCGCGGCGCGGAGGCGGAGAAGAACGCAACCCTGCTGACCCAGGCCGGCTGGCGCTCGCGCGAGGCGCTGGTGGTTTATGTCGGCATCCGGTTGATCCTGCCCTGTACGCTCACCAGCATCGGCATCATCCTCGCGGTGCCCTTCGTCGATTCCGGATTCAGGCTGGCGATGATCGGCGCCGGCATCGCCATCTTCGCGACTTACCTGCCGCCGATGGTGCTGAACCGCATCATCGCCTCGCGTCAACGCCGCTTCTATCACGCGCTGCCCGACGTGCTCGACCTCATGATGATCTGCGCCGAAAGCGGCCAGGGTATCGACGGCGCGCTGGGCCGGGTGGCGCGCGAATTCCGCCGCTTCTTGCCCGAAGTGGCCGATGAGTTGCAATTGACCTCGCTCGAACTGGGCTTTTTGCCCAACCGGCGCGACGCGCTCGCCAATCTGGCCAAGCGGGTGAATATTCCGGGCGTGCGCAGCCTGACCAACACGCTGATTCAGACCGAGCGTTACGGCACGCCGCTGACCCAGGCGATGCGGGTGATGGGCGCCGAATTGCGCGAAGAGCGCATGATGAAGGCCGAGGAAAAAGCCGCCAAGCTGCCGGCGATCATGACCATTCCGATGATCCTGTTCATCCTGCCGGCGATGTTCCTGGTGCTGATCGGCCCGGCCGTGGTCCAGGTGATGAAGTCGTTTCACTAAGCCGCGCGCTTCCGAACTCACTTTTGCTTCGCACGGCGCCTCGGGCCTGGCTTTTTCTTTGACTTCGCAAGACGCCATCGCCCTTGGTTTGGGCGATGGCTTTGCTACGTATTCGGCCCTCGGCTTTGCTACGCGCGCCGCTTCTTCTTCGCCGGCAATTTAATACCCAGCAGCCGCGCGGCATTGCCACCGAGAATGCGCGCCTTGTCCTTCCCGGATAGCCGGGATCCTTCGACGAAGCCCACCGGATCGGGCAGCGCCATGTCGAAGGGATAGTCCGTTCCCAGCAGGATGTGGTCGCTGCCGTACAACCCCGCCAGATATTCGAGCTGGTGATGGGTGAAGACGATGGTGTCGAAGTAGAATTTCTTCAGATAGCTCGAAGGTTTTTTCTGAATGCGGGTGCGCGCATCCGGCCGCGCCGCATGGGCGTGGTCGATGCGCCCGGCATAAGAGGGCAGATAGCCGCCGCCATGCGCCAGCACGATCTTCAAGCCGGGATGATCCTCGAGCACGCCGCCGAAAATCAGGTGATGGACGGCCAGGGTGGTGTCGAGCGGGTTGCCGATGATGTTGGAAAAGAAATGCGTCCCGAGCCGCCGCCCGTCGGGAAAGCCGTGGGGATGGAGAAACACCAGCACGCCCAGCTCCTCGGCCTTGGCCCAGAACGGACGGAAGCGGTCGGCCGATAGTTCCTCGGACTCGACATGGGGGCATATCTCGACGCCGCGCAGCCCGAGTTCCTTCACCGCGCGGGTCAGCTCGCGCACCGCCAATTCGGGCGATTGCATCGGCACCGTCGCCAGACCGACAAAACGCTCGGGATTCCCGGCGCAGATCGAGGCGATGTTCTGGTTGATGAGCTGCGAAGTCTTGAGCGCGAGTTCGGGCTCGGCCCAGTAGTAATACTGGATCGGCGCGGTCGAGATCGCCTGGATGTCGATGCCGTCGCGATCCATGATCTTGAGGCGCTCGGGCACCGAGGTGAGCAGCGGGCCGATCGCCTGGGCCTGTTTGGCGTCGACCTCTTTCGAGGCCGTGCTGTGGAAAAACGAATAAGGATCGTTTTCCGGCTTGAACAAATCCTTGGTCAACGCCGCGGCCGCGGGAGTGAAGACGTGGCAATGGATGTCGATAGCCGGATGGGATTTACCGGCGCGGGCCGAAGACGGGCGCGATTTCTTGGCGCGGGTTCCGGATGAAGCGCCAAGCGAAGCCGGCGCACAGGAATAAAGCAGGTTCATCACTTCCTCGTCTTATCGGTTTTTTTGGGCTGATTTCTGAAAAGCCTGCCAAAGCTTCAAGGGCGTGGCCGGCATGTCGAGATACCGCCCGGCATCGCCGGGCAGCGCCGACGCTATGGCGTTCATGATCGCGGCAAGCGCGCCGGTGGTGCCGGCCTCGCCCGCGCCTTTGACCCCGATGGGATTGGTGGTGCAGGGAAATTCGAGGAAGGCATCGTTGATCCGGGGCGGCATGTCGGTGGCGCGCGGCATGGCGTAATCCATGAAGGAACCGGCCAAGAGCTGACCCGCCTGGTCATAGACCGCGTTTTCCATCAGCGCCTGGCCCAGGCCCTGCGCCACGCCGCCATGCACCTGGCCCTCGACGATCATCTTGTTGATCAGCCGCCCGGAATCGTCGGCGCCGTTGTAAGCGATCATGTCGAGATGGCCGGTTTCGGGATCGATCTCCAACTCGGCGATGTGGCAGCCATTGGGGAAATGCTGCGGCGTGTTCGAGACCATGTTGGTGTCGAGCTTTTCCTTCTTGGCGACCTCGAAGATCGAGACCCGGCGGTCGGTGCCGGTGACCTCGAAAAATCCGTTGCGGTAGGAAAGATCGGCCTCGGCGGCTTCGAGCATCTTTGCCGCCGCCTTCTTGCCCTTCTCGATCACCGCCTCGGCGGTGTGGAACAGCGCCGAGCCCGCCGCCCCCATCGAGCGCGAGGCGAAGCTGCCATGACCCTCGACATTGAGGCGGGTATCGCCCTCGCGCACCACCACCGATTTGAAATCGATGCCGAACTTCTCCGCCGCAAGCTGGGCGAAGACCGTGAGATGGCCCTGGCCGGTGGATTGCGCGCCGAGGCCCACCACCAAAGTGCCGTCGCCGGGAAAGGAGATCGCGGCGCCTTCGGGCGGCAACGCGCCCGAATGCTCGAGGAAGCAGGAGATGCCGAGACCGCGGCGCTTGCCTTTGGCTTCGCTCTGCGCTTTCCGCGCCGGGAAGTTCTTGAAATCGGCCAGTTCCAGCGCCTTTTCGAACACCGCCGGAAAATCGCCGCTGTCATAGACCGTGCCGGTGGCGCTCTTGTAGGGAATTTCGGCGGGCTTGATGAAATTCCGGCGGCGCAGGCTGACGGCGTCGATGCCGGTGATTTTCGCCGCCTCTTCGACCAGGCGTTCCATCAGGTAATTGGCCTCGGGCCTGCCCGCGCCGCGATAGGGGCCGGTGCGCACCGTGTTGGTGAAAACCAACTGCACGTCGCAGGATACCCGCGGGATGCGATAGACCGAGGGGAAACAGCGCGCGAGATTGAGCGTCGGCGTCAGCGGCCCGGCGCCGGAGGCGAAGGCGCCGAGATTGGCGATGACCTTGACGCGCAAGGCCAGGAAATTCCCGTCCTTGTCCAAGGCCAGTTCGCCCTCGGTCACCATGTCGCGCGCCTGATGGTCGGACAAAAACGCCTCGCCGCGCAGCGAGTGCCAATGCACCGGCCGGCCCAGCTTCTTCGCCGCGGCCAGTACCGCCACGTATTCGGGATAGACGTCGGTCTTCATGCCGAAGGCGCCGCCAACATCGCCCGAGATGACGCGCATCTGTTCCGGCTTGACGCCAAAAATCTGGGCCAGGTGATTGCCCATCAGCCACACGCTTTGCGAGCCGCTGCGCAAGGTGTATTCGCCGGTGGCTGAGTCGTAGCGCGCGGTCGCGGCGCGCGCCTCCATCGAGGCGACGGCAAGACGTTGATGGGTCAGAGAAAGCTTGGCGACAAACGCCGCCGAAGCGATGCGTGCCACGACTTCCTTGTCGTTCGCACCGCCCTCGGACATCGGCCAGGTGAAATCGATCGCGATATTGCCCGGCGCCTCGGGCCAAACCTGGGGCGCGCCCGGCTTGATCGCTTCGCGCACATCCGCCACTGGCTTGGACTCATTGTAATCGACCTCGATCAGCTCGGCGGCGTCCATCGCCTGGGCCAGGGTCTCGGCGACCACCACCGCCACCGGCTGGCCGGCATGGACGATGCGCTTTTCGGCCAAGGCCGGCATCGGCGGCACCACGGTCTTGGAGCCGTTGCGCCCCGGGATCGGAATGGGCGCCGCCAGGCTGCCGGTGCCGGCGAGATCGGCGGAGGTCAGCACCGCGAGCACGCCGGGGGCTTTCTTGGCCGCGTCCGTATTGATCGAACGGATTTCGGCCGCCGCCATCGGCGCGCGCAGGAATACCGCCTGGGCCTGGCGCTCCTCGCGGGTATCCGAGGTGTAACGGCCCAGACCCTTGAGCAGGGCCTCGTCCTCGACGCGAAGCTGGCGTGTGCCTTCCATTTTCTTGTCTCCCGCGAATTGCCGCTAATAGATGCCGAGATGCTGATGCAGGTCGAGCCCCTGCCGGACCAGATTGTCCTTGGTATCCGAAACCGCCACCCGCCCGCTGTTCAAGATTACGATGTCGTCGGCGATATCGAACACCAGCTTGGCATTCTGCTCAACCAGGATGATCGACAATCCCCGCTCCTTGAGACGGCGGATGGTGGCCATGACCTCGGCGACGATCTGCGGCGCCAAGCCTTCCGAGGGCTCGTCCATCAGCAACACGCGCGGATTCGACATCAGCGCCCGGCCGATGGCAAGCATTTGCTGCTCGCCGCCGGAGAGATAACCCGCGACTTGGTGGGCGCGCTCCTTGAGGCGTGGGAAAGCGGCGGTCACGGTGTTGAAATCCCAGGGAGCGTGGGCGCCGCCCGCCGGCGGCATATGCGACGCCACCATCAGGTTTTCCGACACGGTGAGGCTGCGGAAGATGCGGCGGCCCTGCGGCACCAGCGCCAGTCCGCGCCAGGAGAGATCCTCGGGCGGCCGGCCGGTGACGTCGGCGCCCAGCAGCGAAACCTTGCCGTGCCTGGGGCGCAGCATGCCCATGGCCACGTTCATGCAAGTGGATTTACCGGCGCCATTGCGACCGAGCAGCCCCAGGAGCCGCGCCTCGCCCAGCGCGAAAGAGACGCCGTGCAGCACGTGGCTGTCGCCGTAAAAAGCGTCGATACCGCTCAAGGTCAGCGCGTCAGTCGCCAAAATAGATCTCCTTGACGCGCGGATCGGCCACCACCTCGGCGCGGCTGCCCTCCACGATCACTTCGCCAAAGTGCATGACCGAGATGCGTTCGGCGAAATCGAGCGCCACGTCCATGTCGTGCTCGATCATGACGATGGTGACGTCGCGCGGAATTCCCGCCAGCAGCTTTTGCACGTCGCGCCGCTCGTCGACCGACAATCCGGCGAAGGGTTCGTCGAGCAGCAGGACCTTGGGCTTCTGCGCCAGCGCCATGGCGATTTCAACCCGGCGGCGCTCGCCATAGGAAGTCTCGGCCAGGGAACGGGATGCCATATGGGAAAGATTGACCCGCGCCAAGGCGGCTTCGGCCTGGGCCATGAGTTCGCGCTGCCGGTGCAACGGCAGGAAGGGATTCCAGCGCAGGCGCGACAGCCCCAACAGCGACAGCAACACGTTGTGCAAAAGCGTATCGCCGGGGAACAGCGTGATGATCTGGTAGGTGCGCGACAGCCCCATATGGGCGCGGCGGCGCGAAGGCGCGCGAGTGAGATCGTCGCCGAAGAGCGCGATCGAGCCGCGATCGGGCCTGATCTCGCCGGCGATGAGATTGAACAAGGTGGTCTTGCCGGCGCCGTTGGGACCGATGATCAACCGGCGTTCGCCGGGCTCGACCGAAAGATTGACCATGCGGGTGACGCGCAAGCCGCCGAAGGATTTCTCCAGCCCGCTGACGACAAGCGCGCTCATGGCGTTTTCCCCGGCTTGGCTGGCGCCGCGGATGGCCGCAGGGCCTTCGCCACCCAGCGCGCGAAGCGCGCCGAACCCGGCACCAGGCCTTCAGGCATGAACACGACGATGGCGACGAAGATCGCGCCCAGCAGCATGTTCCAGCGCTCGATATAGGCGCTGGCCAGGTTCTTGACGATCACGACCAGCGCTGCCCCGGCAATGGGCCCCAACAGCGTGCCCGAGCCGCCCGAGATCACCATCAGCAGCACCTCGGCCGAGGAAGTGAGCGCCAAGGTTTGCGGCGAGATAAACTGGTTGTAGTAGACGAAAAGAATGCCGGCGATGCCGGTGAGGAAGCCCGAGAACAGGCAGGCATAAAACCGGATCAGCCAGACATGATAGCCCAGCGCGTTCATGCGCCGCGGCTGGTCGCGGGCGCCCTTGAGGCTGGCGCCGAAGGGCGAATGGATGAAAATCGCCGAGGCCAGAATGGTGAAGGCGAAAACGCAGAGCGTGGCGTAATAGAAGGCGACCGGATCGGAGAGATCGAAACCGAAAGGCGCCGGCCTGGAGACGACGTTGAGGCCGTTATCGCCGCTGGTCAGGCTGATCCAGCGATAGGCCAGGCCCCACAGGATCTGGCCGAGCGCCAAGGTGATCATGATGAAACCGATGCCGGTGGCGCGCAAAGAGAGCGCGGCGAACACCGCCATGCCGGCCATGGTCACCGCCAGCGCGAAGACGATGGCGCCGAATGATCCGAAACCGGCATCGAGCGCGATCGCCGTGGCATAGGCGGCGATGCCGAATATGCCGGCATGCCCCAAGGAGACGAGACCGGCATAACCCACCAGCACGTTGAGGCCCAGGGCGAAGACCGCGTAGATCAAAATCTGGCTGCTGATATTGACGTAGAACACGCCGCCGACCCAAAAAGGCAGCGCCAACAACACGAGCGCCGCCACGGCCACGGCGAAGATGCGGGCCTGGTTCCCGCCGCTCACGGCGCGTGGATTCTTTTCGCTCACGGCGCGTGCCTGCCAAAAAGCCCCTGCGGGCGCAGCACCAGCACCAGCACCATGGGCAGGAAGAGCACGAAATAAGCCAGTTCCGGCACCAGCGCCTGGCCGAAATTATAGAGGAACCCGATGATGAAGCTGCCCACCAGCGAGCCCAGCAAACTGCCGGTGCCGCCCAGAATCACCACCACCAGCGCCAAAGGCAGCATGTCGGCGTCGAGCCCGGGATAGACCGAGAGGATCGGGCTGCCGATCATGCCGGCGAAACCGGCGAGGCCCGCCCCCAACGCGAAGACCAGGGTGAAAAGCCGCGACACCCTGATGCCGACGACGCGCGCCATTTGCGGATCGTCGACCCCGGCGCGGATCATGGCGCCGATGCGGGTGTTGTCGATCAGGAACCACAGACAGGCCGCGATCAGGCACGCGATCAGGATGATGGCGATGCGGTAGACCGGGAAGATCAATCCCAGCACGCGCATGGCCCCGGTCAGATGTTGCGGGGTTTCGACCGAGATCGGATCGCCGGTCCACACCATCAGGCAGAAATCGGCGACGATGAAGGAGATGCCGAGTGTCACCAGCACCTGGGCCAGGGTCGAGCCCGAAAGGCGGCGCAGCAGCAGGAATTCGACCGCCGCGCCGAACGCCGCCACCAACAGCGCCGCGAGCAGCGCCGACAGCCAGAAATCGAGATGGTACCAGGTGACGAAGCTGGCGCCGAAATAGGCCCCGAGCATGAAGAGAGAGCCGTGGGTGAGGTTCGGGATGCGCATCAGCCCGAAGATCAGCGAGAAACCCGCCGACAGCAAAAACAGCAAGCCGCCGAAAGTGACGCTGTTGATGGCCAGCAACAACCAAAAGCTCATATCCGGCGC
>Ga0181519_10000639_pt1 | contig 31701 bp, 26 predicted proteins | sample PEATcosm2014_Bin_26_FD_121102 | JGI IMG/M metagenome (GOLD analysis project Ga0181519, IMG submission 121102) | Peatland microbial communities from MTU Mesocosm Facility, Houghton, MI, USA - PEATcosm2014_Bin02_10_metaG | ecosystem: Environmental > Terrestrial > Soil > Wetlands > Peat | place...
GATAACGTGACCATGCGGCTTCTGGCATCATCGTCCTCCAAGGTGTCAATCGGGGCCGGTTAACCGGCCCCGATTGACACCTTGGAGGACGATCTCGATTCCATTCCAAGTAACTTAAAACACCGCCTGGTCATCGTCCCCGACCACGAAGATCCGTCCGTGCTCCACGGCCAGAAGCCGGAGCCAGATATATTGGGCGTGGTTCACGTCCTGATATTCGTCGGCGAGCACGCAGTCGAAGCGGCCGGCCCAGCGATCGCGATAGGCCTGATCGCGCTGCATCGTGCGAGCCGGCCACAGCAACAGGTCCCCGAAATCGGCGGCATTCGCGTCGCCGAGGCGCTGCTGGTAATCGGCATAGACGCGTGCGGTGAGACGTAGCCCGGCCGCATCGACCGGATCGCCGGTGCGGTCAGCCTCGGCGATCACCCACTCGTAATGGGCCTGCGCCTCCTCCGGAGCGATCAGCCGGTCCTTGAGCTGGGCGATCCGGTTCGCGATGATCTTGACCGGATCGCGCCCGGCAGGCAGATCGCCCGATTCGTCGCCGGTAAGGTTCATCGCCTTCAAGATCCGCCGGACGAGCCGCCGGCTGTCCTCGGCATCGAGGATGTCGAATCCTTGGCGCAGGCCCGCCACCTCGGGTTCGGTGCGGAGCTGGCGGGATGCCAGACCATGGAAGGTGCCGAGCCAACCCGGCGTCCCCTCACCGCCGAGCGCCGAGCGGATCCGGCCGGTCATTTCGCCGGCCGCCTTGTTGGTGAAGGTGACGGCGAGGATGCGGTGCGGCTTCACCCCGAAAGCTCGGATGCGATGCACCACGGCCGCAGTCAGGGTCTTGGTCTTGCCTGTGCCGGCGCCGGCCAGCACCAGCACGGCACCGTCCTGGGCGGCGACTTCCGACTGTATCGGTGTCAGATCGTCCGGCGCGCTCATGCCGCCCTCCGCAGCTTGAGCGCGTCGTTCCAGTCGCCGTTCTCGACCGGCGGGGTCAGCCGCGCGAACGCCACCCCGGCGGAATTTGCCAAGGCCTGGTGCCAGGCGGCATAGCGCTCTCCGGCCCGATCCGCATCGGCGGCGGAAGCCAGTTCCGCTCCTGCAATTCCGGCCAGTCCGTGCACGATGGTGCCGATCGCATCGATCGTGCCCGGTCCCATTCCGCCGCCGGTGGCGGCATAGATCGTGTCCGCGCGGATATCCTCCCAGGCCGCGAGGCTGAGCGCATCGATCGGCGCCTCGGCGAGCGCCAGCCGGATCGGCTGAGGGCCGCCATGAAGGCGGAACAGAGTCTTCCGGCCGCCAGCGAGCGAACTGCGGAATCCGGGGCCGCGGATCTCGACGTGGCTGGGATTGCCATCGTCTGCACGATGGACGAACCAAGTGCTGCCATAAGCACCTTCCCGGATCAGATCCGCCGCGACCGCAGCACGCAGCAGGGCGACCGGCAACCCGCGGGTCCGGTTCAGATAGCGCCATGCCGGCGAGAGCGGCTGCAGGCGCGGCCGGCTCGCCCATCGTTCCGGGATCGGGATCTCCGGCACGCTCCGTCGCCGTCTCGGCAGGCATTCTGGGAATGCCGGCGCCACTCCGGCGAAGCCGCGCAGGACCTGCCGCGCCTGCCCGAAATTCAGCGTCGGGTCGAGGAACTGCGCCAGGCTGAAGGCGTCGCCCTTGCGATCGCTCTGCGGATCCCACCAGCCCCTGCCTTCATGATTGACGATCAGGATCTCGCCGTCGCCGCGGCGGTATTTGAGGCAGTGCCGGGTGCTTTCCTTCCGGTCGAGCCGCCAGACCGGCGGCAGTCGTTCCAGCAGCACGGCGCAGTTCACGCTGGCCTTCAGCTGCTCGATTTCCAAATCGTCTGATCTCATGATGGGCGCTCCGCTGCTGGACACGCAGGCGGGCGACGGGCGACCGATCGCCGCTCATCTTTCCATCCTGCTGCCCTCCGGCAACCGCGAGGCGGCGACGGCGCAAGGGCGCGCGGCCGCAGGCCGCTGCGGGAGCGTCAGCGACGAACCCTTGTCGGCGGCGACGGTGCTAGCGGTAGCCATTTGCAGCCTTGTACCGGTGGCCCGGGCATCATCCGGGCCGTCTGCGCGAGTGGCGCATCCCTTCGTAAACGGCTCGCCCGACGCCAAAGCGGACAATGATCACAGGGGTTTGTGCCGGTCGCGGATCGCGGCCGGAGCCCGAACCGAGCACCGCGCACATCCTTGCGCTGCGGCGGAATACCGCGGGGCTCCCACAGATTTTCGCCGCTTACCCCGCTGTCACTCGCGCAAACGGCCCTCAGCTTCAGTCTCTCCGCCACCCTCCATCGGTGGAAGAGTCGTCAGGGCCGACGGCATGAAAACTGAGTGGAATGATGGGAAATCGCGAACCGGAACGCCCATAGTTTTGAAGGGACTAAATCATGCGTAGCAGTCAACAGTTGGAATCAGGCGTGCGGAACGGGCAGCCTGCGGGACAGTCCGGCGCTCCGGTGGATGACACCGGCACTCGCGCAATCCCGTTCGCGCAGCGCGTCACTTGCACGGTCCTCGACGCGTGTGAGGCCACGGGACTAGGTCGGACGAAACTGTATGAGCTGATTGGAGACGGTGCCGTTCGCACAACGACGATCGGCCGGCGCCGCCTGGTGCTGGTGTCTTCGCTTCTGCGACTGCTGCAGCCGGAAGGAACCACGGCGGTCTGAAATATCGTGGGCGGCGCCTGAATTCTCAAACTGATGGATGGCGCGCAGTCCTGCGACCGACGAACGCGCATAATTCCATGATGACCTCGCCGCGAACATGGCCGAGACGCATTAGGCAACCCGGAACATCGCCGCTCGCGCCATTGCGTCTGTATGATCCGCAATATGCCGAGAATAGGTTCGCTCGATCATCGCGACTGACGTATCGTGCAGGGCAGCGACTACGCGCACGGGCACGTTGCCCAGGAGTTGTCGGACAATGCTGGTGTGCCGCAGGGAGTTGATGGTTATGAGCGCACCATCATCCACCGACACGTTCTCCGCCTTCACCACCCGAGCGAACAGCCGATAGTGATCGGACTTCGACCAGGGTTCCCCGCTTGGCTTGACAAACAACGGGGCGTCGGCGGCTCTTCCCTGCGTTGACTCGCGCAGGCGCTTGGCATACTCACCCGAAATGGGCACCGGCCGGCGCAGGACGGATTTCTTGCCGTTTCCCTTCCGTGAGGTCGGCAACATGATGCGCGGGTCGGCTCGGTCGTCCTGGAGGTCGCCAACCTCAACGCGGGCAAGTTGGCTCACGCGCGCGCCGGTAGTCGCCAGCCCCTCCACAAACAGCGCGAACTCGGCACCTTGAGCCGGGGCGCCAGCGACGAGCTTGCGAACATGAGAATCGGGGAGGATAACATTTCGAGATTCTTCGGCGTCACGCAATGTGGCCAGACCCTGTTCCCACGGCCGGCGGCTGGTGATGCGGCCGTCTCGGTCGGCAGCAAGGTTCAGCGCAGCTTTCATGATCGTGCATACACGATTGATGCTGGATGGGGCCAAAGGGCGGGGCGGAAACGCCTGCTCCTTCTTTGCAGAGCCTAGGTTTTCCAGCGCACCATCCGCAGATCGGTTGCCTCCGGTTGCAGAGGCGGCGGACTTCTTCCGCTGCGGCTTGGCCGTGAGCCCATCGCGCCATTTGCGCAGTTCGTCCAGAGTTAGATCGGCAACCTGTTTGTCCAACAGCTTGCCACTTAGATGCGCACGGACCCGCGCTCCATTGGCGGCATCGCCACCGCGTGTCTTCAGGTCGGCCTCATACTGATCCAACGCCGCGCGCAAGGTGGCGGGCTTATCGTCGACGGGCGTACTGCCCTTGCCACCACGCGCTGCCGCCTTCGCCCGATCCTGGGCTTGCCAATAGTCGAAGATGGTCGATCCGTTGGCGTCATCGTGATCGTCCGCCAGGCCGATCGCCTTTGTCCAGTTTCCTCCGTTGCCGTCTGCGACGCGGACCACCCATGTTCCGGCGGTCGCGTTGCGCCGGTAGCCGAGGCTGATGCCGAGAGCAATCTTCACGAATTCCGGCTTCTTTGCGATCGGCCGCTTCAGCCGAGCCGTGCGTGTCTCAAGACCCGATCGTACCTTGCGCGCCATGTTTTGGTGTCCCGGAGTGTCCCGTCTATGGGCGTGAATTATAGCGGACACGGGTGGACGAGACTATAAAAAAGTCCAGTATTTCCGCCATTTTCTTGGGCAGCGGCGAACGCTGGCGGAAGCCATGCTCCGCCCTCTCACGGCGGGAACAGGGGTTCGACTCCCCTTGGGGACGCCAAGCTTTTCAAAGACTTAAGGCCGCTTTCGGGCGGCCTTTGTCGTTATATACGGAAATTATACGGGAAACCGCCCGCGAACCTGGGAGAATAAGCAGGAACATCCGACTTTCAGAGGCGGACGGAAGGACGCGTGGGTGCGCCCAGCGTGACGAAACGGGTACGCCCGCAGTGACGGTCGCGCCGATCACCCACAGCCCGCCGCACGATCTGTCGGTCGCGGTCGAAATCCCACTGGCATATAACTGAGCTTCTCATGAGCTTCTCAGCATGGACGAACTCCCACACCGAACGGTAATCGACTTTCAGACCGCGCTCGCCCAGCGCGCGGACAAGGCCGCGAAGGGTGAAGGCAGCACCCCGGCGGCGCTCGACAAGCCAGCCCCGGTGATCGCCGCGCATGTTCTTCGGCCTGTGGCCACCCATTTTTCCGGGGACGACGCTGCCCGTCGTCTTGAACTGGCGCACCCATTTGATAACCATACTCGACGCCAAGCTGAACCGCGCCGCCACCTCGCAACGCGACAAGCCGTCTCACAAAACCGCCTCAACGACCCGCGCCCGCAGATCCATTGAACATGGTTTACCCATCCGGGTGGCCTCCGCTCCAGCCCGATTCTTGAATCGAAAAATCGCCGACTTGGCAAATGCCTCCAGCGCAACCCTCCGATTCCGCCAAGCCGCATCCCGCTCTATTTCGCGCCGCCGGCCGCCCGGCCGGTCGGGAATCTCAAGACGAACCGTGTCGGACCGGCCCGTCGCATCGAAAGGCGTCCGCCGAGTTGGTCAGCCAGAAGCGCCACCAATTGCAATCCCAGCGTCGTCGTATTGGCGATATCGATGTCATCGGGCACGCCGACACCGTTGTCGCTCACCGAGAGCAGCACCTCGCCGGCCTCACCCTCGCGCAGCGCGACCTCGATGGTGCCGCCCTCGCCCGGCCGGAAGGCGTGTTTGAGAGCGTTCGTGATCAATTCGTTGACCGCCAAGCCGCAAGGTATGGCGGCTTCGATCGGCAGCCGAACCTCTTCGGCATCCACCGAGAGGGTGATCTTGTCGGAGTCGATGCCGTATGACGTAACTAGGGTCGGCACGATCGAATCCAGGAAATGCCCGAAATCGACTTCGGCGAAATCCTTGGATTGGTAGAGGGTCTGATGGATCTGGGCCATTGATCGGATGCGGTTCTGGCTGTCGCGCACCATGGCCAGCGCCTTCTCGTCCGAGATATGGACCGACTGCAGATCGAGCAGGCTGTAAATGATCTGCAGATTGTTCTTGACGCGGTGATGGATCTCGCCGAGCAGAACGTCCTTCTCCTTGAGCGCCGTGTGGATCCGCTGCTCCTTCTGCTTGCGATCCGAGATATCCACGATGGCTGACAGCACCATCGTGCCGTCTTCGGTCTCGATCGGATTCAGCCCGATCTCGACCGGGAACTCACTGCCGTCCCGGCGCAAGCCGAAGAGATCCCGCCCCACGCCCATCGGTCGCGAGCGCGGATCGGTAAAGAATGATTTCCGCAAGTCCGGATGACGGCCGCGAAATCGCTCCGGCACCAGGATCTCGACCGGCTGGCCCAGCAGTTCCGCGCGCTCATAGCCAAAGACGCGCTCGGCCTGAGTGTTGACCATCTCGATCCGGCCGTCTCCGTTGATCATCACCATGGCGTTGGGAGCCGCCTCGACCACGCGTCGGAACCGCTCTTCGAGCCGCTTGCGCTCAGAGATATCGACGATCGCCGACAGTACCATCGTGCCCTCGTCAGTCTCGATCGGGTTCAGCCCGATCTCGACCGGGAATTCGCTGCCGTCCTTGCGCAAGCCGAAGAGATTCCGCCCCACGCCCATCGGCCGCGAATGGGGATCGGTGAAAAAAGCATCGCGCAAGCCCGGATGGTGAGCGCGAAACCGCTCGGGCACGAGCATCTCGACCGGCTGGCCCAGGAGTTCTTCCCGGGCATAGCCGAAGACCCGCTCGGCCTGGGTGTTGACCATCTCGATACGTCCGGCCGCGGTGATCATGACCATGGCATTGGGTGCCGCCTCGACCACGCGCCGGAACCGTTCCTCCAGCCGCTTACGCGCGGAGATATCGACGATCGCCGACAGCACCATCGTGCCCTCATCGGTCTCGATCGGGTTCAGCCCGATCTCCACCGGGAACTCGCTGCCATCCTTGCGCAGCGCGTATAAATCGCGCCCCGCTCCCATCGGTCGCGACTGGGGCGCCGTGAAGAACGAGTCGCGTAAGCCTGGATGGTTGCGGCGATAGCGCTCGGGCACGAGGAGTTCGACAGACTGGCCCAGCAGCTCCTGGCGCCCGTAGCCGAAGACCCGCTCGGCCTGGGCGTTGACCATCTCGATCCGCCCGGCCGCATTGATCATGACCATGGCGTTGGGGGCCGCCTCGACGACCTGACGGAACCGGTCCTCGCTATTGCGCTGTACCTGATCGCCGTCCGCGCCGCGACCGCCCGCCGCCCCGGGACCCCGTATGGCCATGCTCCGCTGCCTTCCTTGATCGCCGCCGGCGCAGCATGCCGATCAGGAACTCGGTTTGCCGGAGCGTAGGGACCGAAAGCCTACCACAGGTCGCGGCTCGCCGATCGCCCTTCTGCCTGGCCGTGTCGCGGCCGGGACCGGGATCTCGTTCGCCCTGCATCCGATCGCCCGCTCACGGCCGCTCGGCCGGCAGCAAGGCCAGGCGCTTGGCGCGCCGCGCGCGCCAGCGTGTGACCAGCAGCACCGTCACAACCACGATCAGGAACGCGCCCAGCGCCACGAGCTCGATCGTCTGCGCCCAGCGGCCCAGCACGCGCGAGAGCTCATGGCCGAAGAAATATCCCGTGCTGACGAAGGTCACCGACCAGAGGCCGGCGGCGATGAAGTTCAAAATCATGAACCGCACCGTGCCGAGTTCGCTGAGCCCGATCGCGACCGATGAGAAGTTCCGGATACCGTAGATGAAGCGGAAGGTCAGGATGAAAATCGTGTTCCAGCGCTCGAGCCAGCGATGCACCAGATCGACGCTGTGCTGCCAATCGGGATAGCGGCGCAGGAGTGGCGGCCCGAAGGTTCGGCCGACGAAGAACCAAGTCTGGTCGCCGAGGTAACTGCCGAGCCAAGCGCAGCCGCAGAGCAGATACGGGTCGATCAAACCGTTGGCGCAAAAGGCCGCGGCGAGCAGCACGAAGGTCTCGCCTTCGAAAAATGTCCAGACGACCGTGATCAGATAGAACCACCCGCGATAATGGTCGGGGTGCTGGATAATCTGCTCGATCCACTCGCGGCCTTCGTAAAATAGCCGCTGAATTTCTTCCATTCAGACCGTCTTCCCCGCTCATCTTCGCGGCCATCGTCCGAGGCCATCGTTCCACAGGCGCCGGCACGGCGAAACCCGGTCCGTACAGCAATACCGATTGATCCTTATAATTGGGTGTGAATTCAAGCGCGGCAAGCGATCGCATCGCGGCCGCCCCGACGTGCCGACATACCGCCGGCCGGTCGGGGCGGGCCGGCGGCCACGATGATTTTGCGCAAGAATGGAGTCGCAGGGTCAGATCCATGGTATCGTGACAAAGATTTAATGCCCCTGATGGCGACGTTTTAGGTACGCGGGACCATCTTCTGGCATGAAGAGTACGTCTCGAGGGGATGCGAGACGGTTTTCGCGGCGAATTTCAGGAGGCGATCCTTACATGACACGGAACGGTTCTATCGACACGCTGCCCTCCCAAGTCGGGACGGCGCATTCTGGCAAGGGCCGGCCCGGCGCCGGACGGCCCCGGTTGCAGCGGCTGGCCTTGGCCCTGATGCTCGGCACCTGCCTGGCGATGGGACCCTTGGCCCCGGCCCTGGCCGACAATGTCACCGGCGGTGCCAGCCTCGCCGAGCGCCTGCCGAGCCTGGCGCCGATCGTCGACAAGGTGCTGCCGGCGGTGGTGAACATCTCCGTCGTACAGCGCGCGGGCCAGGAACCCGTGCCGGACGATGAAAACGACAATGGCGAAGACGACCAGGACGACCAGGACCAGGCGCCGCAGGCGCATCCCGGCAATCCGGGCGGCAACCCGCAGACGCCGTTCGACGAGCTGCTGCGCCGCTTCTTCGAGCAACAGCAGCAGAACCGCCACGGCATGCAGATGCCGAACCGGAAGATCACGGCGCTGGGTTCGGGATTCATCATCGATCCGGCCGGCTATGTCGTGACCAACAACCATGTCGTCGGCAACGCCGACAAGGTCGAGGTCATTCTGCAGGACGATTCCCGGCACACTGCCAAGATCATCGGCAAGGACGCCAAGACCGATCTGGCGCTCTTGAAGATCGAAGCACCGAAGCCGCTGCCCGCAGTCAAGTTCGGCGACAGCGACAAGGCGCGGGTCGGCGACTTGGTGTTCGCGGTGGGCAACCCGTTCGGCCTCGGCGGCACCGTCACCAAGGGCATCATCTCGGCGCGCGGGCGCCAGGCGGAAGACGGCAACTACATCGATTTCCTGCAGGTCGACGCCTCGATCAACCGCGGCAATTCCGGCGGCCCGACCTTCGATCTCGACGGCGACGTGATCGGCATCAACACGGCGATCTTCTCGCCCAATGGCGGCTCGGTCGGCATCGGCTTCGCCATTCCCTCCAATGCGGCCAAGATCGTGCTCGACCAGCTCCGCTCGAGCGGGAAGGTCGATCGTGGCTTCCTCGGCGTAATGATCCAGGAAGTGACGCCGGAGATCGCGTCCTCGATGGGGCTCGACGCCGAGCACCCGACCGGCGCCCTGGTGGCGCAGGTCACTGAAGACAGCCCGGCCGCGCATGCCGGCATCAAGGTCGGCGATCTGATCGAGAAATTCGACGGCAAGACGGTCGACAAGATGCGCGACCTGCCGCGCATCGTAGCGGAAACCGGCAGCGGCAAGAAGGTCGACATCCTCCTGCTGCGCGACGGCAAGACGATCACCGTATCGACCACGATCGGCCAGTTCGACGAGACCCAGGTGGCCAACGCCCAGGGCGACGACAACGGCGAGCACACCAACAAGATGGCCTCGCTGGGCCTGTCGCTGGCCCCGCTCAATGCCGATGCGCGCAAGCGCCTGGGCATTCAGAAGAACGTCGACGGCGTACTGATCTCGCGCGTGCGTGACGGCAGCCCGGCCGCCGATGGCGGCGTGCTGGCCGGCGACGTGATCGTCAAGGTCAACGGCCAGAGCGTCGGCAAGCCCGAAGAGGTCATCGAGCAGGTCAAGGGCACGAAGACCGACAGCAAGTCGATCCTCCTGCTGCTCAACCGGCACGGCGTCAACCGGTTCATCGCCTTGAAGCCGGAAGAGAAGAACGGCTGATCGGGCCGGCTCAGGTCTTGAGCCCCGGGCGGCACACCGCCCGGGGCAACCGCGTCTCGCGAAGTGTTTGAGAATGAAGCTTCTGGTTATCGAGGACGATCGCGAGGCCGCTGCGTTCCTCGTCAAAGGTCTCAAGGAAAGCGGCCACACGGTCGATCACGCCGAGGACGGGCGCCAAGGGCTGTTCCTCGCCACCAGCGAACGGTTCGATGCCATGATCATCGACCGTATGTTGCCCGGCATGGACGGGCTGGCCATCGTGGCCGCGCTCCGTGCGTCGAACAACCACACGCCGGTGCTGATCCTCTCCGCGCTCAATGCGGTCGATGACCGCGTGCGCGGCCTCAAGGCCGGCGGCGACGACTACCTGACCAAGCCTTATGCGTTCTCCGAACTCCTGGCCCGGCTCGAAGCGCTGCTCCGGCGCGGCGCCACCGCCAAGGCCGACACGCAGATCAAAGTAGGCGAGCTGGAGATCGACCTGCTGTCGCGCTCCGTCCGGCGCGGCACGAGTGAGATCGAACTTTTGCCGCGGGAATTCCGCCTGCTCGAAGTGCTGGCTCGCCATGCCGGCCAGGTCGTGACTCGCACCATGCTCCTGGAGCAGGTCTGGGACTATCATTTCGACCCGCAGACCAATGTCATCGACGTCCATATCAGCCGGCTTCGCCAGAAGATCGACAAGGGCCACGCCAAGCCCATGCTGCATACCGTGCGGGGAGCGGGCTACTGCCTGAAGCCGGTTGATTGAGCTCTTCCGCACCAGTACCTTCCGCTTGGCGCTGATCTATTTCGGCCTGTTCGCCGTCTCGGTCCTGGCCGTGCTCGGATTGATCTATTACCAGACCGTCGTCTATGCCGACCAGCAGACCGACGAGACAATCGACGCCGAAATCACCGGCTTGGGCGAACAATACAAGGAACGCGGCTTGGGCGGGCTGATCGCGGTCATCAACGAGCGCAGCGATCCCGGCCGCGGCAGTTCGATGCTGTACCTCCTGACCGATCAGCGCGAGCACCCGCTCGCGGGCAATCTCTCGGGCTGGCCGGATGCGACGGTCGGTCCGGATGGCTGGATGCGCTTCTCGCTGAACCCCACGGCGTCGGGCGCCCGCCGCCATGTGGCGCAGGCCACGAGCTTCCGCCTGCGCGGCGGTTACCAGTTGCTGGTCGGGCGCGATCTGGCCGAGCGGACGATATTCCAGGGCAGAATTACCGAAGCGCTCGGCTGGGGCGCCTTGCTGACCTTGGCGCTGGGATTATGCGGCGGCCTCTTGATGAGCCGCGGCGTGCTCGCCCGGATCGAGACCATCAACCGTGCCAGCGACCGGGTCATGGCCGGCGAACTCGGCCGCCGGATCCCGGTGCGCGGCACCAATGACGAATTCGACCGCCTGGCCGGCAATCTGAACCTGATGCTGGACCGCATCGAGCGCCTGATGGACGGGATGCGCCAGGTCACCGACAATATAGCCCATGATCTGCGCTCGCCGCTCGGCCGCCTGCGCAGCCGGATCGAGATGGCGCTGATCGCCGATGAGGGACCGGAGTATTATCGCGAAGTGCTCCGCCAGACCAATGACGAGGTCGACCACCTGCTCGCCACCTTCAACGCGCTGCTCGACATCGCCGAAGCGGAAGCCGGCAGCCCGCGCGCCGAAATGAGCGAGCTGAATCTGGTTGAGCTGGTCGGCGATCTGGTCGAGCTCTACGAGCCCTCGGCCGACGAGAAGGGCCTGACCCTGACCGCCGCCCTCCCCGGCGGCCGGCTGGAGATGCGCGGAAACCGGCATCTACTGTCGCGCGCACTCGCCAATCTGGTCGAGAACGCCATCAAATACACGCCCTCGCCCGGCACCATCGCCATTGCACTGGCGGCGACGGAGGACGCCGCGCAGCTTGTCATCGCCGATTCGGGACCGGGCATCCCCGCGGACGCGCGCGAGCGGGTGTTCGACCGCTTCGTCCGCCTGGAGGCCAGCCGCACCACACCGGGCAACGGCCTCGGGCTCAGCCTCGCCCGCGCGGTGATCCGCCTGCATGGCGGCACCGTCGCACTGGCGGACAATGCACCCGGTCTGCGCGCCATCGTGGCCTTGCCCCTGCCGGCGGCGAATGGTGCTGCGGAACCCGTGCCGGCTCGACGCCGGGCGGGCGGCGCCGCAGTTGAGAAGCGCGATCCGGTCGGGGCCCCGGACCGTTCGACCGTACCGGGCTGAATTGTTGGCGACATCACATCCGCAAGCCGGACGCCGGCCGACCGGGAGGCCGGGCGCGCTGGGCCGCGCCCTGCTCCACCGCGGACGCGCGGCCCGGTCATGAGTTCGCCGAGCGAGACCGTCGCCCGGATCTTCCAACAGGCCTTCGCCTTGCATCGCGCGGGGCGGCTGGCGGAGGCGGAAATCCTGTATCGCCGAGTGTTGGCCCTCGATCCCCGCCATGCCGACAGCTTGAACTATCTGGGCGTCGCCGCCGCACAGAGCGGCCGCGCCGAGGCCGCTGTCGAGCTGATCGCCCGCGCCGTCAAGCTCAAACCCGATGCCGCCGACTACCATGACAATCTGGGACTCGCCCTGGCCGCGCTCGGCCGATTCGACGAGGCTGCCGAACGCCACCGCAAGGCGTTGCGCCTCAACCCGAACCACGCGAACGCACATAGTCATTACGGCAATACCCTGATCCGGCGCGGCCGGAATGACGACGCGGCGGCGCAGTATCGCGCCGCCTTGCGCATCGATCCCAACCATGTCGAGGCGCACAACAATCTGGGTGTCGTCCTGACCGCCGCGGAGCGCCCGGACGAAGCCGCCATCCATTTCCGCACGGCGCTGCGCCTGCAACCGGCATATCTCGACGCCTACGCCAATCTCGGCGGCGCGTTGCGCAATCTGGGGCAGGTGGAAGAGGCCGATGCCGTGTTCGAGACGGGATTGCGCCTCGCCCCCGCTTCGCCCGCACTGCGCTACAATCTGGCCGGCATACGATTGCTCGCCGGACGATTCGAGACCGGATGGCCGCTCTATGAAGCGCGGCACGCGCTGCCGGGCGCGCCGCCGCCGCGCTTCACGGCGCCGCCCTGGCGGGGCGAAGCGCTCGCCGGCCGGACCCTGCTTCTATATGCCGAGCAGGGCGCGGGCGACACGATTCTGGCCTGCCGGTACATTTCGCGGTTCGCGCCGGGCACCAGGCTGCTGCTCGAAGTCCCGGCTGCCCTGCGCTGCCTGCTGAGTCGGGTCGGTCCCGTCGATCAGGTCTTGACGCGCGGCGACCCCCTGCCGCCCTTCGACTGTCATTGCCCGCTGATGAGCCTGCCGCTGGCATTCGGCACGACGGTGGATAGCATCCCCGGCGAAACGCCCTATCTCGACGCCGACCCGGACGCGGTCGCCGTCTGGCGACAGCGCTTGGCTGCCCTGCCGGGACGGCGTGTCGGCCTGGCATGGGCCGGCAATCCCGACTATGCCGACGACCGGCGCCGCTCGATTCCGCCTGAGCTCCTGGCGCCGCTCGGGATTATCAAGGGGGTCTCCTTCGTCTCTCTACAGAAGCAGGATGCTGTCTCATCGGCGGGGCAGACAGCATTGCCCCCGGTCCCCCTCGCCGATTGGAGCGGAGAGTTCGATGATTTCGCCGACACGGCCGCGCTCATCGCGGCGCTCGATCTGGTCATCGGCGTCGATACGGCGGTCCTGCATCTGGCCGGCGCGCTTGGCCGTCCGGCTTGGCTGCTCAACCGTTTCGACCCGCATTTCCTGTGGCTGCAGGCGCGCGACGACAGCCCATGGTATCCGACATTGCGGCAGTTCCGCCAAACTGCGCCCGGCGATTGGCCTGCCGTGATCGCGCGGGTCGCCGCAGCGCTGACCGATCCACAAACCTGGCGCGCGCAAGCGGCCCTGTGTTAATCAGCGGTATCCGCCTATGTCGCGACTTGACACCACGGCGCCGGCGCGTCCAAAACAATACAACGATACAAAAAGAAACGGCACTGAAACACTAGGCCGCCGTCCGGTGGGCTGGATTTTACCCGTGGCGAGTTTTATGTCAGAGCGTGCCGCGGCGCCGCCTTCCGTATCGGGGTGCGGCGGTTCGACGGCGCGGCTGAACGGGAAAGCTTGAAAGCGTGGCGACCGTATTTCATGTGCTGGGGGGCATCTCGACGATAGCGTGCCTGCTGGGCATCGCCTATCTGTCAATCGCGATCGTGGCGACGCGGCTCTTCGCGCGCACCCGGTCGATCGCGCCGCGCCGGCAGCCGGCGGTCACGATCCTGAAGCCCGTCTGCGGCGCCGATGCCGGGCTTTACGACAACCTCGTCTCTTTCTGCCGCCAGGCTTACGGCGGGCCGCTGCAGATCGTCATCGGAGCACACCGCGAAGCCGATCCGGCCGTGGCGATTGCCCGCCAGGTGATCGCCGATCTGCCCGACGCCGACATCGCGCTGGTCATCGACGGCGCGCTGCCCGGCAGCAATTTCAAAGTCTGCAACCTGGTCAACATGATGGTCGTGGCCAAGCACGACATCATCGTGCTCGCCGACAGCGACATGCGGGTCGAGCCGCATTACCTGGATGCGGTCGTCGGCCCGCTGCTCGAGCCCGGTGTCGGCCTCGTCACCTGCCTCTATAAAGGCCGGCCCGGAGGTAGGCTGAGTTCGGCCCTGGCCTGCGGCGCGATCAATTACGGCTTCCTGCCGTCGGTGCTGGTCAGCCGAGTGCTGGGCGGTGAGGCCGGCTGCTTCGGCGCCACGATCGCGTTGGAGCGCCGCGTGCTCGAGGCTGTGGGCGGCTTCGGGGCGCTGATCAACCAACTGGCCGACGACTATGTGTTGGGCGCGCTCGTCCGCAACCTCGGTCTCAAGGTCGTGTTGTCGCGTTATGTCGTCGAGAATATCGTCGATGAGCCCGATCTGCGCAGCCTGTTCCGCCACGAGCTGCGTTGGCAGCGGACGATTCGCAGCATCACGCCGCTCGGCCTCGCCGGGTCGATCATCACCAACCCGGTGCCGCTGGCGGTCCTGGCCCTGCCGTTCTCCGGCTTCACCGCCGGCGCATGGGTGATCCTGGCGCTCAGCCTAGCAGCCCGCCTGGGCGTCGTATATACGTGCCGCCTTGCGCTCGACCTCGCTCCGCTCGGGGTAGGACTGATTCCGCTGCGCGACGGCTTGTCGTTCGTCATCTTCGTCGCCAGCTTTCTGGGTCAGCGCGTCACGTGGCGCGACAGCCGCTTCCGGGTCGGCCAAGGCGGCGAGCTGACGTTCGAAGGAGATCCCTTGGCATGATGAAGACCCTGTTCCTGCAGGCGCCGTCTTTCGAAGGCTTCGACGGCGGCGCGGGGTCGCGGTATCAGGCGCGGAGGGAGATCAAATCCTTCTGGTTTCCGACCTGGCTGGCACAGCCGGCGGCGCTGGTGCCCGGTTCGCGGCTGATCGATGCGCCGCCGGCGCGGCTGAAGCTCGCCGATGTCGTGCCGATGGCGAAGGATTACGACCTCATCGTCATGCACACGTCGACGCCGTCCTTCGCATCCGACGTCCTGGTGGCGCAAGCGCTGAAAGACGAGAATCCGGCAGTCAAGATCGGCTTCATCGGCGCCAAGGTGGCGGTCGAGCCGGAGAAAAGCCTGGCCGGCGCCGCCCCCGTCGATTTCGTCGCCCGGGAGGAATTCGACTTCACGATCAAGGAAATCGCCGAAGGCAAGGCGTGGTCCGAGGTCGACGGCATCAGCTACCGCGATGCCTCCGGCATGATCGTCCATAACCGCGATCGCGCGGTGCTGGAAGACATGGACCAGCTGCCCTTCGTCAGCAATGTCTACAAGGACAATTTGCGGATTGAAGACTATTTCATCGGCTATCTGAAGCACCCCTATATCTCGATCTATACCGGGCGTGGCTGCAAGTCGCGCTGCACCTTCTGTCTCTGGCCGCAGACCGTCGGCGGCCATCGCTATCGCACCCGGTCGGTCGAGCATGTGATCGCGGAAATCGCCCAGGCCAAGCGGGATTTCCCGCAGGTCAAGGAATTCTTCTTCGACGATGACACCTTCACCGACAATCTTCCGCGCGCCGAAGCGATCGCGCGCGAGCTGGGCAAGCTCGGCGTCACCTGGTCGTGCAACGCCAAGGCCAACGTGCCGTACGCCACGCTGAAGGTGTTGAAGGAGAACGGCCTGCGACTCCTGCTCGTCGGCTATGAATCGGGCAACCAGCAGATCCTGCACAACATCAAGAAAGGCATGCGCATTGAGGTCGCCCGGCAGTTCACCAGCGACTGCCACAAGCTCGGCATCACCATTCACGGCACCTTCATTCTCGGCCTGCCCGGCGAAACGAGCGAAACCATCCAGGAAACGATCAAATTCGCGACCGAGATCAACCCGCACACGATCCAGGTGTCGCTGGCAGCGCCCTACCCCGGGACGTTCCTGTTCAAACAGGCGGTCGAGAATGGCTGGCTCGATCTCGATCACGCCGAACTGATCGACGAGCACGGCGTCCAGGTGGCGCCGCTACATTATCCGCATTTGTCGCATATGGAAATCTTCAACTCAGTCGAGGTTTTCTACAAGAGATTCTATTTCCGCACCGGCAAGATCGCCTCGCTGGTCGGCGAGATGATCATGAGTCCGGAGATGATGAAGCGCCGGCTGCGCGAGGGCGTGGAGTTCTTCCAGTTTCTGCGCGAACGTCACCAGGTCGCCAGCTGAAACAGGTCATCATCACGGCGGATGATTTCGGCCTCGACCTCGCGGTGAACGACGCGGTCGAGGCGGCTCATCGAGGCGGGCTGCTGTCGAGCGCCAGCCTGATGGTCGGCGAGCCGGATGCGGCGGATGCTGTCGCCCGGGCCAGCCGTCTGCCGAAGCTGAAGGTTGGGTTGCATGTCGTCCTGATCGAAGGCACACCCGTGTCGCCGCCGGACGAAATCCCCGATTTGGTCGATTCGAGGGGGCGATTTCCGAGCGACATGGTGCGGTGCGGCTTCAAGTTCTTTTTTCGGCCTGCGGTGCGGCGCCAATTGGCGCGCGAGATCCGTGCCCAATTCGAGGCCTTTGCGCGCACCGGCCTGGCGCTCGACCATGCCAATACGCACAAGCATATCCATCTGCATCCGACCGTGGCCGCCCTCATCATCCGCATCGGCCGCGAATTCGGCTTGAAGGCCATGCGCCTGCCGCTCGAACCAGCGGCGCCGATCGCCGCGGCCGAAGCGCGGACGGCAAGCGGCGGATTGGGCGACATGGCGCTGCGCTGGTGGACCCGCACTCTGCGCCGGCGCCTGGCGCGCGCCGGGATGATCGTCAACGACCAGGTCTTCGGCCTTGCCTGGTCAGGGGCCATGACTGAGGAACGGCTGCTGCGCCTGATTCCCCATCTGCCCGAAGGGGTCAGCGAGATATATTTCCACCCGGCGCGCGAATTGACGCCGCGCCTGGCCCTGACCATGCCCCGGTACCGGCATGCCGAGGAGCTGCTGGCGCTGCTCAGCCCGAGAGTCGGTGCGGCGTTCGCGGCCGAAGGCATCGAACGGACCGATTTCACGGCTTTGGTCGAGGCGGCACCATGATCCGCGCGGCCACTCTGTTCGGTCTGCTCGGCGTCGCCCTCTTTACCGGGCTGCTGATCTATCAGGGGGCTGGGCAAGTCGGCGCGGCGGTCGCGGCCGGGGGAGTCGGACTCATCTGGGCGAGCCTGTACCACGCCGTACCGATGGTCGTGAACGCCGCGGCATGGCGGATGCTGTTCGTGGCCGGAGCACCGCCGTCGCTGCTGCAGATGACCTATGCGGTCTGGATCCGGGAATCGGTAAACGGCCTGCTGCCCGTCGCCCGGATCGGCGGTGAAGTCGTCTCCTACCGCGTGCTGACTCGATTGGGCTTCCGGCCGGCACCGGTCGCTGCCAGCCTGATCGCCGACATCACGCTCTCCATGGTCAGCCAGTTCATCTTCACCATCACCGGCCTCGTCATGCTGCTGCTGCGCATTGACGATACCGCGGAAGTCTGGCGGGTCATCGGCGGTCTGATGGTGTTTCTGCCGCTGGTCGCCGGCATGTTCGCGCTGCAGCGCATCGGGATCGTCAATCTGGGCGCACGCCTGGTCGGCACCCTTTTCGGCGACCGCTGGTCGGATTTGATCGGCAATGCGGCGCGGCTCGACCGGGTCTTGCGCCTGGTCTATCGCCGCGCGACGCGCGTCGTCGGCTCGGTCGTGTGGCAGCTCGCCGGCTGGGCGCTCGGCGCCGGCGAGATCTGTCTGGCGCTCCGCTTTCTCGGCCATCCGATCGATCTCTACGACGCGTTCCTGCTCGAAGCAGCGGCCCAGGCGGTCAGCTCGGCCGCCTTTGTCGTGCCCGGCGCGATCGGCGTACAGGAGGGTGCCTTCCTGCTGTTCGGAACGATGCTCGGGCTCGACCCCAGCATCGCGCTGGCGGTCGGCATTGCGCGCCGGATCCGCGATGTCGTGATCTTCGTGCCCGGCCTGCTGGTCTGGCAAGTCACCGAGGCGCGCAAGCTGGTGGTCGGGCGCGATCCGGCTGAGTAGCGGCGATCCGCTGACGGGCGCCTGGCGTCAGCCCGTCTCCCCATCGAGCAACGGCAGGACAGCGGTCAGCGACGGCACGGCCCAATGACCTTCCGCCTGCCGCGCCGGGCTCCGCAGCCACGGCGCCAGCAAGACGCGATGGCCGATGCCGGCCGATGCCGCCGCCCGCATGTCGCCGATGCTGTCGCCGATCGCCCAGGAGCGCGCCGGATCGAGGCCGAGATCGGCGATTGCCTCGATGATCATGCCGGGGCCCGGCTTGCGCCGGGGTGAGTCGTACCGGTAGCGGCCGAGCCCTTCTCTCGGATGGTGCGGCGCGTGGTAGACGGCGTCGACGACGATGCCGCGTTCGCGAAACCGCGCCAGAATCCAATTCATGAGCAGCCGGAAATCCGCTGTCTGGAAATACATCCGGCCGATGCCCGACTGGTTCGTCGCGATCACGATGCGGAAGCCCCGATCGCGAAACGCAGCGGTCAGCCGGAAGATGCCGTCGATGAAGCGGCAATCGGCGATGCGGTGCAGATAGCCGATATCCTCGTTGATCACACCGTCGCGGTCCAGAATGAGGCCCGGCACTCCGATCACGGTGTCGGCGGGCCCGCCCAGACCTGCTCGTAGAGCTGCCGATACGCGTCGACCATGCGGTCGAGGCCGAACTCGCGCGCGATCCGCGCCCGCCCGACCTGCCCCATCGCGGCACGGCGGGCGGGCGACGCCAGCAGCGCCTGCCACGCCTCGGCCATGCGATCGGCGTCGCGCGGCTGAACCAGCAGTCCGGCGCCGCTGAGGATCCGCCGCGCATCGCCGACATCGGTCGAGACGACGGGCACGCCGCAGGCCATTGCTTCGGCCACGACATTGGGGAAGCCTTCGCCGAAAGCCGAGCTGAGCGCCGCCACGTCGAAGCCCGCGATCAGCAGCGGCACGTCTTCGCGCTCGCCCAGGAAATGCAGGCGTTGCGCCAGGGCCGGATCGCCCAGGAACGGCCGGGCGCAGGGCATGTCGACATCGACGCCGCGCCCGATCAGCACGAAATGGACATCGATGCCACGCGCCGCGAGCAGTGCCGCAGCCCGAAAGAAGGTCACGTGATCCTTCATCGGGTCGAGCCGGGCGGTCATGCCGATGATATACGCCTGCGGCGCGAGGCCGAGTTGCCGCCGCAACCGGTCCCCGGCCGTGGGGTCGGGCCGAAACCGGTCGACATCGATCGCATTGTGGATCAGCGCCCAGCGCCGCGGCCGATAGCCCGCCTGGGCGTGGAAGTCGCGCCCCGCCTCGGCATTGGCGACGATCGCGTCGGGCAGGCCGGACAGCCGTGCCAGGGTCCGGACCACCCAGCGGAAGCGATTGCCGTAATGCCGGTGCTCGAGGCCGGAGCCGCGCAGATTCCAGAGCACACCATGGACACCCGCCAGCCGCGATGCCGCCAGCCCGATCAGATCGGCATGATAGAGCCAGGTCTGCACGAGATCCGGCGGGTCGCGCCGCAAAAGCGCCACCAGGTGGCAAAAGCGCATGACGTCGCCAATGTTGCGCCGCATGCCGAGGGCGGTAACCGGAACGCCCTGCGCCGCCAGGCGCGGGCCGACCGCACCGGCATCGAGCAGCGAGACCACACGCATGTCGAAGCGACGCGGATCCGCCCGCGTGACCAGTTGCTCAAGAGCATGCTCGGCACCGCCGGTCTGCAGTCCGGTTATGATGTGGACGATCTTGATCCGGCGCGGCACCACCTCGGTCGCAGGCGACCAGCGCGGCACCAATTCGAGCGGCCGAGGCGGCACCCGCAGGGCAACCGGTTTGGCATCGGCGCGCATCTCAGCACCGCCCTCGCGCAGCGACGGCGCTCGCCGCGTTCGCCGATCCGACGGGCACTCCGATGGCAATGGACAACAACACCCCCCGTCGCCCTGGTTTCATCGCCCATCCTTATTTCCGGTCTGCGCGAGTGGGCGGCCCGCCGGAACGTCTTGCCAATCTCTCCCTAAGCGCTCATCGAAAGCAGCGCAACTCGTCCTTTGCATCACGCCGGCCGCCTGCGAGACTGGAAATCGCAAACCCGCCGAAGCCGGCCCCCACGCGATCGTCCCGATGCCTTCAGACGCCCTACCCCCGCATGCTTATCGGCGTTCGCCCAAGATTTTCCTGCTGATTCGCGCCCTGTCGGCCGGCGGAGCCGAGACGCAGGTCGTGCAGTTGGCCAATGCGCTCGGCGAGCGAGGTATTCCCGTCAGCATCGTCACGTTATACGACAACGGACCGCTTGAACAAGCGATCGATCGGAGCAAGGTCGGGCGATATTCCCTCGGCAAGCGCGAAAGATGGGACGTGGTCCGGCCGATCGCGCGGCTGCTGCGGCTGCTGCGGCGGCATCGGCCCGCGCTGCTCTATGCCTTCCTGCCGGCGCAGACGACGCTCGCCGCATTGCTCCAGCCGTTTCTGCCGCCCTGCCGGCTGGTGTTCGGCCTGCGCTCGTCGCTCGACTATCGCCGGACCGACTGGCTTCAGCGCGCCGTCTACGCGCTCGAAACCCGCCTGGCCCGGGGCGCCGCGCTGGTCATCGTCAATTCGCTGGCCGGCCGCGACGCAGCGCTTCGGCGCGGCCTGTCGGCCGATCGGCTGGTCGTGGTCGACAACCTGATCGACCCTGTGCGTTATGCGCCGGACCCGGCAAGCCGTATCCGGCAGCGCGCGGCGTGGCGGATCCCGGACGCGGCGCCTCTGATCGGCATGGCGGCCCGGCTCGACCCGATGAAGGGCCACCCGACCTTCCTCGACGCGGCCGGCTGCCTGCTCAAGACTCATCCGGACGTTCGTTTCGTACTGGTCGGCGACGGCCCTGCCGCCTACGCCGAAACCCTGCGCCGCGCCGCCGCGACGCGCGGGCTTGACCGCGCGCTGCTCTGGACGGGTGACTGCCGGGACATGCGGGCCGCCTATAATGCTCTCGACATCGCGTGCTTGAGCTCGGACGAGGGCGAAGGCTTCCCTAACGCCATCGCCGAGGCGATGGCGTGCGGCGTCCCGGTCGTCGCGACCGATGTCGGCGACACGGCGCGGTTGATCGGTGATACTGGACTCGTCGTGCCGCCCAGGAATCCGAGGCGTTTGGCCGAAGCCTGGGCGGCGCTGCTGGCAACCGACCGGGTGCGGCTCGGCCAAGCCGCGCGCCAGCGGATTTTGAGCGAATTTGACACAGGTCGGGTCGTGGACCATAACGTCAGAGTGCTGAATTCCTTGATCCACTCTCGCATTGTCTGAGGTATCGGCGTTTGTGCGGCTTCACCGGTTTTCTCGATTTCGCGCGCGCGACCGGCGTTGACACGCTCGCCGACCTGGTCGGGCGGATGGCGGCGACGATCGCGCATCGGGGGCCGGATGACGCCAAGATCTGGGTCGACGGCGCCGGCGGCGCGGCGCTCGGATTTCGCCGGCTGGCGATCGTCGATCTGAGCGAGGCCGGCGCCCAGCCGATGGTCTCGGCCTGCGGCCGCTTCGTCATGGTCTACAATGGCGAGGTCTACAATGCCGAAGATCTGCGCCCGGCGCTGGCGGCGCGCGGCATCGCGTTTCGCGGCCATTCGGATACCGAGGTGATGCTCGAGGCCTTCGCCGCCTGGGGCGTCGAAGCGACGATCACCCGGCTGATCGGCATGTTCGCCTTTGCGCTCTGGGACCGGTCCGAAAGGCGGCTCACCCTGGGCCGCGACCGGATGGGCATCAAGCCGCTCTATTTCGGCCGGTTCGGGCAGACATTCTTCTTCGGCTCGCAACCCAAGAGCTTCCGGCCGCACCCGGCCTGGCGCGGCGAGATCGACCGCGACAGCCTGGCCGCCTTCCTGCGTTTCGCCTATGTCCCGGCCCCGCGCTCGATCTTCAGCGGACTTCGCCAGTTGCGCCCCGGCCATCTGGCCGAGATCGACGCCGGCGGGCAGGTGACCGAAACCTGCTATTGGGATCTGCGCGCCAAGGCCGCCGCGGGGCGCTCCGATCGCTCGCCGGACGATGACGAGACGGCGATCGAAGAGCTTGACCTGCTGCTGCGCGACGCCGTGGGCCGACGCATGATCGCCGACGTGCCGCTGGGCGCGCTGCTGTCCGGCGGGATCGACAGCTCGACCGTGGTGGCGCTGATGCAGGCGCAGAGCGCGCGGCCGGTCAAGACCTTCACGATCGGCTTTGCCGAAGACGGATTCGACGAGGCGCCGCACGCCGCCGCGGTTGCCCGTCATCTCGGCACCGATCACCATGAACTCTACGTGGCGCCCGCGGATGCGCGCGACGTGATCCCCGATTTGCCGCGCTGGTACGATGAGCCCTTCGCCGATTCCTCCCAGATCCCGACCTTGCTCGTGAGTGCGCTGGCGCGCAAGGAGGTCACGGTTGTGCTGTCCGGCGACGGCGGGGACGAACTGCTCGCCGGCTATAACCGCTATCTGCACGGCAAGCGCTTGATCACCTGGACCGAGCGCGTACCGCGCCCGCTGCGCAACGCCGGCGCCTCGCTGCTGCAGGCCGTGCCGGCCGGCGCCTGGGATGGGCTCGCACGCGTCTTGCCCAGATCCGGACCGCGCGCCGTCCGGGCGGCCGACCGCGCGGCCAAACTGGCTCTGATGCTGCGCGCCGGTGCCGAGGAGCGCCTCTACCGCCAGTTGGTCGGGCAATGGCCGTCGCCCGAAGCGCTCGTGCCCGGCGCCGCCGAGCCGGTCGATGCGATCTGGAGCGGCAGCTTGGCCGAGGAAGTCCCGGACTTCGTCGAGCGCATGCAGTTGATCGACATGCTGACCTATTTGCCGGACGACATCCTGGCCAAGGTCGACCGCGCGAGCATGGCGGTCGGGCTGGAGGCGCGCGTGCCGCTGATCGACCATCGGGTCGTCGAGCATTGCTTCCATCTGCCGGCGCGGCAGCGGATCCGGCACGGCGAGACGAAGTGGCTGCTGCGCCGCGTGCTTGACCGCTACGTGCCGCGCGCGCTGGTCGATCGGCCGAAGATGGGGTTCGGCGTACCGATCGATGCCTGGCTGCGCGGGCCCCTGCGCGAATGGGCGGAAGCCCTGTTGGCGCCGCACCGCCTGGTCGAGGAAGGCCTCGCACCCGCGCCGATCCGAGAGCGCTGGCAGCAGCATTTATCGGGCACCGCCAACTGGCAATATCCGCTGTGGTGTGTCCTGATGTATCAATCTTGGCGTGAGTATTGGCGGATAGCAGCGTGATGGACGATTCGATCCCGATCTCGGCGCATGGCGGCTTCAGCCGTCCCGAAGAGAGCCTCGGCTGGCGGCTGTGGCATGTCCTGCACGCCTACCAACGAACCCTCGAACAGGCGCTGGCCGAGCTGGATCTGACGCATCTGCAATATGTGCTGCTGTGCCTGAGCGCCTATCTGGCATCGCGCGGCGAAGTGCCGTCGCAGGCGCGCCTCGCCGCAGCGGCCGGGCTCGACAAGATGATGGTGTCGAAAGTCGTCCGGCTGCTCGAAGAGAAAGGCTATGTCACGCGGTCGCCGCATCCGAACGATCCGCGGGCCAACCGGGTCGACGTGACCGCGTCAGGGCGCGAAGCGCTATATCGGGCGCTGCCGCTGGCGCGCGCGCTCCACGACCGGTTCTTCGGCTGCCTCGGCGAACGCAAGGCCCAACTGGACGATCTGGTCGACGAGTTGATGGCGGCGAGGGTCACTCGCTGAACCATGGCGCGTCCGCAGTTGTTAGCCTTTGGCCCGAACGTCACGCCGCCGAGCCGGGCGTCGCATGCGCAAGCGCGCGCGCGACCGCCGAGATGACTCCCGGCCAGTCGCCGATCTCGCTCTGATTGAAGATCCGCATCCGCGGATACCAGAAGCTTGTATCCTGCCGCCAGCCCCAGCGCCATTCCGACGACGCACGGTTCAGCAGCCACGTTTCAGTGCCGAGCGCGCCCGCCAGATGCGCCACCGCCGAGTCGACCGCAATCACCCGGTCGAGCGCCGCGACGGCGCCGGCCGTATCGCGGAAGTCGCCGATCTCGCCGGACAGGTCGATCACGTCATGCGCCTGCAGCAAGGCGCGATCTTCATCAGTCAGTGGGCCCTTCTGCAGGGCCACGAACTGCACTCCCGGCCGTTTGAACAGCGGGATGAAGGCAGTCAGCGGGATGGAGCGCCAGCGATCCTCCGGCATTGCCGGCGAGCCGGCCCAGGACAGGCCGATCAGTTGCGTGCCGTCGGCGGCCTCGAACCGCCGGCGCCAAGCCCCGCGCCGAATTTCAGGAACGGCGAGATACGGCGCCGCGCCGAACACCTGTCCCGGCCGCGCGGCGAAGCGCCGCGCCAGCCCTTCCCACCAGGTGAAGTAGCCGGGATTGTCCTCGACCGCGGCGTCATCGGCCAGGATGCGCAACCGCTGCGGCCCCGCCGCCGCCATTGCGGGGCTGTCGTTCAGCAAACCGACCAGCGCCGACGGTACCAGCGCCGTGATACGCGCCGGATGCCGCGCCAGCAACGGCCCGATCCAGCGAAAATGCTGGATGGCGTCGCCATGGCCGCCATGGCTGAAGACGACGAGGTCCTTGCCGTCCAGCGCCTCGCCGCGCCACAGCGTGTGCCGCGTCCCGTGCTGCGCCTGCCAGCGCGTCTCGATATCTTCCGGCACCAGCGTATCGAAGTCGCGCCAGGCGTCGTCCCAATGCCCGAACTGGAATTTGAGCCGCCAGAGCCGGTCGCCGATGGCACCGTCGCCGGGCAGCAGCCGCGCCGCCGTCTCGAAACTCTGGCGTGCCGCCTCGAAATTGCCGGAAGCAGCCAGCGCCATCGCGAGGCCGCGCCAGGCTTCGCCGGCATCCGGGTCGGCATTCAGGACAGCAAGAAAACATTCGGCCGCGCGCTCGAAGGCGCCGGTGAGATACCGGGCCAGGCCGAGCATCGCCAGAATATCGGCGCCGCCCTCGCCGAGCGCCGTCGCCTGCTCGAAGCAGGTGCAGCTATCGGCCCAGCGCCCGAGCCGGAACAACACCATGCCGGCATCTTCCCACGCGGCCGGATCATCGACGCGTTGACGCAGCGCATCCATTAGATAGGTCTCTGCACCGGCATCGCCGGCCTCGACCATCGCCATGACGGCTTTGAACAACGGCCCTTCGGCCACCATGCCACCCTTGACCAGAAGCCGGTCGTGCCCACTCGACCGGACTCCATAGTGGCGGGAAACGGGGCGGCCGCGTAGCCGAATTATGCGATATGGTTCACTGAATTTGTCGCTTGGGTCAGCCCCTCGACTCCGCCTTGGACACCAGAACCGGCTCGTTAATATAGAGAGAGGGGAAATTCTGCTTCAGCGCCGCCACCTTGGGCAGGTCATTGAACACGATGTAGGGATAAGTCGGATGCGTGGTCAGGAAGTCCTGATGATACGCTTCCGCCGGATAGAAACTCTTGTTCGGCTCGATCCTGGTGACGATCGCGGCATCGAACAACTTGGTCTGGTTCAGTTGGGCGATATAGGCCTTGGCAACGCGCTCCTGCTCGGCGCTGGCCGGGAAGATTGCCGAGCGGTATTGCGTCCCGGAATCAGGTCCCTGGCGATTCAGCTCGGTCGGGTCGTGGACGACCGAGAAGAAGATCTGCAGCAACTTGCCGTAGCTGATCTTCTGCGGATCGAAGGTGACCTGCACGGATTCCGCATGCCCGGTCGTGCTCGTGCTCACCTGCTCATACGCGGCCGTCGATTTCTCGCCGCCGGCATAGCCGGAAACGGCGCCGGTCACGCCGGCGACATGCTGGAATACGCCCTGGACGCCCCAGAAACAGCCGCCGGCGAACACCGCGACTTCGGTCGTCGCCTGTGTCGGCGCCTCGTCCACAGCAGGTGCCGGCAGCACATGCGTCGCTTCCGCGGCCCAGAGCCCGCGCCCCGGCCCGGCGACGAGGAGAATCGCCGCGCCGGTCAGCGCTGCGAACAGCCAGGTTTGCCGGGCTCTCGGTCCAAACCATCCTATCATCGGTGTTCTCCAATCATCAGCCGAAGGTGAAAGAATACGCCTCGACTCCCGCATCGAGGAACTCGATTTCGAACAGATGGTCGGCGATCGGCCCGCTTTGCCGGATTAGCTGATAGAGCCGTTGCCCGCTCACCACGCCATCGCCATCCGCATCGATATCGGCGCCATGGCTGGCACCGGGCGGCGCGCCGTCGATGGTCACGCGGAACCGCACCTTTTCGTCTGAACCCAGCACCAGATGCAGATCGCGCGCATGGAAGCGATAGAGGATTGCGCCGCCCGGTTTGTCGAGCGCAGCATCCTCGCCGTGAATAATCCAGTCGCCGGCGAGGCCCCACTCGTTCAGCCGCGGCTGGCCCGGCGCGTAGATAGCGGGATGATCCTTGTCGGCCCCATTCGGCGAAACGAAATTCTCGGCCCGGTTATAGCCGATATAGGTCTCCGGCGAGAGCACATCGGCCGCCGCCGATGCCGCTTCGGCGCCGGAGGCGCTGACCTTCACCAACTCATCAGACGCATCCGCCTTGCCGGCCTCGGCCAGCAGAGACTGGATGACACGCTCGGATTCGTCGTAATTGCCTTCGCCGAAATGATGGTGGCGAATGCGGCCCTTCGCGTCGATGAAATAGAGGGCCGGCCAGAACTGGTTCTCGAACGCCCGCCAGATCGCATAATCATTGTCGATCGCAATCGGATATGTGAGCTGTAGCTGCGTGGCCGCCTTCTTGACGTTGTCGATATTCTTTTCGAAGGCGAATTCCGGCGCATGGACGCCGACGACGACCAGGCCCCGGTCGCGGTACTTGTCGGCCCAGGCGCGGATATACGGCAGTTCGCGCAGGCAGTTGATGCAGGAATAGGTCCAGAAATCGACGAGCACGATCTTGCCGCGCAGCGCCTCGATCGTCAGCGGCGCGGAATTCAGCCACTGCGTGGCGCCGGCCAGCGGCGGCGCATCGTCCTCGATCGGCAGTTCGGCGGCGGCTTGCCGCTTAGCGGTCATCATCGCCGGGTTGGCAGCCATCATCGCCGGCACGCCGCTCATCATCGCGGGGTTGGCGCTCATCATCATCCCGCCGGCCTCGCCCGCCATCATCGCGGTCGACGCCTTGGCATCGGCATGCGGATGCAGCGTGTCGACCAGCCCTTGCTCCAAGGCCGTCGTGCTGCCGGCCGAGATCTCGGTGAGGAAGCCGGTATCGAGGCCCAGCACGCTGACGGCGACGCCGGCCAGAACCGCAGCGCCCAGCGCCTGCCTGATCCGCTGACCGACGCCGAGCGACCGCTTCATCGCGGCGAAGACCCGCCCGCCGATCAGCAACGCCAGCGCCAGCGAGGTCGCCGCCCCGGCGGCATAGGAGGCGAGCAACACCGAGGTCCCGACATTGGCGCCCTGCAAGGCGGCCCCGGTCAGGATCAGCCCGAGCACCGGCCCGGCACAGGGCGCCCACAGCATGCCGGTCGCCACGCCGAGCACGAAGGACGAGAGGATCGAGGCACTCTGCCGCTCGCCCTCGACCGATTGCGACAGCTTGGCCCCCAGCGCCACCAGAGGCTGCATCACCCGGTCCGAGAGCGCGGGCAGCAACAAGGTCAGGCCGAACAGCGCCAGCAGCGCCATCGCGGCGTAACGGCCATATTCATTGGCCTGGACCGCCCAACCGCCGCCGATTGCAGCCAGGGTCGCGACGGCGGCGAAGGTCGCGGCCATGCCGATCAGCATCGGCAGGCCATTGCCGAGAAACGGCCGATCGGCGCGCGCGAAGACGAAGGGCAGAACCGGCAGGATGCATGGGCTGACGATGGTCAGCACGCCGCCGAGATAGGCCAGCACGAAGAGCAGCATGATATCGGTCTTTCGGCCGTCAGGCGGCGACGGGCTTGAAGGTCATCGCCACGCCGTTCATGCAATAGCGCAGACCGGTCGGTTGCGGGCCGTCGTCGAAGACGTGGCCGAGATGGCCGCCGCAGCGGCTGCAATGCACGGCATTCCGGATCATGCCGAAGGACCTGTCGGTTACACTGCCGACCGCCTTGTCGAGCGGCGCCCAGAAGCTCGGCCAACCGGTATGGCTGTCGAATTTCGTAGTCGAGGAAAACAGATCGAGATCACAGCCGGCGCAGGCGAAATTGCCGCGCCGCTCCTCATGCAGCAGCGGGCTGGTGAACGGCCGCTCCGTGCCCTCCTGGCGCAGCACCGAATATTGCTCCGGCGTCAGCAATTTCCGCCATTCCTCATCGGTATGCGTCACCTCGAACGGTCCGGCCGCCGGCCCGGCGGCGACCGACCCGCGCCGCAAGGCGAGGATCGCCAGAGCAAGCGCCGTACCGGCCAGAAAAACGCGTCTGGTGAACATCGTCTCTTCTCCTTTACGCCGCTATTCGGCCGGCCCGGCGAATCGTTACGCGCTGCGGCGTCTTTACACGCCGGAAGACGCGGCCGGTACCGCCCGGCACCGGCCGCGCAGTCAGCTCAGAGCGCCGTCGTAACGGCCTTGATTTCGGTATAATTGTTGAAGACGGCCTCGCCCATTTCGCGGCCCCAACCCGATTGCTTGTAGCCGCCGAACGGCAGCGCCGCATCGAATACGTTGTGGCAATTGATCCAGACCGTGCCCGAGCGGATGCGTGCCGCCATCTTGTGGGCGAGCCCGCCGTCGCGCGTCCAGACGCTGGCGGCCAGGCCGTAGATCGTGTCGTTGGCATGGCGCGCAATCCGGTCGAGGTCGTCATCGTCGAACGCCTGGGCACACAGCACCGGGCCGAAGATCTCCTCGCGCACGACCTTCATGTCCGGCGTGGTCCGGCTCAGCACCAGCGGGCTGACGAAATAGCCTTCGCTGTCGACCACGCGGCCGCCCAGCGCCTCGGCGCCGCCGCGCTTCCCGTCCTCGATATAGCCGGTCACGCGGGCGAACTGCTCTTCGGAGACGAGCGGTCCCATCTCGGTCGCCGGATCGAGGCCGTGGCCGATCTTGATGTTCTCGGCGATGGCGGCGATGCCTTCGACCACCTCGTCATAGACCCGATGATGGACGAAGAGCCGCGAGCCGGCGCAGCAAGTCTGCCCCTGATTGAAGAAGATCCCGCTGGCGGCGCCCGGAATCGCGCGCTCCAGATCGGCGTCCGGGAAGACGATCGCCGGCGATTTGCCGCCAAGTTCGAGCGTCACTTTCTTGAGGTTGCCGGCGGCCGCCTTGACGATCAGCTTGCCGACCTCGGTCGAGCCGGTGAAGGCAACCTTGTCGACCATGTCATGGGCGGCGAGCGCCGCCCCGGCAGTCTCGCCGAAGCCGGCAAGGATGTTGACGACGCCGGGCGGGAAGCCCGCTTCGAGCACGAGTTCGGCGAGGCGAAGCGCGGTCAGCGGCGTCTGCTCGGCCGCCTTCAGCACCACGGTGCAGCCGGCCGCGAGCGCCGGCCCCAGTTTCCAGGCCGCCATCAGTAGCGGGAAATTCCATGGGATGATCTGCCCGACCACGCCGACCGGCTCGCGCACCGTATAGGACAGGTACTCGCCCGGCAGCGAGAGCGGAATGCTCGAACCCGTGAGCTTGGTCGCCCAACCGCCCATGTAGCGGAACAGATCGATCGCCAGCGGCACGTCGCCGGCGCGCGCGACCGTAACCGGCTTGCCATTGTCCAGCGCTTCGAGCTCGGCGAATTCGTCGGCGTGACGCTCCAGGAGTTCCGCGAGTTTCCACAAGAGCTGCCCGCGCTGCGACGGCTTCACGCGCGCCCAGCTCCCGTCGTCGAAGGCGCGGCGCGCCGCCTTCACGGCGCGGTCGATATCTTCCTTGTCGGCCTCGGCGACCGAGACGATGACGGTGCCGGTTGCCGGGTTGTAGACCGGGAAGGTCTTGCCGGAAGCGGCGGCGACCAGCGCGCCGTCGATCAGAAGCTTGCCGCCGCGGCCGAGGAACGCGCGCGCAGCGGTTCCGAGCCGGGGATCGAGTGCGATCGTATCCATGCGTTTTCTCCATGCATCGGCAGGCGGTTCGCGCAAAAGGGCTCCGCCGCCTTGTTGCGGCCGACGGTCGAGCGCCGGCCGTTCCCGGAAAATCAGACGCCGCCGGGCGCGTCCGCGAGCTTGGCCAACCCGGCCAGGAACGATCCCAGCCCGACGCTGCGCAGCGCCAGATAGGGTTTGGCTGCCTGCCGGCACAGGCGCTTCACGGCGGCGACGGCGTCATGACTGACGCAATCGACCGGGAAGCAAGCGGCGTCGGCGCGGCTGACGAGGCCGGGCAGCAGGCCCGGCCGATCCTCGACGCCGCCGTCGTGATGCAGGAGTGCCAGCCCGGCCCGGTCGGCGAAATCGCGCAACCGATGGATTTGCGTCGGTCTGCCGCCGACATAGAGCAAGGTCGCAACATTGGCCGGCAGGCGCGGCGCTTCGTCACCGACCGCGTCGCGGGTATCGAGATGGGCCTCCAGCGCCGCCAGTTCCTTGGCCAGCGCCGCCTCCCGCCGCTCGGCCGCAATATGCTCCTCATGCGCCGCCGCCGCGCGCCGGCGCGACTGCTCGTCCCGCTCTTCCAGCCGCTGCCGACGCGACGCTTCGGTGCCGAGCCGCGCTTCCAGATCGCCGACGAGGCGGCGCAGTGCCGCCACCTCCTCGTCCCGATCGACCGCCTGGGCCGGCTCGGCGGGGCTTGCGAGGATCGACGCCAGGGCGGCCGCCGCCTGGCGATTGCGCGTTTCGGCCGCCTGCAGATGCGCCTGGCATTTCTGCAGCTTCGCTTCGAGCGCCGCGTTTTCGGCTTGGAGCTTGGTCAGGCGGCGGATATCGGCCCGGTTCGCGGCACCGACCAGATGCGACAGCATATGGACATCGGCGAACGCCGCCTTCACCAGCGCATCATTCGCCGCCGGGTGGCTGATCGTCGCCCAATAGGCGGCCGGGATCTCACCGGCGCGCTTCGCGTCATCCCAGAGTGCCGCCACCTCGCCGGCGCTCTGCGCCTTGGCGAAGCGGTTGATCGCCGCCTGGTGCCGCTTGTCCAGCGCCTTTTGCAGCAGCTTGCCGGCGCCGTCGCTGCGGGCGGCCAGGCGCACGCCCTCGCCATGGATTTCGTGATCGCCGAGATGGTCGAGTTCCACGCCCTTGCTCTTGGACACGATCTGGCGCAGTTCGCCAGTCGAGAGGCAGGTACCGACGATCGAGCAGTGCAGCGTCGGCGAGAGTTCGCACAACCGCGTGCGCTTGCGCGCCGGCGCATCGAACATCGCCTGCAGCTCGGCATCGCTCGCACCGGGCGCGGTGCGGCCGGCGGGATGTGACGGCCTGTCAAACGGCAAGGCGCTGACCGAGGACACTCTGCCCTCCTCTCGGCTGAATTCGATCATCGCTATATTCCATGAACTATAGCGATAAAGCCAGAGCGGCGCGCGCCGCTTCGTGCGGCCCTAACCCGTCTTTCAGGATTCGAAGTTTTTTTGACACCTGGTCCGTTAGGAATCAACACGTTAGCGTGACGAGTCTTCACTACGGGGATTTGCGGCGGGGATGGCGGCGGCGGTGATTTTGGGC
>Ga0181519_10000641_pt1 | contig 31650 bp, 26 predicted proteins | sample PEATcosm2014_Bin_26_FD_121102 | JGI IMG/M metagenome (GOLD analysis project Ga0181519, IMG submission 121102) | Peatland microbial communities from MTU Mesocosm Facility, Houghton, MI, USA - PEATcosm2014_Bin02_10_metaG | ecosystem: Environmental > Terrestrial > Soil > Wetlands > Peat | place...
GAAACAGAGCGCACCTACTCCCCAACCTCGATCACCCGCACCCTCACCCTGCGCTCCTTGTCATCGCGCACCACCGTCAGCTCGGCAACGGCATCCACACCCAGGCGCCCGAGTTCGGCCACGAACCCCGAAAGGCCGTCGATCCGCTTGCCGTTGACGGCAACGATGACGTCCCCCAGGTTGCCGGTCTTCTGGTTGAGCGGCTTGAGGCCCGCCTCGGCAGCGGGCGTGCCGCGGCGCACTTCGGCGATGACCACGCCCGCGATGCCGGCGCGCTCGACGAGGTCCGGCCGCACCGGCGTGATGCCGATGCCCGGAAGGGGCGCGCGCCCGCGCGCGATGAGCGAGGGAACGACGCGATTGACGAGGTCCACCGGGATCGCGAAGCCGATCCCCGCCGAGCTCCCGGACTCCGACCGGATCGCCGTGTTGACCCCGACGAGCCGTCCCGCGCTGTCGAGCAGCGGTCCTCCCGAATTACCCGGGTTGATCGCCGCGTCGGTCTGGATGACCCCGGCGATCTCGCGGCCGTAGCTCGTGGGCAGTTCGCGATCCAGGGCGCTGACGATGCCGTGCGTCAGCGTGCGCTGCAGTCCGAAGGGGTTGCCGATGGCATAGACCAGCTGGCCGATCTTCAGGTCGCCGGAAGTGCCCAGCTGGATGGGGCGCAGTTCGCGCGGCCGGTGCAGCAGGCGCACCACGGCAAGGTCGTATTCGGGCGAGGCGCCGACCACCTTGGCCTCGATCGCGTCGCCGGCGTCGAGTTGCACGTAGACGTGCGCGGCGCCTTCGACGACGTGGTTGTTCGTGACGATATGGCCGGCCGAATCCCACACGAATCCGCTGCCGGCCCCCCGCGCGACCTCGGCGCCGAAAAATCCGGCGCTGTTGACGACCTCGGTGGTGATGTAGGCCACCGAGGGCGCCGTGGTCTCGAAGAGGTTGACCATCGCCTGCTCGGGCGCCAGCAGGGGGCCGCGCGCCGACACCCCGCGGGGCTCGGCCTTGTCGCGGGCGGCGCCGGCCAGCTCCATGCCGGCGGCCAAGGCAAGGAGCAGTGCCAACGCAACTGCAGCCCAGGTTCGGGGTCGGCGCCGGATCACGGCAGGGCGGCGCAGGCGCAGGGCGCTGCGCGATTCCCCGGAGGCGGGGGACGGCGGGACGTTCGACGGCATGATCACATCCGCCCACCGACGTCGGCGGGCGGTACCAGAAACGGGAAAGGCGCAATTATGGCGTGCGCCGCGGCGGCCGCTCCGGCCGGCGGAGGTTCCGGTTCATAATGCGGGGCCATACGCGCAGCGTGCGCGGCCCGACCAAGCCCACTGCGCCACCACCCGCCGCACAGCCCCTGACGCCATGTCCGACGACGCCCCGAGCACCGACAGCACGGCGCTTTCGCCAGTGGGCCTGCCCCAGGCCGACAGCGGTTTTGACCTGTCGTTGCGCCTGCTCACGGCATTGGTGGTGGTGGCGCTGGCCGCGAGCGTGGGCCTGCTGGTCTATCGATGGGTGGCCCCGCGGCTGGACCAGGCCAATACGGGCCCGGTGCGCGCCCGGGCAAGCGAGCCCGCCCCGGCAGCGGCCTCGCCCGAAGTCGGGCCCCGGCATGGCGACGAGGTGCTGATGGATCCGGGCCGGGTATTTCGGTGCGAGGAACAGGGGCGCGTGACCTTCTCGGACCAGGCATGCGTGGGCGGCAGCCCGGCCGCACCGCCCACCGCTCCCACCCGCGCGCCCGGCGCCGGCGCGCCCGACCACAACGCGCCCGCCAGCCACTGAGGCCCGCGCGGCCGCGGGCCGCGCGCTCAGGCAGAGGCGGACGCGGTTGCGGCGTCTTCGAGGCCGTTGGGGCCGTTGCGCTCGTTGAACTCGCGCAGGTGCACCGCCAGGGCCGCATCGAGGGTATTGGCGTGCTGCTCGAACCACTGCGGCAATTCCTGCGCCAGGCGCAGGACGATGTCGGAATCGCCGGCGTCGAAGCGCCGCCGCACTTCGGCAATGACCTCGAGCAGGATCTCGTGCTCGCGCGCGTGCGCGGCGCCGCCCGCAAAACGCGTGTCGATCATCCAGCGCTCTTCCTGCGAGCAATGCCGCAGCAGGTGGTCGTGCAGCGCCAGGAGCTTCTCGCCCTGGTCGCCGGCTTCCTCGAGCCCGGCGAGCAGGTCGTGGAATTCGCGATGGATGTCATCCATGGGCGCAAAGCCCACGGCGAAGTAGCCCAGGTCGGCGATCGAGCGGGGTGGCGCACCGCCGGAGACGGCAAAGGGCGCCGTTCCCACCAGGCCCGGCGGAACCCGTGCCGGCGCCGCTGCCAGACTGCTGATCACGCTTTCGACCACGCGGTTTTCCATGATGTGTCTCCCGAAAACGATGTCCAGTGCACCAAGCGACGCGGCAAGCGACTTTCTCCCGATTCCAGCGTGCGCGTCCAGCGGCGCTGCGCCAATCGCGCATTCATGCTTCATGCGCCCGCCCGGTGTTTCCCGGTGCCCGGCCGGTCGCGCTGCAAGGGCACAAGGCCGCAAAGGCGCCGCGCTGGACGCTGGCCGGTGTAAATCAGCCGCGACAAGCGGCGCGGGACGGGCCGCGGCACCGCATGCGATTTACCGGTAAACCATAACGGGCAGATGACTGTGGGTGAGCACCTTCTGGGTCTCGCTGCCCAGCAGCACCGCGCTCAATCCGCGGCGGCCGTGCGAGGCCATGAAGATGACGTCGCACTGCGAGCGCTGGGCCGTCTCGATGATGGCCTCGTAGGGCGAGAAGGAGCGCGCGACCACGGGTTCGAAGGCGACGCCCGCGCTCCGGGCCTGCGCCTGCATGGCCTCGAGGCGCTCGCGCGCGACCTGATCGGCGCGCTGCTCGTAGTCGGCGATCGCCTCGGGGCGGTATTCGGACAGGCTCGCGTAGGCATAGGGCTCGACGACCGTGACTCCGACGATGCTCGAGCCCAGCGTGGCCGCAAGCTCGACGGCCCCCTTGAAGGCGCGCAAGGACAGCTCGGAACCGTCGGTGGGGACCAGGATCTTTTTCAGCATGATCGTTCTCCGCTTGGGCGATGTGCCCCCCGCGACCCACCGCTTCCGGAGGCCACCGGACGGTGCACCCCCATGACCCATACTAGGCCTTTGGGCCGGCGGGTGGCTTGACGGCTGTCAAACCGCCGACAGGCGCTCGAGCGCGCGGGCCGCTGCGGCAAATCCCATGGTCGCCGTGACCGTCACGGCCGAGCCGTAGCCGCCGCAGGCCAGGGGGCTGCCGGGGGCGGCGCCCGACGTCTCCAGCGGCCATGCCAGGGGTTCGTCGGAAAACACCGCGCCGACCCCGAAGGGTGCGATGCGCTTGCCGGCCGCGGCGCGGAATCCGTAGTCCTGGCGCAAGCGGTGCCGCAAGGCGGCCAGCAGCGGGTCGCCGTGGGTGCGCGCGAGGTCGTCATGACGGATGCGCGAAGGATCCTTGCGGCCACCGGCCCCGCCGCAGGTCAGGACCGCCAGGCCGCTGGCATGCGCGTGCGCCACCAGGGCAGCCTTGGCGGCGACGGCGTCGATGCAATCGATCACGAAGTCGAGGTCCTCGAGCAGGCCGGCGACGTTTTCCGGCGTGACGAATTCCTCGATGGCCTGCACCCGGGACAGCGGGTGGATCTGCGCGACGCGCTGGGCCATCGCGAGGACCTTGGACTTGCCGAACTCGCTGTCCAGGGCATGGATCTGGCGATTGGTGTTGCTCTCGGAGACGTGGTCCAGGTCGATGAGGCGCAGGTGGCCTACGCCGGAGCGGGCCAATGCCTCCGCGGCCCAGGTTCCGACGCCGCCCAGGCCGACGATGGCGACCCGCGCGCGCAGGAACCGCGCCAGGGCGGCATCGCCGTACAGGCGGGCGACACCCCCGAATCGGCGCGCGACATCCGCGCCGGCCACGGGGCCGGCCTCGCAATGCGTCTCACCTTCCGCGGCAATGCCTGCGCCCGCCACCATGCTGCCACTCCCGCCCGCGCGACCGAAACGTGCAATGATCGGCATCGCACACGGACCGCATCCATGAAACCTTCCGACGACACCTCACCACCGGCATCGGGCGCGACGCCCGCCGCCGCATCGCGGCCCGCCGATCTTCGCACGGAATATCACCGGGGCGAGTTGCGCGAGGACGAGGCCGGCGACGATCCGCTGGCCCTCTTCGGGCGCTGGTTCGCCGAGGCGGTGGCAGCCGGCGGGCGCGACCCCAACGCCATGTCCCTGGCCACCGTGGACGACCAGGGCCAGCCGGCCGCGCGCATCGTGCTGTGCAAGGGTTTCGACGCGCGCGGTTTCGTGTTCTTCACCAACCTGGAGAGCCGAAAAGGCCGGGAGCTGGCGGGCAATCCGCGCGCCGCGCTGCTGTTCCACTGGCCCGAGCTGGAGCGCCAGGTGCGCATCACGGGGCGCACCGCGCTCGTCGATGCGAGCGAGTCCGATGCCTACTTCGCCGAGCGGCCGCGCGGCGCGCGCATCGGCGCATGGGCCTCGCCCCAGAGCCAGCCGATCGCCGGACGTGCCGTGCTCGAGGAGCGCACGGCCCAGTTCGAGAAACGCTTTTCCGGCGCCCAGGCGCTGCCGCGCCCCGCGCATTGGGGCGGCTACCGCCTCGCGCCCGCCGCCATCGAGTTCTGGCAGGGCCGCCCGTCGCGCCTGCACGACCGGCTGGTCTTCACGCGCCACGCCGGCGGCTGGGAGCGGGTGCGGCTGGCGCCCTGAGGCGTCGCGGCGCAGCACCGGCGCCGGCCCGCGCTCGGGCGTTCGGATGATCCCCGGAGCGGCGCAATCGCGCAGAAGTTTGCCTCGGCGTCCCGCCCTCGGGCTATGATAGGAACTCCACGGATGGCCTAGCCCGAGGGCTGGAAAGCGGACCATGAGCGCAGACCAAATCTCCATCATCATCGTCGAGGACGAACCCGAGTTCCGCCGCCGTTTCGCGCAGATCATCGACAGCGAACCGACGATGCGCCTGGCCGGCGTGGCCGCCAACAAGCGCGAGGCGCAGGCGCTGATCGACCGCGAGGACTTCGATGTCATGCTCATCGACCTGGGCCTGCCCGACGGCACCGGCATCGACCTCATCCGCAACGTGAGCCAGCGCAAGCCCGACGTCGACATCATGGTGGTCACCGTCTTCGGCGACGAGCAGCACGTCGTCTCCTCCATCGAGGCGGGGGCAACCGGCTACATCCTGAAGGACTCCACGCCGGCCGACGTCATCTCCTGCATCCGCCTGCTGCGCGCCGGCGGCTCGCCGGTGAGCCCGGTGGTGGCCCGCAGCGTGCTGCGCGCCATCCGCTCGCGCATGGGCGGCACGCCCTCCAACAGCAATACCCTGCCCCCGCGCTCGGCCAATGCGGAGAACAACCCGCTGTCGGCGCGCGAGACCGAGATCCTGCAACTGCTCGCCAAGGGCATGAGCTTCAACGAAATCGGCGAGATCCTGGGCATCTCCCCGCACACGGTGACGGCGCACATCAAGAAGATCTACCGCAAGCTGGCGGTGCACTCGCGCGGCGAAGCCGTGTACGAGGCAAGCCAGATGGGTCTGCTCAAGACCTGAGCCCGGCCGGATCTCCCCGGAAAGCCCGCGCGTGCCGTTTCGCGCCTTACGGCCTGCCTGCGCATTGCGCGCCCTCTCCACCTTGCATCCCTCACGCCTGGTCCGCCTGCTCGCGCTTGCGACGGGGCTGATCCTCCTGGCCGGCAGCGCCGCCGCGAGCGTGCCGCTGCGCAAGCTCGAATGGACCTTCGTCGCGCCCGACCCGCTGGCGCCGGCAACCGGGGCGGACGGCGCGGCCAGCGGCCAGCCGCCCACCACCTTCGACCTGCCCCTGCACTGGTCGACCGTCGAGGGCACGCCCCTGCACAGCGTGGCGCTGCGCATGCATTTTGCGCTCGACGCGGTTCCCGACCAGTCCTGGGCCCTGCTGCTGTCGCACTTCAGCGAGGGCGGGCGCGTGAGCGTCAACGGCAGGTTCATCGGCGCCATCAGTGCCGAGAGCGACCAGCGCCACGTCAACTGGCACCGCCCCCAGCTCCTGAGCCTGGATCCGGGCGTGCTGGTCCAGGGCGACAACGTGGTGCTCGTCGAGACGAGCTACGGACCCGGGGCGCACACCCTGGCCGGCGTGGAGGCCGGGCCCCTCGGGGAACTGTGGAACAGCTACGCGCGGATCTTTTTCTGCGAAGTGATCTGGACCTGGAGCGGCGCGGTCGTCGCCGCGCTCGCCGCGCTCGTGTTCGGGGCATTGTGGTTCCACCGGCGCGACGCGGTGGCGCGGCTCCTGGCCGTGGCGGCGCTGTGCTGGCTGCTGTACAGCGCAACCTGGCTGGTGGAGGTCATGCCGCAAGGCGTCCGCCTGCCCCTGCACCTGGCGGCCATCACGGCGCTTGCGGGCTTCCTGGCCACCTTGTCGATCGCGCTGCTGCGCATGTCGGGGTTGTCGCGCCGGCGCGAGGACTGGCTCATCGGCCTGTATGCGGCCATCGGGCCCTTGCTGTCGCTCGCGACCTCGCTGCGTGCCGAACCCTACCTGCAGCTGTCGTGGCAGCCGGGCCTGTCCCTGGTGCTGGCCGGCGCGACGGGCGTGGGGCTTTTCCGGCGCACGCGGGGCCTTCCCGCGCCCCCCCTGCTGGTGCTCATCGCGGCCGTCGCCCTGGTGCTGGCCGCGCTGCTCGACGTTGGCAGCGCGCTGGGCCTCAACGCCCTCGATGGGGCGCCCGCATTCGACTTCATCGCGCCCCTGATGCTGCTCGCCCTGGCAACGCCGCTGGTCGACGGGCTCATCCAGACCATGCACGAAACGGAGGCCGCCCGCGTGGAGCTCGAAACCCGCGTGCGCGAGCGCGAGCAGCTGCTCAAGCGCAATTTCGAGCGCCTGCGCGAGAGCGAGCGCGTGAAGGTCGAGTCGCAGGAGCGCCAGCGCATCATGCAGGACATGCACGACGGTCTCGGTTCGCAGCTCATGTCGGCCTTGATGCTCGTCGAACGCGGCGCCGTCAGCAACGACCAGTTCGCGCAGATCCTGCGCGAGTCGATCGACGACATGCGCCTGGCCATCGATGCGCTCACCGCCGAGGACGCCGACCTGACGGCGGCACTGGGCAACCTGCGCTTCCGCATGGAGCCGCGGCTGCGCGCGGCCGGCATGGAACTGGCCTGGGACGCCCGGCGCCTGCCCGAGGAGATCGGGCTGCACCCGGACGTCGTGCTGCCGATCCTGCGCATCGTCCAGGAGGCGCTCACCAATGCGCTCAAGCACAGCCGGGCGCGCGCGGTGCGCGTGGTGCTCATGGTCGAAGGCACGGGCGATGCGCGCATGCTCGACATCCGCATCGCGGACAACGGCGCCGGCATCTCCGAGGAGCGGGTGGGCGGTCGCGGGCTGCTCAACATGCGCAACCGCGCGCAGAAGATCGGCGCGCAGCTCAAGCTCGAGACCGCGGCCAACGTGGGAACCACGGTGCACCTGCGGTTCCGCATCGGCGCCCTGGTGCCGGGCACCCGCGCCCAGCAGACCGTGCTCAACACCCAGGCGGTCATCGAGCGCGCGCGCCAGCAATAGCGGCCGGGCGCCGCCGGCGCCGCGCGGCGGGCTACGGGGGGCTGAGCGCGCGGTCGCGGCGCTTGCGCGCGAAGCTGCGGCGGAATTTCTCCACCTTGGGCCCGATCACGAACATGCAATACCCCTGGCCCGGGTTGTGCCGGAAGTATTCCTGGTGGTGCGTCTCGGCGCGCACGTAGCGGTCCACGGGGGCCAGCTCGGTGACGATCTCCTCCTCGAAGAGCCGCCGTGCCTGCTGCAGGAACTGCGCCGCCTCGGCGCGTTGCGCCTCGCCATGGTGGAAAATGGCCGAACGGTACTGCGTGCCGACGTCGTTGCCCTGGCGGTTGGGCGTGGTCGGGTCGTGGATCGAGAAGAAAACCTCCAGCAATTCGCGGTAGGCGATGCGGGCCGGATCGAATTCGATGCGCACCACCTCGGCATAGCCGGTATTGCCGCCGCAGACCCGGCGGTAATCGGGGCCGTCGGTGTGGCCGTTGGAATAGCCCGACTCGACGTCGATGACGCCCTCGAGCTCCTCGAAGACCGCCTCCAGGCACCAGAAGCACCCTCCCGCCAGAGTCGCAAAGGCGTTGCCGGCGCGCGGTTCGGGGCCCAGGGGATCTTGGATGGACATGGCGGCTCCTCGTCGATGGGCCGAGCTTACGCCGGGAAAGCCCGGCGCGTTATTGCAGCGCAATTCAGGGCTTACGCGCGCTCAAGACCGGGTCCAATACTGTCGAAAACCGGGCACAGGGGAGTGGATTCCGGGCAGGAGGCCATACAGGGCCGCCGGCCGGGATTGCCCGGGGCCAGAACGGCCGCCGCCATCCGGCGCGGGCACCCATTCCAGCGGAGATTCACGATGACCTTCATCAAGCAATACCTGATACGCCTCTCGCACTGCGACCCGACGGGCACGGTGTTCTATCCCAACTACTTCCACATCTTCAACGCGCTGGTCGAAGACTGGTTCTACGAGGCCATCGAGATCCGCTTCGACGAGTTCCTCATGGCCCGGGGCCTGGCGCTGCCGACCGTTCGCATGGAAGCGACCTTCGCCAAGCCGACAAAGATGGGCGAGACCGTCGACTTCTGGCTCACCCTGACCCATGTCGGCCGCACCTCGGTGCGCTTCACGATGGGAGTGGACAAGGACGGCGAGCAGCGCGTGCGCATGAACCGCATCGCCGTGTGCACCTCGCAGGCCACCCGGGAGGCAACCGCCATCCCCGAAGACGTGCGGGAAAAGATGCTCGAGTTCATGCGCGAATAGGCGCCGGGACGCCGCGGCACGGGGGCCACGGCCCCGCTGCCGCGCTTTTTTTCCCGCGTATCATCGGGTCCAGTAACGGTAAGAGGAATCCTAAAATGATCGGATTCCCACCCGCGAACGGGAGATCGCGATGAACGAGCCGGGTTTCTCGCCCGCCACGGCGGCCGGATTCCACTGGGATGATCCCTTGCTGCTGGAAGACCAGCTCAGCGACGAGGAGCGCATGGTGCGCGACTCGGCCCGCCGCTACGCCCAGGAGCGCCTGGCCCCGCGCGTGGTCGAAGCCTTCCGCAGCGAGACTGCCGAACCGGCGATTTTCCGCGAAATGGGCTCCCTGGGGCTGCTCGGGTCCACCCTGCCGGCCGAATTCGGCGGCTCGGAGCTCAATTACGTCTGCTACGGACTCATCGCGCGCGAGGTCGAGCGCGTCGATTCGGGTTACCGCTCGATGATGAGCGTGCAATCCTCGCTGGTCATCCTGCCCATTTTCCGCTTCGGCTCCGATGCCCAGCGACGCAAGTACCTGCCCGCGCTGGCCAGCGGCGAGGCCATAGGCTGCTTCGGGCTCACCGAACCGAACCACGGCTCGGATCCTGGCAGCATGGTGACGCGCGCCCACGCCGTGCCGGGGGGCTTTCGCCTGAGCGGCGCCAAGACCTGGATCTCCAACGCGCCCATCGCCGATGTTTTCCTCGTCTGGGCCAAGAACGACGCCGGGCGCATCCGCGGCTACCTGCTGGAGAAAGGCACGGCCGGCCTGAGCGCGCCGGCCATCCACGGCAAGGTCGGCCTGCGCGCCTCGATCACCGGCGAGATCGTGATGGACGACGTCTTCGTCCCTGCCGAACAGGAACTGCCCGGCGCCGACGGCCTCAAGGGGCCCTTCACCTGCCTGGATTCGGCGCGTTTCGGCATTTCCTGGGGAGCCCTGGGCGCGGCCGAGGCCTGCTGGCACACCGCGCGCCAGTACGTGCTGGATCGCAAGCAGTTCGGCCGGCCGCTCGCGGCCAACCAGCTCATCCAGAAGAAGCTCGCCGACATGCAGACCGACATCGCCCTGGCGCTGCAAGGCGTGCTGCGCCTGGGGCGGATGAAGGATGCCGGCACCGCGGCCGTGGAGATCACCTCGATGATGAAGCGCAATTCCTGCGGCAAGGCGCTCGATGTCGCCCGGCTGGCGCGCGACATGCTCGGCGGCAACGGCATCAGCGACGAATTCGGCGTCGCCCGCCACATGGTGAACCTCGAGGTCGTGAACACCTACGAAGGCACGCATGACATCCACGCACTGATCCTGGGCCGGGCCCAAACGGGCATCCAGGCCTTTTGCTGAAAAACGCGGTCCCTTACGGAGTCACCTGCGCACGTGGCAGCCCTCTACGAAAAAACCATAGCGTATCTGCTGCAGTACATCGACGAGAACGGCCTGCAGTCGGGAGACCAGCTGCCGCCCGAGTCCAAGCTCGCGCTCCAGGCCGGCGTGAGCCTCGTCACCGTGCGCCGCGCGCTGGCGGAGCTCGCCAGCCAGTCGGTGGTGCGCCGTGAACAGGGGCGCGGAACCTTCGTGCTTCGGCCGCGCGTTCGCGCCGAAACCACCCGCGTGGGCGGCCTGCGCAACAGCCTGCACCTGGACGCGCGCTCCACCCTGCTCACGCGCGTGCTCGGCTGCCTGTCGCGCCGCGCCTCCATCGACGAGAGTTCCGCCCTGGGCCTGCCCGAGAGCGCCGAAGTCTGGGAGATCTCCCGCCTGCGGCTGCTCAACGACCGGCCGGTGATCTGGGAGGTCTCCACGATTCCCAAGGTGCTGGCGCCAAACCTGGGAACCTATATCGAGGCGCGCGACCCGCGATCGCTCTACGACCTGCTCGACGAGGTCTACCGCCTCAAGGAGGTGCGCGAGGAGCAGATGCTGGTTTCGCGCCCGGCTCAGCCCCGCGAGATCGAACTGCTCGGCCTGATGCGCTTCGAGTGGGTGGTGGAGATCAACGGCGTGAGTTATTCGACGCGCAATGCGCCCATCGATCGCTTCCGCATGGCCTTCGTGGCCAAGTCCTTCGCCTTCCGCCTGGCAACCGTGCCTTCGCAGGCCGTCGAAGCAATAGAACTCACTCCGGCGATCGCCTGAGCGCCGCCTCGGCGATCACCTCGAGGCGCGGGTGGCCCAGCAGGCTGGTCACCGGCCAGCGGGGGTCGACGGCGCCGAGCAGCAAGGTGTCCAGGGCCTGCTGCTTGGCGGCGCCCGACACCAGGAGCAGGATCCGCCGCGCCGCGCGGATCGTCGCCACGCCCATCGTCAGGCCCCGGTCCGGCACGGACTGCGCCCCGCCCAGTTGCGCGCGATGGACGGCGCGGGTCTGCGCGTCGAGCGCCACGACGCGCGTGCGCGACTGCCAGTCCGAGCCCGGCTCGTTGAAGGCGATGTGTCCGTTGACGCCCAGGCCGAGGACGGCAAGGTCTATCCCTCCGGCCGCCTCGATCGCCGCATCGAAGGCCCGGCACTCGCGGTCCGGATCGGGCGCGTCGCCCTGGAGCAGCCGCACATGGTTGCCGGGTATGCGCGCCGGCCCGAGCAGGTGCCGGCGCAGGAACCGCGCATAGCTCAGGGGGTGATCGGCGCCCAGGCCGAGGTATTCGTCCAGGTTGAAAAAGCGGGCCTGGGCCAGATCGAGCTGGCCGGCGTCGCAGCGCCGCGCCAGTTCGGCGTACAGCGCCAGGGGCGTGTGTCCGGTCGGCAGTGCCAGCACGGCGCCGGGGTTGCCTGCAAGCGCGTCGGCGACGGCGTCGGCCGCGCGCGCGCCGAACTCCGCCCGTTCGGCGCACCAGCGCACGGGCAAGGCCGGAGAATCGCCCGCCATTGCTAGCCGTGCACGCTGCGGTAGTGCTCGTAGAGCGCGCGGTAGGCGCCACCGGCAGGCCCCGGTTGCACCGCGACGCCGGCGGCCGCCTGCGCGTGGAGGACCGCCGGCGCGGCCGAAGGGTCCAGGGCTGCGCGCGCCCCGCGGGCGGCGCCTTCGGCGGCTGCCGAGACCGAGCGGACACCGTGCACCGGCTGGAGCAGGATATCGGCAAGCATCTGCAGGCTGGGCGCATGCTCGACCATCCCCCCCGTGACGACGATGCCGGTGACCGGAGCGGACTCGGCCAGCACGTCGATGCAGCGGCGGATCTCGAAACAGACGCCTTCGAGGAAGGCCCGCGCGATATCGGCCGCGCCGTGCTGCAGGGTGAGTCCGGACAGCGCGCCGCGCAACAGCGGATTCCAGAGCGCACCTTGCTCGCCGCCGGCCAGATAGGGGGCAAAGCCCAGGCCGTGCGCGCCGGGCACGGATCGGGCGGCGTGCGCATCGAGCTGGCCTTCGGACCAACCCAGGAGGGCGCTGAGCCACTGGTGGCCGGTGCCCGTGGCCAGCAGATCCATTTCGCGACCGTACCATCCCGCCTCGACATGGGGTGTCAAAAGGTAGCGCGCATCCGGGTCGAGGCGCGGCGCGCGCACCGCATCGAGGATGATCGTGCTCGAACCCATCGACACGCAGACCACGCCCTCCTGGAGTCCTGCCAGGGCGTAGGCGCCGGCAACCGAGTCGGCGGCACCCACGGTAACCGGAATGCCCGGCGCGAGGCCCAGGCGCTGCGCGCCGCCGGTGCCCAGCGGCGCGGCAATGCTGTGGGCGGGTGCGACCCGGGGCAACAGCGACAGGGGCAGGTCCCAGCGCTTGCACAGGTCGCCGGCAAACGCCGATCGGGCAAGATCGTAGACACCGTAGCCCGCGGCAGTGGACGGATCGGTGACCCTTTCCCCGGTCAGCGCATGGCAGAAATAATCCTTGGCCGAAAGGATCGTCCGCAAGCTCTCGCGATGCGCCGGCCAGTGATAGCGCAGCATGGGACCGAGGTAGCGGCCATCGATGGGCATTCCGGTGCGCGCGTAGAGGGCGCGCCGCGCGCCGGCATCGATCGCGGCGCCGGCCCAGGCATCGGCACGGGCGTCCTTCCAGGTGACGGCCGCGCCGATCGGGCCGTCGTCGCCCATGCATACCAGGGTCGGCATCTGGCCGGCCAGGCCGATCGCTTCGACCCGCCCGCGCCACTGCGGCACGCGCGATTGCAGGCCGTGGTCGAGGCCGGTCATGGCCTGTTCCAGGGCCGCCAGCCAGTCGCCGGGGGACTGTTCGGCCTGGCCGGGCAAGGCGCTGTCGGTGGGAAAGACGCCGCTGCCACCGGCCAGCACCTCGCCCTGCGCGTCGAGCGCGATGACCTTGACGGCCGAGGTTCCCAGGTCGATGCCCAGGGTGAGCGTGTCGGTGGGCCCCATGGATGCCTGTGGTCGGCGCCTCAAGCCTGCCTGCGCAAGCCGGCCGCGACAACGCGGGCGGCGGCGAGGGTCTCGTCGATGTCGTCGTCGGAGTGCGCGAAGGATACGAAGAGGTTCTCGAAGGCCCCGGGGTGGAACAGCACGCCCTGTTCGAGCATGCCTTCCCACCACAGGCGGAACATCGCGTGGCTGGCATGGCGCGCCGCATCGCGGTAGTTGCGGATGGGCGTGTCGGCGAACCAGACCTGGAGGACGGGCCCGACACCGGTGACGTAGGCCGGCAGCCGGGCATCGTGGAGGATCTTCTGCAGTCCATCGTAGAACCGTTCGCAGCGCGCATGCAGCGCGGCATACAGCCCGGGCGTTGCCAGTTCGTCGAGCGCGGCATTGGCCGCCGCAAGGGCGATGGTATTGCCCGAGTAGGTTCCGGCCACCGAAACGGTCCCGTCGGAGACCAGGGACATGATGTCGCGCCGACCGCCCAGGGCGGCGACCGGAAATCCGCCGCCAAGCCCCTTGGCGAAGACCGAGAGGTCGGGACGGATGCCGTAGTGGCCCTGGGCGCCGGCGAAGCTCAGTCGGAAACCGGTGATGACCTCGTCGTAGATCAGCACGATCTTGTGCCTGGCCGTGAGCTCGCGCATCGCCTCGAGGTAGCCGGGTTCGGGCAGGATGCAGCCGGTATTGCACATGACCGGCTCGGTGAGCACGGCCGCGATGTTCGCGCCTTCGCGCTCGATGGCCTCGCGCAAGGCGCCGATGTCGTTCCAGGGCAGGATGATCAGGTGATCGCCGGTGTGCTTGGGCATGCCGGGGCCCTGGGGCAAGGCGATGGGATGCGCGTCGCTGCCCGCGTGCGCCAGGTTCGGATGCTTGCTCCAGTACACGCCGTCGGAAAAGCCGTGGTACATGCCCTCGAAGCGGATGATCTTGTCGCGCCGCGTGAAGGTCCGGGCAAGGCGCAGCGCATAGATGATGGCTTCGGTTCCGGTATTGCACAGCCGCACCATGTCGATGCTCGGGATGCCGGCGACGATCTTGCGGGCCAGCACCGCGTCGTCGGCCGTGGGCATGGCAAAGCAGGTGCCCTTCTCCTGGATGGCGCTGACCACGGCCGCGGTGACCTTGGGCGGTCGGTGCCCCAGGATCATCGGTCCGAGGCCCAGCAGGTAATCGATATAGCTGTTGCCGTCGACGTCGGTGACGCGCGATCCGGTGCCGTGATCGACGTAGATCGGATACGGATCCCAGCCCGAGAACTTGGCGCGCGCCGTGCTGTTGACGCCGGCCGGAATGAGCTCGCAGGCTTTTTCGAACAGGGCGGCGCTGCGCGCGGTCCGGTTCGGATTCTTGTAGGTGAAGCTCACGATGATGACTCCCTGGCGACGGATGGTGCGGTTGCATGCGAGGTGTGGAAGAAGGCGCTCTTGCCGAAGCGGTGCACGAGGACGGCGACGGCCAGACCGAGCGCCACGGAACCGAGCCCGTAGGCCAGGGTCGCGGGGGAGGTCGCGTCAGCGAGCACCGATTCGACCGCGACCCAGGCCATGAAGAGGGCTCCGCCGCCGGGCAGCACGCCGCCCAGGAAGAAATCGGCGAAGGAATCGAGCAGGCGCGAACGGTTGTGCCAGACCGCGGCGGCGGCCGTCAGTCCATAGAAGAGAAGCGCGATGAGGCCCAGGCTGCTCGCCACATTGGCCAGCGCGCGGCCGACGCTGCCCGTGGCCAGGGCCAGCGCGAGAAGCAGCAGGTTGAGCGCGCTCATCACCAGCGTCGCGGCCCAGGGATTGCCCGTGACCGGGTCGACGCGCCGCAGCACGGCGGGCATGACGCGGTCGCGCGACATGGCAAAGCCCACCCGCGCGGCGGCGATCACGGCCGCCTGCAGCGTCGCCAGCGTGCCCGTGAGCACGACGATGCTGGTGATGGCGCCCCAGGGTCCGGGCAGCAGGCGCTCGCCTATCACCGCAAGCGCGTCGCCGGCGTGCCGCTCGAGCTCCTGCGGGCTCAAGGTCGCCTGCAGGCCGAGCACGCACAGGACATAGAGGAAGGCGAGGATGACGACGCTGGCGATGGCGGCGTGTCCCGGGCTATTGCGCGGGTCGCGCGACTCCTCGTTGACGTACACCGCCGCATCCCATCCGGAATACATGAAGCAGGCGATGAGGATGCCGCTCATGAGGCCGCGCATGCCGCCCATGCCGGCCAGCGTGAACCAGTCCCAGGAGAAGGCCACGGCCGAGCGGCCCTGGGCCAGGGCCAGCAGTCCGGCGCCGGCCAGCAGCAACAGGACCAGGTACTGGAAAACGACGATGATCCACTCGAAGCGCGCGGCCACGCGCAGCCCCTTTATCGCGAGCACGGTGACGAGGATGTTCCACAGGCCGCCAGCCAGCGCCACCGCGAGCGGGTCGTCGATGCGCGCGGGCGCGAACAGTTCGAGGGTATACGTGCCCGCAGGGATGGTGAGGCTGCTGGTGCCCAGGGTGTAGTAGAGCAGGATCATCCAGCCGGCGAGAAAGCCGAGATACGGATGGAAGACGCGCGCCACCCACGCGTAGGTCGCGCCGGAGTTCGGGTCCCAGCGGTTGAGCCGCTGGTAGGCCACGGCAATGCCGAGCATGGGCAGGAAGCAGATCAGCAGCGCCACCGCGCCACCATAGGCCGTGGCCGCGACGAGGCTTGCCAGGCTCACGGCGAGCGTCTGCGCGGGACCCGAACTGGAGAGCCCGAGGATGATCGCGTCGCCAATGCCGACGCCGGATTTTTTCAATGGCTAGCGCCCGGGTGGCGATGCACGACCGGGTCCTCCTGCTATGGCGTTAGGACACACTCAAATCATTATAACATTGCAATGAGTAAAGCGGGGACGCGCATCAAAAGCTCCGCTGGACGGAAATGCCCACGGTCCGCGGGCGGTTGGTGAACATCCGCGAGCGGCTGGCCGCGTCGTAGTTGTCGGAGATGAAGCGCGACAGGTAGGCGCGCGTGTTGAAGACGTTGGCAAGAAAGACATTGGTCTCCCAGGGCCCGGAAAGCGCGCCGCCGCGCAGATCGACGAGCGTATAGGCCCGCTGGAACGTGGCCGGATCCGACCGCGCGAAGTCCGGATACGACTGGCCCACGTGCTGCGCGTCGATGCGCGCGAAGCCATGCACGGCAGCCGTGAAGTCGAAGGCGTAGCGGGCACCGATGTTGGCATTGAGCAGCGGCACGTTCTGCAGTTGCTGGCCCTGGAAGCCGCCCAGGTTGGGGGCATCCTCGGCAAGCGTGGCCTTGGTGTAGCCCGCGCCGCCGGTCAGCAGGAGATGGCGGCCCAGCTGCGCCTCGAGCTCGAGTTCGGCACCCACCACGTTTGCGGCGCCGGCATTCTGGGTGATCTGGTACGAGCAGGGCAGCGTCTCGCCCTGCTGGGTGCCGAACCAGCGCATGAAGTACACCGCGCCGTCGGCAGTGAGGGCGCCGCCCAGCCAGCGTGTCTTGCTGCCCAGCTCGTAGCTCCACAGGCTGTCGGGCTGGTACGGGCCGTAATCCTGTCCGCAGCCCTTGGCCGCGAGGTTGTCGGTATTGGTGCCGCCCGGGCGCACGCCGCGCGCCACCGTCGCATACGCGAGGTCGTCCGCGTCGATCTGGTAGGCGAGCGAGGCCTTGGGATTGAAGCCCGAGTTCCTGGCCTGGCCCGTCGATACGGTGGGTCCCCCGTTGCTCAGGCCGTCCTCGTTGCGCACGGTGGTGTATTGCAGCTGGTACCAGCGCAGGCCTGCCGTTGCCGTGAGCCTGTCCGTGAGCTTCTCGTTGAATTCGGTGAACACCGCCGACTGCTTGGGTGCGTAGTCGCCGCTTTGCGAATAGTTCAGGTCCGTGAGCGGACCGGGGCCGAAGAGGACGATCGACGCGGGCGAGTTGCTGAACAGCGCCGCATATCCCGGGACGTCGTAGTACACGTCGTAGTGGCGGTTGGTATTGTTGAAATAGGCTCCCACGATGCCGCTCAAGGGCGAGCCGGCAGGCGTGATCGACAGCCGCAACTCCTCGGTGAACTCGCGCGTGGTCACCGTGGGAGCATAGGCGCTGGGCAGGAAACGGCCCTGGGGCAGGCTTTGTTCCAGTGCTTCGGTCTGGTCTTCGGTCGTCAGCACGGTGCGGTGGACGTAAGCGGTGGACGACAGCAGATTGCCCCAGCCAAGTTCATAGTTGACCGTCAGGGTTCCCATCGCGAAGTGGTCGTGCGACGGTTCCGCGACATTGAAGGGGCGCGCCTGGATGAGTGGCCCGCCGGCGGTGCCGGTGGGCGTGTCGAAGTCCGACGGCGCGCCCAGGTTGAGCTGCTGGTACCAGAGCCCGGGCGTGATCGACAGGTTCTCGTTGGGCGCGATGCGCAATGCCCCCCGCACGGCCATCCGCTCCTCCGTGTTGACACCGCGGATCACCTGCGTGGGCGCCGCAGGGGAAACCGGGTATGCGGGAAATCCGGGCGGATTCGTCCACGGCGCCCACACGCCGATCTCGCGGTCGATGAACCCGCTCAGCCGCTTGTAGGTGGCGACGAGGCGCAGCGCGGCCAGGTTGTCGACGACCGGGACATTGACCATTGCATCGACCCGGCCGTTGGGCCCGCCGCCTTGGGTGTCGGACCCCTCGGTGCGAAAGCTGCCCTCGGTGGCGTTGATCTTGGGCTGGTTGGTGATGAGGCGGATGGTGCCGCCCATGGAACTGGCCCCGTAGAGCGTTCCCTGGGGGCCGCGCAGGACCTCGACGCGGGCCAGGTCGAAGAGGTCCGGGTCGATCGTGGCATTGGCGCCATCGCCACCGGAGGGCAGTATGGGCGTTTCATCGACGTAGAAACCCGTGGTGGGCGAATTGCCGCCGATGGACGCGATGCCCCGGATCGAGTAGCTGCTGCGCCCGGGCCCCGCCGAGTTGATGGCGAGGCCCGGGATCCGGGCAGCCACGTCGGTGAAACTCTGCGCGCCCTCCTCGGCCAGCGTTTCGCCGGAGAGGACGGTGAGGCTCAAGGGGGCCTCCTGCAAGGTTTCGCTGCGCTTTTGCGCGGTCACGACGATATCGGGCAGGGCCGCGGGGGCATCGGGCGGGGCGGGGTCGGCGGCTTGCGCGGTGGCGGCTCCCAGGGCGAGGCAAAACGCGAGCGATTGCGATGCGCGCAGTGCTTGGGGGGATCTCATGATCGGAAGCTCCATAAGGTATTACATACGCGAATGCGGGTTGGCAGCGGACGGGCAGGACGCATCGGCGTCCAGGCGCACCTGCAGCCAGTCGGCCACCTCGTCGAGCGAGGTGCAGGTGAACTCGGGCGGCGCCGGCGGCCAGACGAGGTCCGGGATCATGATCACCGGCATGCCAGCCGCCTGCGCGGCCGCGACGCCGGCGGGCGAGTCCTCCAGGGCCAGGCAATGTTCGGGCGCGAGGCCCAGCCGGCGTGCCGCCAGGCGGAAGATGTCGGGTGCCGGCTTGCCGTCTTGCACTTCGTCGCCGCAGGCCAGGGCCTGGAAGCGCTCGGCCAGCGGGCCGAGACTGAGCAGCGCCTTGGCGCGCGCGGTCGAGGTGGCGATGGCCTTGGGAATGCGGGCGCGCTCGAGCGCGGCGAGCAGCCGTTGGAGCCCGGGCTTGCGCGGCAAGCCGTGGCCGACGGCGATCGCGTGCCAGCGGGCGTGCACCTGCTCGCGGATCTCGGCGAGGGGAAAATCCGCGCCAAGATGCGCGACCAAGGTCCGTTCCGCATCCGCGGCGCGGCGCCCCACGAGCGCGGCATGCAGGGCATCGGGAATGTCGAGCGCGCGCTCGCGGGCGGCAGCCTGCCACAGGTCGCGGTCGAGGCGCTCGGTGTCGAGCATGAGTCCGTCCATGTCGAAGACAACGGCGCGCGGCAAGCGCGCGGGCATGCGCGGCCTCGGCGCGACCGCGCCGGGCGCGGGTCGGTGGTCCGCCGGGCTCACGGCGCGGGGGATGCCCGCGGCGCGCGGCGTGGCCGGCCGATGGCCTCGAGCAGATCGGGCCCCGCGTCGCGGACCAGGCCGGGATAGCGCTCGCCGCCGTCATAGCCCAGCGTGTAGCTGCGGTATTCGTCGTCTTTTTCCACGAGCAGGGCGATGGAAGCGGCGCGGCCGGCCAGTGCCTCGTGCACCGTGTCCGCGGACCAGCGATGCCCGTCCACCGCGACCAGATGGCTGCCCGGCGCCATGCCCGCGCGGTCGGCCGGAGAATCCGGGACGATGTCGCTGATCGTGCCGCCGTCGAGACCCAGGGCAAAACCCAGGGAGTACTGCAGGTTGATCTCGTGGTCCTCGACCTCGTGGGCCGTGTGCATGGTCGAGGGCGACGCTTCGAGCGCGAAGCGCCATCCGGCGTCGCGCAGTCCCGACAGCGGCGCGCCCCCGCCGGTGCGCTGCAGCCGCGAGCGCCAGAAGCCCCGCCAGTCGTAGGGTTCGACGGCGTCGAGCGCGGCGACGACCGCGTCGAAATCGTAGGGCCGCACCTGGGGCGCGGTGCTTGGGCCGCCGAAGAAACGCCGGCAGAAGTCATCGAGGCTGCGCCGGCCCTGTGACGCGCGCCGGATGATCGTGTCGGCCTCGAGCCACAGGAGGGCCGACTCCTGGTAGAAGTCGTCCTGGCGCCGCAGGCGTGCCGCCCAGTTGCGGTCCTGGTAGTAGAGCAGCGGCGCAGCGTCGGTGCTGTCCTGCAAGGACCGCCAATCGCGCCCCTTGTGCACGTCCATCTGCGCGGCGAGGCGCGCGAGTTCGTCGCGGAACTCCGTCTGGGTGAGCAGGCCGCTGCGGGCCGCCAGCACATCGCCCAGGTACTCGGTGAGGCCCTCGTACACCCAGAGCAGGTCGTCGCGCATCGGCGCCTGGTAGTCGGGCGTCGCCAGATCCGCCGGGCGGCGGAACTTGCCGTTCCACGAATGCGCGTACTCGTGCGCGAGCAGATTGGCCTCGGCGCGGCGGATGTTGTCGTCGAGGAGCGCGCGCGCCGGGGAGCGGTTGTCGCTCGACTCATGGTGTTCGATGCCGTCGGGCATGATCTGGTCGGTCAGAATCCAGAGGAACTGGTAGTGGCGGTAATGGGTCGCCCCGAAGAGCGCCGCGGCCTCCTTGACGAGGTTGCGGTAGTGCTCCTCGATCGGCGCCGCCATCTCCAGCAGCGCCGGGCGGTCGGCGGCGATGTCCAGGCGCACGTCCGGATCGCCCCCCAGGTCGATCGCGCGCCAGTAGCGGCCGGTGAGCAGGGTCGAATCGACCAGGGTCGTGAGCGACACCGGCGCGAAGCGCCGTTCGTCGGCACCGGCAGCGCCGGGCGCCGGCGCCAGCGCGGTGGCCGTATGCCAGCCGGGCGGCACCCGGACGGAAGCCGCATAGGTGAGCGCATCGCTCGAAGGCCCGGCCGGGTACAGCAACACCTGGTTCCACTCGACGAGCGCGAGCGATTCGGTGGCATAGCGGGGCGTCTCCAGGCCCTGCACGACGCCATCGGGGGCCGGCGCCGTGAGCACCTCGAGGTCGGCCTCGAGCAGCTTCACGCCGGGCGGAATGTCGACATGGAAGACATAGGGATCGAGCAGGTCGCGCCGCCATGCGAGGGGTGCGCCGCCGGCCCGCAGGCGCGGACCGGCCAGCGAGGTGATGGGGCCGGCAGGACTGTGCCGCCCCGGCAGCCACTTGGGGTAGAGCAGGGTCAAGGGACCGGCGCTGACCGGCAGGCGCAGATGTGCCTTGAGGACGCCACGGGGGGCTTCGCGCGCGTCGACGTCCACCTGCGCGACTGCGGCGGAGGCGGCCGCGTCCTCGCCGTCGGCGGCACCGGCCGTGCCGACCGGAAGCAATGACGCGAACACCACCACCGCGGCCAGTCCCATCGACGGGGCCATCACCCGACCGCGGCGCAAGGGCAAAAGGTCCATGTCAGGTGCGCATCCTCAGAAGTGGTATCGGAAGCCCATCTCGAAGTACCTGCCGATCGCGCCGGCCTGGTCCAGCGACGGATCGTAGTTCTGCCCGCCGTAGGTAGCCGTGTCGAGCGGCGCCATCCGGTTGGTCACATTGGTGACCGTGCCGGTGAGTTCGAGATGGTCGTTGAACTGGTATTGCCCGTACACGGTGGCGTAGCCGAAGCTCTCGACGTAGCAATGGCCCGGATCGAGGAGCTGGATGCAGGCGGTGGGGTCGCTCGACTCGTCGATGCCCTTCATCGGTCCGCGGTAGGTGTAGGTCAGGCCCAGGGAGAGCGGGCCGCGGGTCCAGTCGATGGTATAGCTGCCGCGCGTGGCGGGCGTGCCGGTGGCGCCGCTCAGGGAGGTGGGTCCGACGGTGCCCGCATAGTGGAAGGTCTGGTCGCCGAAGGTCTGCTGGGATTCGAGCAGGTGGGTGACGTCGAGCTTGGCCGTGAGCTTGCCATAGGCGTGCAGGTCGAACTGCGTGGTGAACTGGGCGTCGATGCCCGAGGTGAGCGAATACGCGGCATTCACGTAGGGCGTGAGGTATTCGATGATCGTGCCCGGGAAGGCGGAACCGGCCGGCACGGGGCTGCGCACCGCATTGGCCAGCGAGTACGGCGCGGTGGCGATTTCATTGTCGCGGCGGATGCGAAAGTAATCGGCCGTCAGGCTCACGTGCTGCACGGGCTCGAGGATGAAGCCCAGGGTGATGCTGTGCGACTTCTCCGGCTGCAGGTTCGGATTGCCGCGGGCCAGAACCGCCACCGAGCTGCCGACGCCGCCGCAATCCTGCAGCGTGTTGGGGGCGGCCGGGTTCGCGGGCACGCAGCGCACGGGGTCGGCCGGCGCGGGCGCGACGCTGCTGCCCGAGCCCGAATTGCCGCTCTCGGCGATTCCCGGGGCGCGAAAGCCGCGCGCATAGGTGCCCCGCAGCGCCAGCTGCTGCAAGGGCTTGAACTTGAAGCCCAGCTTTGGCGTGACCGCGTAGCCCGTGTTCTGGTAGTGATCGGCGCGGGCCGCGGCCTCGAGGTCCAGGGAATGCAGGACGGGCGCGGAGAGTTCGGCGAACCCGGCGAAGACGCTTTGCGAACCGAAGGCGTAGAAACTGCCGTCCATCTGCACGTCGCCCTGCGGTCCATTGGGTTGGCCGGGATTGGCATTGGTGAGGTGGCGCGCCTCGACGCCGGTGGCCAGCGCGAGATTGCCGCCGGGCAGCGCCATGAGGCTGCGCTCGGCGTTGGCCGAGATGTAGGCGAGGCGGCTCGAGGCCGTGTCGGCCGTGGTGGGCGCGATCGCCGCATAGACGGCGGGCGAATTGAGGTAGGCGTTCTGGCCGACACGGTAGGAGCCGTCGGCCAGGGCCGCGTAGAAGGCGCTGGGCTTGAGAAAATGCTCGTAGGTGATGTGCGTGAGGTCGGTGATGAAACCGACGCTGGCGGCCACGTCCCAGGCGCCCAGGCTGCCGTTGAGGTCCTCGACGACGCGGTAGACGTCGGTCTTGTAGATCGAGTGCTGCGAGCCCACGTCGGTGAGCGCGCCGAAGAAGAGCGCGGGCTGGCCGATGTACTGGCTGAAGGCGCTGCCGTAGAAGTTCTGGGCGCCGAGGAAGTACGGGCTCTTCGGATTGAAGGGGTTGTCCAGGCTCGTGGCGGGCAGCAGCACCTGGCTCGTGAACGGATCGAACTGGTTGACCGTGCCGCTCTTGGAGCCGGCCCAGGCGAACGGCACGAGGTTGGTCGGCACGTTGTAGCCGTTGGACTGGCGGTATTGCTCGGATTCGGAGTGGAAGTAGTTGAGGCTCGCCTGGTTCTGCCATCCCGATCCGAGATTCTGGGTCCAGTGGCCCGAGAGATTCACGCCATCGGTCTTGGGCTGGATCTTCTTGTACAGGTTGGTGTCCCACGCGCACCCGCCGGCCGGATCGAAATTCTGCGGCGCGCAACCGGGCAGCAGGTAGGGCGAGGGCTGGTTCGCGCTTTGCGCGCCATTGAGCGGCAGCACCTGCCCGGGAATCGTGTACGTGGTGCCCGCCAGGGGCAGGCTGCCGTTGTTGATCCCGCCGCGCAGGTCCGGGCCGCCCCAGGGGGCGAGGTTGAGCGCCTTGAGGTAGTCGCCGCGGGCCTCCTGGGCGATGGCGTCCTGGTGGCGAACCTCGAGATTGAAGTAGATGTTGCGCGAATCGGTGGCGAGGTCGCCGAAGCCGTAGGTGGCCGAGGCGCGCTCCGAACCGCCGTCGTACTTGTACGAGGTGCCGGCGCTGGCCGAGACCTCGAGACCGACGAACTGTTTCTTGAGGATGATGTTGACCACGCCGGCGATCGCGTCCGAGCCGTAGATGGCCGAGGCGCCGTCGCGCAGGATCTCCACGCGGTCGACGATGCTCAGGGGCAGCGAGGAGATGTCGACGAAGGGGCGCTGGCCGTCGTCCGACAGGGGATACGGGGCCATGCGGTGGCCGTCGAGCAGCACGAGGGTGGCATCGACGCTCAGTCCGCGCAGCGACACGCCGCTGGCGCCGCCTGCCATGGCGCCGCTGAAGGCCTGGGTGAGCGTGCCGCTGTTGTCCGCCGATACCGAATGGATGACGTCGGCGATCGTCTTCATGCCGCTCTTGGAGATCTCGTCGGCATTGATGGTGGTGACCGGCGAGGGGATCTCGGTGTCGGTCCGCCGCAGGTAGGAACCCGTGACCGTGATCGATTCGAGCGCTGCCGGCGCGGGCGTTGCCGGCGCATCGCCCTCCCCGGCAGCGGCCGTCATCGGCATGCCCGCTGCGGCCAGTGCCGCGCAGCACAGCGCGGCGCCCCCGATCACGCCCAGACCGTTGCCGCGCAACGTCCCCACTGCCTTCGCCGACCGCGCCATGATTCCCCCTGTCCTGATGGATCGTTCCGGTGGCCGGGTCTGCGGAAATCTATTCGTGCGCGACACTGTGGCGCCGGCACGGTGCGTTTCCTTGCGTTGTCAGCCGCTCCGGTTCAATCTAAAGTGTTTGCTTATTCATTGCAATAACCTATTGAATGTTGCCAAGCAACATGGCGTTTTTGCAACACTGGCCGACCATGGTTTCGGACAGTGCACTTTCCGGACCATCACGTGGAGGCACGCGCATGTGCAAGCCAATGGCACTATCCCTGGTCGCCGGTGTCCTGGCAGCTTGCCTCGAGGCGGGGACCCAGGCCGCACCGATCGATCGGATCTTTGCGCCCTGGGACAAGCCAGGCTCGCCCGGCTGCGCCGTGGCCGTGGTGAGGGACGGCGCCATTGCCACCTCCCGCGCCTATGGGTTCGCGAATCTCGAGAACCCCACGCCGATCTCGTCGCGCACCGTGTTCGACATCGGCTCGGTGTCCAAGCAGTTCACGGCGATGAGCATCGTCCTGCTGGCGCAGGATGGCAAGCTTTCCCTGGACGACGATATTCACGCCACGATCGGCGAACTGCCGGACTATGGCGCGCGGGTGAGCCTGCGCCAGATGCTCCATCACCTGAGCGGCCTGCCCAGCTACACCGACCTGTTCGACCTGGCAGGGGTGCCCGAGACCAGCCTGACCACGGATGCGGACGCGCTGGCGCTGATCGCCCGCCAGAGGCGGCTCAATTTCGCGCCGGGCGCGCAATATCTTTACAGCGACACCAACTATTTCCTGCTCGCCCTGGTGGTGCAACGGGTCAGCGGCGAGAGCCTGCGCAGCTTCGCGCAGCGGCGGATCTTCGGGCCGCTGGGCATGCGCAGCACGCACTTCCACGACGATCACACGCTGGTCGTCGCGCACCGCGCCACCGGCTATGCGCCGCGCACGGGCGGCGGATTTGCGATCGACATGTCCAATTTCGAGGAACTGGGAGACGGGTCGGTGATGACCACGGTGGAGGACATGGTGCGCTGGGACCGCAATTTCCGCGACCCGGTCGTGGGTGGCCCGCAGGCCATCGCGCAACTGCAGGAACCGGGGGTGCGCAGCGACGGCAGCCGGACGCCCTACGCGATGGGCCTGATACGCGATGCCTACCGCGGTTTTTCCCGCGTGCAGCATACGGGCGAATGGGTCGGGTACCGCTCGGCGTACCTGCGCTTCCCGGACCAGCGCTTGAGCGTCATCCTGCTGTGCAACGTGGTGGGCGCGCTCGACGCCCTGGGCCTGTCCGAACGCGTGGCCGATCTGTACCTGGGCACGGCGCCACCGGGGCCACCGCCCGCGCCGTCGGCTGCCGAGCGCTTCGCAGGGCGCTACTGGGACAGCCGGACCCTGGCCGTGCTCGAGTTCGCGGCGCACGGGGGCGCCCTCGCCCTGGTCGACGCCGACGGCGAGCAGCCCCTGCGCGAAACGGGCGATGGCGCATTCGAGGCGCAGGACTCGGCAACGCGCTTCGTATTCGCGCAGACCGGGGAGGCGATGCGGGTGCAGGCCTTCAGCGACGACGGCGACCCCGTCGTGCTCGAGCGGGCGGCGGCGGCCGGTGGCGCGGCTGGCCCCGATCCCGAAGGCCTCGCGGGCAGCTATTACAGCGCGGATCTGGGCGTGTCCTGGACCCTGGCCCTGCGCGGCGGACGACTGCTGCGCGAGCAATGGCTGTTTCCCGCGCAGGCGCTGCGGCCGCGCCTGCCCGACGTCTGGCAGGGGGACCTGAGCGAGGGCAGCTATACCCTGCGCTTCGTGCGCGACGCGCGCGGGAAGGTCGAGGGCTTCGATGTGGCAACGGGCATGGTCCGGCCATTGCGATTTCGCCGATGCGCCCCGGCCGTCCCGGGCGCCAATGGACCCTTGGGAATGGCCTGCACGTCGCCGATGGACGCCGTGCCGCCCGGTTGACGCCGCGGCTTGCCCGGCCCGCGCTGCGGGCCCGCGGCGACGCCGCTAGCGGCTGCCGCGCGCCTCAGGCCACCACGGACGTGGCGGCGCTCCAGATCTCGTCGACACGCTGCAAGCGATGCTCCGCCGGATCCTCGACGCCGACAATGCGGTCCTTGCAGTGGCGGCTGGCCAGGTCGAGCACGATGGGGGCGATATAGGCATTCGCGCGCAGGGAGAAGAAAACCTTCACCGTGGGCTTGAGCAGGTTGTCGGGGCGGTGGTCCATGACCACCGCCAGGCGCCGCGATTCGAGACGCACGAGGGAACCGACCGGGTAGATGCCCACCGTCTTGACGAAGGCCTTGAATATCGCGCTGTCGAAATGCCAGCCGGCCCATTCGGTCATCTTGCGGATGGCGACGGTGGGTTGCCATCCGGACTTGTAGGGGCGGTTCGAGGTGATCGCATCGTAGACATCGCAGACGGCGGCCATGCGGGCGAGTTGCCCGATCGACTCGCCGGGCAGGCGGTGGGGATACCCCGTGCCGTCCATTTTCTCGTGGTGATGGAGCACGGCGTCGAGCGATTCGGCCGAAGCGCCCCGCGTTTCCTGGAGTATCCGGTGGCCGCGCTCGGGGTGGGAGCGCATCGATTCCCATTCCTTCTCGTCGAGCGCGCCGGGTTTGTTGAGGATCGCCAGCGGAATCTGCGCCTTGCCCACGTCGTGCAGCAGGCCCGCCATCGCCGCATCGCGCACCTGCGCCTCGCCGAAGCCGAGCGTGCGCGCCAGCGCGACCATGAGGGCGCTGACGGCGACCGAGTGCATGAAGGTGTAGTCGTCGGCGCTCTTGAGGCGCGCCAGGCCGATCATCGCGACGGGGTGGCGCGTCACCGATTCGGTGATGTTCTCCACCACGGCCCCGGCCTGTTCGAGGTCGCGGATCCCGCCCAGGCGGGCTTCGTCGAACATGGTCGCGACGACCTGGCGCGACTCGGAGAATATGCGGCTGGCGCGCTCGAGTTCGGCGTCGCGGTCGATGGGCTTGGGCGCCGGCGGCGAGGCCGGCTTGGGCGCGCCCCTGGGCGAAGGCTCGCCCGGGACCTCGCGCGCGGCAGGCGGCGCGGCGGCGGAGTCGACGACATCGATGCCCTTGGTGACATCGATGATGACCTCGTCGATGGGGCTCTCGCGGATCGTCTGCAGGTCTGCGGCGTTGGCAACCACGAAGCGCTCGCGCCAGAAAGGATGGTCCACCCAGGAACCGCAGAATTCCTGGACGTACATGCCCACCTGCAACTGGGAAGTTGGAATGCGCTTGATCACGAAGTGACGGCCGAGAATTATTTACCCGGCAAGTGTCATGGACATGCGCCCGTCGAAAGCCTCGAGAAGGACGGTGTTCTCGCGGCAATCCGCCCTTTGCCCGGGCATGCAGCGCGGGGCGGGCGAAACGCTAATGCGAATCGATCGCGCCGCCCGTTGCACCGGCGTGGCGCAGGTCGCGTTCGAGCAGGACGCCGTCCTTGATTCCGCAATACATTCCGGCCACGCGCCGGCCTTCGCGGTAGCCGTGCCGCCGGTAGAACGCGCGCGCCGCCGCATTGTCGCCCGGCGTCTCGAGGCGGATCGCGCCGATGCCCGCCGTGCGCGCGACCTTCTCGAGCCAGCCCAGCAGCGCCGTGCCGATGCCGCTGCGGCGGTGCCCCGGGTGCACGGCCAGCAGCAGGAGATGGGCTGCGTCGTCCGCGTATTGCATGATGCCGAAGCCGAGCAATGCCGCACCGTCGCGCACCACGACCACGTTGACGTTGCGGTCCGCGATGGCCCGCGCGACGCGCGCCGGTGTCCAGCGCCAGGGCAGGCCCGCCTCGATCTGCGTGCGCGACAGCTGCGCGATGGCGACGCAGTCGCGGTCGTCGGCAAACGCGATGGGGTTCACGATCCTTGCGCCGGCTGCGGGGCGGCAAGCCAGGCGGGCGGGCGCTTGGCAAAGAAGGCGGCGAGGCCTTCGCGACCTTCCGCAGATGCGCGTTGACCGGCAATGGCCCGCGCAGTCTCGAGGATGAGTTCGTCCGTGATCGGCCGCGCGGCAACGGCAAACGCCAGCCGCTTGGCGCCGGCCTGGGCCTGCGGGGCGCCCGCGCACAGCGCCTCGACAATGCCCCGGATGAAGGCGTCGAGCTCGGCCGCCGGCACCGCCTCGTGCGCGAGCCCGAGCGTGACGGCACGCGCCGCCGTGATGCGCTCGGCCGTCTGCATGTAGCGCAGGCACTGGCGCTCGCCGATGGCGCGCATCACATAGGGGCTGATGACCGCGGGAATGAGCCCCAGTCGAACCTCGGTCATGGCAAAACTGGCCTCCTCGCTGGCGACGCAGACGTCGCAGGCCGCGGCCAGGCCCATTCCGCCGCCGAGCGCCGCGCCGTGGACGCGGGCCACGGTCGGCTTGTCCAGGCACGCCAGGCGCCGCAGCATGGCGGCAAGGCGCTGGGCATCCTGCAGGTTCTGGGCCTCGGTGGCGGCCGCAGCGCGCCGCATGGCATTGAGGTCGGCGCCCGCCGAAAAACTCCTGCCACGGCCAGCCAGCATCACCACGCGGACCTGCGGATCGGCTTCGAGCGCCGCCAGCGCGGCGTCGAGTTCCGCGATCACGGTCTCGTTGAAGGCGTTGTGCACCTCCGGACGATTCATCCAGATGCTGGCCAGGCCGCCGTCGAGTTCAATTGCTAGGGTTTCGGGCACGATCACCTCGAGGCAAAGGCGCCGTGCGCGGCGCCGGACAAGGCCAGACGCATTGTCCTCCCGGGCGCGGGACAGGCAAGCGCCGCTGCCACCCTAGGCGCCGGCATCGCCCTGCGCCTCGGCGCTGCCGGCGGCCGAACGCTGCAGGCGATCGTTGACGGCGGTCCAGGCCTCCGTGAGTGGCGGCGCGGCCACCAACAGGCAATCCACCGGTCCGGCATCGAGGCGGCGCAGGTGCGCGTAGAGATCGCGCGCGTAGTCCTGCGGCGAATCGGCCGCTGGCACCCCGAGGGCGATGCTGCCGGGCCCGCCGGCGGGCAAGGCTGCTAGCAGGGCCGGCGGCGCCAGCGCGCCGATGCGCTGCGGATGCAAGGCGGCGGCGCGCGCCGCCAATTCGGCGGCCGGCAGCAACTCCAGGCGCTTGCGCGGCGCATAGTGGCCGGGCACCCGGCCGGAGACGCGTGGCACCCCCGCATCGTCGGCGGCCACCGTCACGGGCCCGCCCAGGGCCTTGGCGATCTGCTCGCGGCCTATCGAGCCCGGCCGCAGGATGCGGGGCGCCGAGCCGGTGCAATCGACGATCGTCGATTCGATTCCCAGGGTGCTGGCGCCGCCGTCGAGGATGACATCGACGGCGCCCGCCGGCTTCTCGCCCAGGTCGGCACGCACGTGCTCGGCGCGCGTCGGGCTGATGCGCCCATATCGGTTGGCGCTGGGGGCAGCCAGTGCCACGGAAGAGTCCCCGCGGGCGGCGCCGAAGCTGCGCAGCAAGGCCTGCGCCCACGGCCCCGCCGGGCAGCGCAGGCCGACGGTGTCCTGGCCGCCGGTGACGAGGTCGCAGGCGCGGGGACTGCGGTTCAGGATGAGGGTAAGGGGACCGGGCCAGAAGTGCGTCATCAGCACACGGGCCGCGGGAGGAATCTCGCGGACCCAGTGCGCGGCGGCGGCAGCGCTTGCAACATGCAGGATGAGCGGGTGGTCGTGCGGCCGGCCCTTGGCATCGAAGATGGCGGTCACCGCCGCGGGCTGGTCGGCATCGGCCGCGAGGCCGTACACGGTCTCGGTGGGCAGCGCGACCAGTCCGCCCCGCAACAAGGCCGCGGTTGCCCGTTCGATGGCCGCCCCGTCGACGGTTCCTTCGGGCGGCGCGGACGGGATCACGGCGGCGCACCTGCCATGCGGGCCGATGCGGCGGCAAGCGACGCAGGCAAGACGGTGCCCAGGATGCCGGCCACGGCCGCGGCCCGCTGCATGGCCTCGTCGAGTTCGCGGCCCACGACGGTGACATGCCCCATTTTCCGCCCGGGGCGCGCCTGCGACTTGCCGTACAGGTGCAGGCAGGCGCCGGGCACCGCGAGCACCTGTTCGAAGGCCGGTTCGCGCTCCCGGCCGGCGCTGTCGAACCACAGGTCGCCCAGCAGGTTGAGCATGACCGCCGGGGCGAGCAGCCGGCAATCGCCCAGCGGCAGCCCGGCGAGCGCCCGCACCTGCTGCTCGAACTGGCTGGCCACGCAGGCATCGATCGTGGCGTGGCCGCTGTTGTGGGGTCGGGGCGCCAACTCGTTGACGAGCAGTTCGCCGTCGTCGAGTTCGAAGAGTTCCACGCACAGCACGCCCACGTAGTCGAGGCGGCTGGCGATGGCGCCGGCAATGGCGCGGGCACGCTCGGCCTGACCTTCGGTGATGCGCGCCGGCAGCAGCGAAACGGCCAGTATGCCGTCGCGGTGTTCGTTCTCGCTCACCGGGAAGGCCGCCGTGGCGCCGTCGTGGCCGCGCGCGATGATCACCGAGAGTTCGCGGCGCAGTGGCAGGCGTTTTTCCAGCACGCAGGGCACGGCGCCCAGCTGTTGCCAGGCGGCGGCCAGGCCCTCGGCGCCGCTCACGGCCGCCTGGCCCTTGCCGTCGTAGCCCAGGCGCGCGGTCTTGAGAATTCCGGGGAACAGCGCCGGATCCACGTCGGCCAGATCGGCTGCCGAAGCCACCGCGGCGTGCGGAGCCACGGGCACGCCGCACGCGGTGACGAAGGCCTTCTCGCGCAACCGGTCCTGCGCCACCGACACCGCCGCAGCGGCCGGCCGAACGGGGCGCTCCCAGGCCAGATGCTCGAGACTGGCCGCCGGCACGTTCTCGAATTCCGTAGTGATCGCCGCGCACAGCCGGCCAAGCTCGTTGAGGGCGGGAACGTGATCGTAGGCCGCGACGATCTGCCGTTCGGCCACCATGCCGGCGGGACCATCGGCGGAGGGATCCAGGACGCAGACGCGGTACCCGAGCGATTGGGCCGCGTGCGTGAACATGCGCCCCAGCTGACCGCCGCCGAGGACGCCGAGCCAGTTGCCGGGGGAAATCGTGCGAGGTTTGTTCTTATCGATCATTGCGGTTGAATGTTTGGATTTGCGCGTCGTCGGCCTACCAATGTTCGTCGGCGTCCCGGCGCGACCGGGGGCCCTCGGCCTCCTCCGAAAACCCGATAGTAGTGCGCGCCTTGCAAGGCGCGCCCGCTACGCCGGCGCGATGCGGTGCATCGCGAAACCCCGGCTCCGCCCCCCGAGGCCCCCCGATCACGCCGCGCCGCTTCCACGGGCGAGGATCCAGTCAGCAATCGTGTAAGTCGTCAAGGCCGGGGGTGGGGTTCGGGGGCGGAGGCGGGGTTTCGCGAAGCATAGCTTCGCGCCGCCGCAGCGACCGCGCCATACTTGGCGCGGGCTATGGCGCAGCCCTTCCCTGAAGCTTATCCTCCAGAGAGCTAGGAACATGACTCTGCCTCAAAGAGGCAGAGTCATGTTCCTAGCTCTTTCTCCTTGCGTAGCCCGAAACTGCGCGAGCTTCATCGCCACGACCGGGTCGTCCAGTGCGAGGGTGGATACGGCGAACAGGGCGGCATTTGCCGCGCCCGCCTCGCCGATGGCGAAGGTCGCCACGGGAATGCCCTTGGGCATCTGCACGATGGACAGCAGGCTGTCTTCGCCGCGCAGGTAGCGCGACGGCACGGGAACGCCGAGCAC
>Ga0181519_10000645_pt1 | contig 31526 bp, 27 predicted proteins | sample PEATcosm2014_Bin_26_FD_121102 | JGI IMG/M metagenome (GOLD analysis project Ga0181519, IMG submission 121102) | Peatland microbial communities from MTU Mesocosm Facility, Houghton, MI, USA - PEATcosm2014_Bin02_10_metaG | ecosystem: Environmental > Terrestrial > Soil > Wetlands > Peat | place...
GAAGGCACGGCGGCCAGCAAGATGGCGGCGATGGAAGCGGCTGGGATCCATGTGGTGAAGTCGCCGGCGGAGATTGGCGCGATGATGGCCAAGGTGCTGGGCAAGGCGTAAAAGCAGTTGTGAGTTGTAAGTTATAGGTTGTAACGCGGCGTGCCCATGTGCGCCGCGTTATTTATTGCTTCTGGTTGCGGTAGAAGAAGCCGGCGACCAGGAAGAGCATGGCGATGGTGAAGGCAAGACGCGCATGCAGGACTGCGTGTACATGGAGTTGCTCTTCGCCGTCCAAGAACCATACCACGCATCCGACAAACCATATCCAGGCGGACTTTTGCATAGCTCTACTGTAGACGGAGGGCGGAGCTATTAGCACTTAGTTTTTTAGCGAAGAACAAAAGTAGCGGCTAAGGCGTAGAGCAGTGATGAAGGGCGACCCTCATGGCTAACAACGAAGAGCCCGCGCTGTTTTACACTGGAGGTGGCGCAACTTTCGCGCACAGGAGAGAGATTTTGAGTCAGAGGACATTCAGCATCATCAAGCCGGACGCGGTGCGCAAGGGACATACAGCGGCGATTCTGGCACAGATCGAAGGGGCGGGATTCAAGATTGTGGCCATCAAGCGCGCGTCGATCTCGAAGGCGCAGGCCGAAGGTTTCTATGCGGTGCATGCGGGACGACCGTTTTTTGCGGAGCTGACGAATTTCATGAGTTCGGGACCGATCTTTCCCATAGTTCTAGAGAAGGAGAACGCGATTGCCGATCTACGCAAGCTGATGGGGGCGACCGATCCGGCAAAGGCCGAGGAAGGCACGATCCGCAAAAGATATGCGGAGTCGATTGGGGAGAATGCAATCCACGGCTCGGATGCGGAGGAGACGGCGGCATTCGAGATTGGCTACTTCTTCGCAGGGATAGAACTGAAATAGTTTCATGACGCGGGTTCCGGCTTGGCGACGACGACGGTCTTGGCGTTGAGAAACTCGCGCATTCCGGCGGCGGAGAGTTCGCGCCCGTAGCCGGAGCGCTTGATGCCCCCGAAGGGAAGGCGGGGATCGCTGGCGGACTGTGCGTTGAAGAAGACAGCACCGCATTGCAGATCGGCGGCGAAGCGGGTCTGTTCGGCGCGGTTGCGCGACCAGACGGAGGCGGCGAGGCCGAAGGGGGTGTCGTTGGCGACGGCGATGGCTTCGTCGATGTCTGCCACGCGAAAGAGCATAGCGACGGGGCCGAAGATCTCTTCTCGATAGACCTGCGAGGTGCGGGGAACGTCGGCCAGCACGGTGGGCTCGTAGTAGAATCCCCTGCCGAGCATGGGCCCACCGCCGGTGAGTACGCATGCACCGGCCTGGAGTGCGGCCTGCACCTGACGGTGGAGTTCCTCGCGCTGCTGGGCGGTTGCGAGCGGGCCGATCCGGGTGTCTTCCATCGTGGGGTCGCCGACTTTGATGGCGTCCATGGCGGCGACGAAGCGGGACTCGAATTCCTGGTAGAGGGGGTCTGCGATGAGGAAGCGCTTGGCGGCGATGCAGGACTGGCCGCTGTTGATGCAACGTGCCTCGACGGCGGCTGCGACGGCGGCGTCGAGCGAGGCCGAGGGCATGACAATGAAGGGATCGCTGCCGCCCAGTTCGAGGACTGATTTTTTGATGAGCCATCCGGACTGGGCTGCGATGGCGCGGCCGGCGGACTCGCTTCCGGTGACGGTGACAGCGGCAATGCGCTCATCGGCAAGTACCGCTTCGACCTGGCTAGCTTCGATGAGTAGAGTTTGGAAGCTGCCGCGGGGAAAGCCGGCGCGGCGCACCAAGGCTTCGATGGCGAGAGCGCACTGGGGGACGTTGGAGGCGTGCTTGAGCAGGCCCACGTTGCCAGCCATGAGGGCGGGCGCGAGAAAGCGGAAGACCTGCCAGAAAGGGAAGTTCCAGGGCATGACGGCGAGTACGACACCGAGCGGATCCCAGCGGACGGATGCCTCTATGGAGGGGGCGTCGATCGGCTCGGGAGCAAGGATGCGGGCTGAGTGTTCGGCGTAGTAGCGGCATACGGTGGCGCATTTGGCGATCTCGGCGCGGGACTGTGTGATGGGCTTACCCATCTCGGAGGTGATGAGCGCTGCTAGCTCGGCGACTTCCTCCTGCAGCAGGAACGCCAGCTTGTTCATGCAGAGTACGCGGTGGGGGAGCGGTAGCTCCGCAGTATGGGTAAACGCGTCCGCGGCGAGAGCGATCTTCTGCTGCAGCTCCTCTTCGGTCAGCGGTGCGAACGTGCGCAGCAGAATGCCGGTGGCGGGATTGATGGACTGGATGGGCATGAGACGTTACTCAGAGGCAAGCTTACCAAGAGCGGAAGGCGATTCGCCGAAGACAACGATGGAGATTCTGGCTTTCACCAGAATGACGAACGAAAAAGGAACCCCACTCATCGCGATCAAGCTGCGATGAATGGGGCACCCAAATTCAACCCATGTCTCAGAAACAAGACATGGGGCACTCGTGCTAGCGGGGCGGGCGGGCGTAGGGCTCGCCGGTGGGGGCGACCTTGGTTGGATCGAAGCTGGTGGTGCCGCCGGGGTTCCAGGTAGCGCCGCGCGGGACCAGGACGGTGTCCGCGGTGCGTCCGGTGGACTCTCCGGTGCGGAGTTCGATGCGATTGGCGTCGATACCCTTCTCTGTGGTGAGGTAGAGCTTGACGTTGAGGGAGCGCTGGGCGGAGGCCTCGGGCGACTCCTGGGGATCATGGTTGCCGACGACCACCAGGGTGGCATCGGACTCGCGGTTCATCTCCAGTGCGATGTCGTCGAGGCATCCCTTGGCCTCGTTGTCGACACGGACGGGACGCTTGCGGTCGCGATCGAAGGAGATGGAGCAGAGGCTTCGCGAGGAGGGCGCGGGCGGAGGTGGCGGCGCGACCACGGTGACGGTGGTGGTGGAGGTGGCGGTTTTACCGTGGTCGTCCACAACGTTGCATGTGATTTCGATGGTGCCTGGGCTGACGTCGGCCGTGGTGAGCGCGCCGGTGGTTCCATTGCCGCCGATCTGTCCGGCGGAAGTGGTGTAGGAGTAGCTGAGGGGCCTGTTCTGCGGGCTGCGACCCTCCGAGGTGATGGTGGAGACGCCTCCTGGCAGGATGCTGCTGGGGTTGGCGGAGCAGGAGAGGGTGGGCGGATCGAAGGCCTGGATGCGGAAGCTGGCTGCGCACTCGGCATGTTCGCTGACACGGATGCCTTCGCTGACTCGTCCTGTGACGGTGTAGTCGCCCGCATCGAGGTTGGCCGTGGAGATGGTGGCGGTATCGCTGTCGCCTTCGATCTGGCCTGCGTTCACGGACCAAGTGTAGACGGGCTTCATCCTCTTGCCGGGCTCAAGGTTGATGACGCTTCCGGTGACTGTGATGGGGTCGCCGGGGAAGACGGTGACTGGCTGCACCACGCAGCCATAGGCGGCGGGAACTTCCTCGGTTGCCCCGCCCAGGCGGATGACGATGCCGGAGCTGAGGCGGAAGGCAGTGATTTTGGCAACTCCGCCGTTGACGAAGGTGGGCGCGGTGTTTGCGCCAAAGTTGATGTCGGAGTATTCCAAGTCGGCCTGAATGGGGCGGATGGCGAGATGATTGCGCAGGAACTGCGCCGAAAGGATGTAGTCGAAGCCCGCTCCGATGGTGGCGCCGTATCCCCAGGTGCAGGTCTGAAGCAACGGGCCACCGTCTCGTGAGCCGCCGAAGAGCAGGTGGGCAAACGGAACGTAGCGGCCAGACTGGGCACGGATGATGGGACCGCCCTGCGCGACGTAGGAGCAGTCGTTGGGTCCATAGGGCGAGGCTGCGCCCTCGAACTCCAGCCCAAGGTGGGGGCCGAAGTAAGCACTGAGGCTGCCGATGCCTCCCCAAGTAATAGGTAGGTAGGTAGAGCCGTCGAGGGTGTCGCCGAAGGGGGCAATGGCGCTAAAGGGATGGTAGTAGGAGTACCCGCCGAAGAGATCGACATGCGAAGGACTAGGCGACGGCGTGCCCGTGGGCTCTGCCTGTGCCGCACAGTAGAGTGGGAGTACAGCTGTGACTGAGGCCAGCAGAAGCGCGCGGAAGATCTGGGAAGAGCGCCGGTGCATCATGTATTCCTCCACATCAATGTTTCAAACTCCTGCCGCCATAGCTGCATCTGGTATCGAACCAATTACGGTTGGGCCACGGTAAGAGTGACCGAGGCTGTTTGCGTACTCACACCGCTGACTGAGCTGGTGGCTGTAATGGGGATGGTGTAGACCTGATAGATGCTGGACAAGCACGCGCAACCAGCGAGGCTGACGATTCCAGTGGCGCAGAGCAGAACCAGCAGCAAGCGGAACCGGGGCGATCGGCTGAGCTTTGCGCGGCCAGGGTGCAAGCCTCTTCTGCGTCGTGCCAATCCGACGAGGAATGCTCCCAGGCCGAACGGGAAGGCGGCAGCGAAGGCAATCGGCGAGAGGCCGGCAGGCTTGCTGCCGGGGGCGATGGGGTGCGCGGGAAGAGCCATTCGCGCATCCGCCACTGTGTTGACCACGGTCAACGTCGTATTGACACTGCCGCCAGCTACCAGGGTCACGGTTGGACTGGCAAATGAGCAAGTGGCATCCGCCGGAAGGCCCGAGCAGGTGAGCGACACCGGGCCGGCAAATTGCTGGATCGAGGTGACGGTAACTGCATAGGTAGTCGATCCTGCGCCGCGGATAAACTGGTTCGGCGGGATAGCAGTGACCGTGAATGTGCCGGGAGTGACTACCTGAAGGACGGTGCCCGAGCTAGTGGCATAATTGGCGGTTGCCTGGTAGGTTGCCGTGATAGTGAAAGTGCCCACCGGCAGTGTGGAGGTGCTGTAGGTCGCCACGCCAGATGAGTTGAGTGTGCCGGTTCCCAGGAGAGTCGACCCGTTGTAGAAGTTGACAGTGGCGGCGGGAACGGGCTGGCCCAAGGAGGTAACCGTGGCGGTGAAGGTGACGCTGGTGCCCTGCGGGACCGGTGAGGCGGAGGTGGTGACAACGGTAGCTGTCGCGGGCGGCGCGATGGTCAAGACGCCGGGAACCACGGTCAGGTTGTAGTTGACGATGGCGGCGCCGGTGACGGTGGCAGTGATTGGGTATGTGCCGATGGGAGAAGTGATGGTCGCAGGCGTGGAGTAGGTGATGGTGAAGGTGTCGCCGTTCAGCGCTCCGGCGATGCTGCCGGTGAAGGTTGGGTTGGCCGTGCCGAAGGAGCGTATCGCGTTATTGACCGTGACCACCAGCGGCGCGGCGGCGGTAGTGATGGTGAGAGTGCCGGGAACCACGGTCACGGAGTAGTTGGCGATGTTGACTCCGGTGACGGTTGCGTTGATGGGGTACGCGCCGATGGGGGAGACGATGGTGGCGGGCGTGGAGTAGGTGACGGTGAAGGTATCGCCGTTTAGTGCTCCGGCGATGCTGCCGGTGAAGGTTGGGTTCGCTGCGCCGTACGGGCGACTGGCATTATTCACCGTGACTATCAGCGGCGTTACCGTGGGAGTGATGGTCAAGACGCCGGGAATCACGATCAGGTTGTAGTTTGCGGCAGCCGGGCCTGCGACAGTGGCGTTGATGGGGTATGTGCCGGCGGGAGAGGTTATGGTCGCAGGCGTGGAGTAGATGACGGTGACGGTGTCGCCATTGATAAGGCCCGTGACGGAGCTGGTGAAGTTTGGATTGACGGTGTTAATCGGGCGTGACGCGTTATTGACCGCGACCACCAGCGGCACGGTGGCGGTAGTGACGATCAGGGTCCCCGGAACCACGGTCACATTGTAGTTGCCGATGTTGGCGCCGGAGACGGTGGCATTGATGGAATAACTGCCGACAGGAGAGGTGATAGTTGCCGTTGTGGAGTAGGTGACGGTAAAGGTATCGCCGTTCAGTGCACCGCCGATGGAGCTGGTGAAGGCCGGATTAGCCGTGCCATAGGGGCGGGATGCGGAATTGACCGTGATCACCAACGGCGCGGCGGCGGTTGTGATGGACAGTGTACCGGGGACTACAGTGATGTTGTAGTTAGCGGCGGCCGGGCCGGAGACGGTTGCGTTGATGGGATATGTCCCTATGGGGGAGGCGATGGTCGCAGGAGTGGAGTAGGTAATGGTGAAGGTGTCGCCGTTCAGTGCGCCGCCGATGGAGCTGGTGAAGTTTGGATTGGCGGCGCCGTATGGACGCGATGTGCTATTGACCGTGACCACCAACGGGGCGGTCGCTGGTGTGATGGTCAGCGTTCCGGGATTGACGATCAGGTTGTAGTTGGCGGCGGCCGGGCCGGAGACAGTGGCGTTGATGGGGTATGTCCCTATGGGCGATGCAATGGTGGCGGGCGTGGAATAGACGACGGTGACGGTGTCGCCATTGAGCAGGCCTGTGACGGTACTGGTGAAGTTTGGATTGGCGGCGCCGTACGGACGCGACACGCTATTCACGCTGACCACCAGCGGGTTGGTGGCTGGAGTGATGGTGAGGGTACCGGTAATCACGGTTACGGTGTAGTTGGCGGCGGCCGGACCGGAGACGATGGCGTTGATGGGGTATGTGCCCACGGGGGACGCCGGAGTTGCCGGAGTCGATAAGGCGACAATCACCGTGTCTCCATTCAACAGTCCGGAGACAGACCCGCTGAAGGTGGGATTGGCCGTGCCGTAGGGACGGCTGGCGTTATTGACCGTGATCACCAGCGGGTTGATCGCGGTGGTGATGCTCAGGGTGCCTGGATCCACGATCACGTTGTAGTTGGCGGCAGCCGGGCCGGAGACGGTTGCGTTGATGGGATATGCGCCGACGGGTGAGGTGATGGTGGCCGGCGTGGAGTAAGAGATGGTGAAGGTGTCGCCGTTGAGTGCTCCGCTGACGGTGCTGGTGAATGTGGGATTGGGCGTGGCGTAGGGACGCGAGGCATTAAAGACTGTGACCACCAACTGGGCTGTGGCAGTGGTGATGGTGAGGGTGCCGGGAATCACGGTTATGGTGTAGTTGGCGGCAGCCGGGCCGGAGACAGTTGCGTTGATGGCATATGTGCCGACGGGAGAAGCAATGGTCGCCACCGTGGAGTAGGTGACGGTGACGGAGTCGCCGTTAAGCAGGCCTGTGACCGTGCTGGTAAAGTTTGGATTCGCCGTGCCGTAGGGGCGAGATACGCTATTGACGGTGACCACCAAACCCGCGGTGCCGCCGGTTCCGGCTGGAGTAATGGTGAGCGTGCCGGGATTCACGGTCACGCTATAGTTGCCGATGTTGGCCCCGGAGACGGTTGCGTTGATGGGGTATGTGCCTACGGGAGAGAACTGGCCCGCGGGCGTCGAGTAGCTGACGGTGACGGTGTCGCCGTTGACCAGACCGGTGACGGTGCTGGTGAAGGTTGGATTGGGTTGTCCGTAGGGACGGTTGACGTTATTGACCGTGATCACCAGCGGCGCGGTGGGCGTGATGGTCAGGGTGCCGGGATTCACAGTGATGTTGTAGTTGGCGGTGGCCGCGCCGGAGACGGTTGCGTTGATGGCGTAGCTGCCTACTGGGGAGGCCGGTGTTGCCGACGTGGAGTAGGCGATGGTGAAGGTGTCGCCGTTAAGCGCGCCGGTGATGGTGCTGGTGAATGCGGGATTGGCCGCTCCGTAGGGTCGCGAGGCGTTGTTAACCGTGACCACCAGCGGCGTCGTCGCGCGAGTAATGGTGAGTGTGCCGGGATTCACGGTGACGATGTAGTTGGCCGCGGCCGCTCCGGAGACGGTAGCGGTGATGGGATAGGTGCCGACGGGAGAGAACTGGGTTGCCGTCGTGGAGTAGGTGACGGTGACGGTATCTCCATTGAGCAGGCCTGTGACCGTTCCTGTGAGGGTGGGATTGGCCGTGCCGTAGGGACGCGAGAAGCTATTGACGTTGACCGTCAGCCCCGAGGTGCCGCCCGTTCCCGCCGGCGTGACGCCCAGGGTGCAGGTATTCACGGTGATGACATAGTTGGCCGCGGCCGCGCCGGAGACGGTTGCGTTGATGGTGTAGCTGCCTACGGGAGAGAACTGCGTTGCCGTCGTCGAATAGGTGACGGTGACGGTGTCGCCATTCAACAGACCAGTGACGGTGCCAGTGAATGTGGGATTGGGCTGGCCATACGCACGCGTGGTGCAATTGACGGTGACCGTCAGCCCCGTGCCTCCCCCCGTTCCCGCTGGAATGATGGTGAGGGTGCCGGTGTTGTTGGTCAACGAGTAGTTGCTGAGGCTGGCCGAGCCGACCGGGGTCAGGGTTGCTGTGATGGGATAAGTGCCGACAGGGGAGAACTGAGTCGCCGTGGTCGAGTAGGAGACATTGATGACGTCGCCATTGACCTCGCCGGTGAGGATCCCGGTGAAGGTGGGATTGGGTTGTCCGTACTGGCGCGTGTAGCTATTAGGCGTGACCGTAAGGGGCGCCTTGGTGACCTGAAGGGTGGTGGTTCCGGTGACCGAACTGTAGTACGAGTTGGTGGAGGTGAAGGTGAAGTGTACCGTGTAAGTGCCGACGGCCAGTCCGCTGTTCGCGGCATTGCATGTGATAGTTCCCGCCGACGCGTTGGTGATCGAGGTTGTGCAGAGGGTTTGGGTGCCGACGGAGAAGGCCATGGAGCCGCTGGCGGGCAGGCTCCCGCTGAACACAAACGACTCTGCGAAGGCATAGCCGTAGACCTCGGTCTCCGAACTCAGAGTGAAGGGCAGGGGCGTGGTGGAGTATCCGTAGGAGCCGGAGGTGTTGAAGATGACCGTCTGCTGCGAGTTGTAGGAGTTCGAGATGAGGTTCGACTGACCAGCGGGAGCCGGGCCGACTACCGTTGGGTGGAAGGTGTACCCGATGTCGCAGACTCCGCCAGAATCGACCGTATTGGTGGTGCATGTGGTTGGGCTGCCCGAGACGGCAGTGTAATGCACTGTATCTGTGGTAGTGAACGGGAAGGAGGAGAACACCAGGTTGGCGTTGCCGGCGTTGGCGAGGAACTGCAGCATTGGAGGCGCCGACGTTGTGTTGACGGGCACGTTGCCGAAGCTGATGAAGCTGGTGACCGGGTAGGTGACCTCGCGCATCGCGCTGTTGCCGCTATCGATGACGAAGAGGTCGCTTGAACCATCGAGGGCGATTGCCAGCGGCGCGTGGAGAGTGGCATCGGTGCTGGGGCCGCCATCGCCGGTGTATCCTGCGGTACCTGTGCCGATGACGGGATAGATGTCAGTTCCGTTGCTAATGATGGAGTAGACCGCGTAAACGATGTTGGCGGTGTCGTCGGCGATGTAGATGTCTCCGGCGGCGTCGATGGTGAGGCCGTACGGTGTAAGGAGAGCCGTGCCCGTGGCCAGGCTTGCATTGGAGGTAGAGGTTGTGCCATTGCCTGCGACGATGTGGATGATGCCCGAGTTGTCGATGAGGTAGACGTAATGGGTCCCGGCATCGGCGACCGCGATGCCATTGGGGCCGAGCGCAACAGCGCTGGGCGCGGAGAAGCGCGCGGTGTCGGCTGCCACATTATTGGCGTCGGCCACGGTCCCGTTACCAGCGATGGATTGGCGCAGGCCGCCGGCGTAGATCTCTGTGATGTCGTGGAACGATCCGCCAATGGCGAGGAAGAGATCGTCGAAGCCGTCGACCGCCATGGAAGCGACGCCGGGCAGGCCGGTCGCATACGAGGTATTGACGGAGCCATCGGCGCCGAAGCGGATGATGTTTCCGCCACCGATGCCGGCGCTGACGCCGGGGTCGGCGATGAAGATATTGCCCGCGCCATCGACGGCCATGGCGGTAGGCGAGACCATGCCCGCGTTCTGGGCCACTACGGTGATTGGGGCGCCGCCGCCTGCCGGGAAGTAAAGAACATCGGCGGTGGTTGAGTCGTTGCCCTGCTCCAGGACATAGGCGCCACCGGCAGAGTCGGTGGATACGGCGATTGCGTTGTGCAGCGCGGAGGCACGGGTGGAAGCCACTCCAGGGGCCAGCAGGCTGAGCGGCCCGATACCAATGCCACCCAGTTCCACGCTAATCAACTTGCCGCTGATCGAGTCCTTGAGTTGCAGCGCAGAGTAGCGATAGCCGGGACGGCTGGGCGAGAAGGTGATCACCACATCGCAGACGGCGCCGGAGACCTGGGCCCCGCTGCATGTGGTACTGACAATGTTGTAATCCGTGCCGCTGGTGAGAGTGAGGTTCACCGACGCATTAATGATGAAGACAACGGTCTGGGCCGCGCTGGTGGACCCCACATTGGTATTGGGGAAGAAGAGGCTGGTGCCCATCTTGCGCACAATGTTGTTCTGCGAGTCGGCCAGATAAAGATTTCCGCCGGTGTCCGAAGTGATGCCCAGCGGCTGGTTTAATGGGACTGACAAGGCGCTCTGGCCGTCTTGGGATGCGTTGTAGGTGCCGGAGGAACCGCTGGGCAGGCCAGCGATCAGCGCCAGCGAGTTGGTGCCGAAGTTGAAACTGACCACATTGTTGTGGCTCGATCCCGATTCCGAGATATACAGCGAAGAGTCCGCAGAGAAAGCCAGCCCGTAGGGGTTGTTGAGGGCCGTTGCGGAACTGCCTGAGAGGTCGTCGACGCATTGCCCAACGGCTGTCTGCTGAGTGGTCATTCCGGCGATCTCGCGCACACAGTTGTTATTGGAATCGGCGATGAAGAGGTTTCCGTTCTTGTCGAAGGCGAGGCCGGCGGGGCGATCGAGTGTGACCGTGCCGGTGATTCCGGTGCAGAGCGTATTGGCTGCATTGATCGAGAGCTGGCCGGCAACGGCGCAGATGGTGGTTGCCGGGTCGGTAGCGAGATGGCGAACCACCTGGTTGATCGCCTGGGCATACAACGAGTCGACGATGGAGATGTAGAGATTGGAACTGCTGTCCACCGCCAGGCCGTCGGGCAAAGGTGTGTCGGACTGAGTGTGCGAAGCGGAGCATTTGCCAGCCACTGCTGTCAGGGCGGGATGGGCCAAGCTGTCGACCACGCCGCTAGCCAGGCTGAGTACGCAGTTGTGCTGGCTGTCGGCGATGTAGAGAGTATTGTTGCTGTCGATGGCAAGACCGGTGGGCGCTAGAAGACCTTGTCCGCTGGCCGCAGGGGTAATTATCGGTGTGGGGCTGGGATTGATCGATGCATTGCAGGTATCAGGGTTACCGCTGACGCGCAGTCCAGCCACCGTGGAGATGCTGCCGTTGGTGCTCACCTTGCGCACGCAGTTGTTTTGCGTGTCGGAGATGTAGAGGTTTCCGAGCGAATCGAAGACGACGTAGGAGGGAACGTTCAGTTCTGTGGCCGTCGCTACTCCAGAATCCTGATTGAAGCCCTGCGTGCCAGTGCTGTTACCTGCGTAACGAGCTGTGGTATCGAGCAGCGTAGCAAACTGCGCGTGAGCGCTGATTGGCGCCAAACCAAGTAATCCAGCGAGGAGAAGAACCAATGGCCGAGGGAACAAAGAATGAAGATTGCACAGACGAGGGGTGTTCATGTTGAAGGAACTCCAAGAATGGGTCGCCGTTCAGGATGCATCTGCACAGACCTCTCTCTCAGGCCGTGTCGGGCAAGTCGGAAATGCTGCCACTACGCGTATTTTCAAGATTATAGGTGGGGTTTGAATAGAAAGAAACGAAAATTCGATGACAACCTCGGTTTTTTGCCGGAGGCGACTGTTTGAGTACTTTGCACTGGGCCGGGGTAACACTGGATCGAGGAAGGCCAAAATGGCTCCCCCCACCCCTTTATTGCATCATTCTAAACGCAGAGCCGCCATCAATTGTTGCGATCGACCGTATCGCGGAAGCCCAATGCGGCGTTCGATGTGCCGAAGTGTGGAATCGTGTGCAGCAATTCAGGCCTGGTGACGTATTCTACGGTGAGACAGACCCATGGGCCGCAACCTCACGATTCTCGCCGCATCGCTTGCGCTGTTTGCGCTGATCTCTTGCGGCATAGCGTATAGCAACATAGCGCGGCAGCCGGGATCGCCGGGCGACGCTTCGTTGTGGCGCACCATGGGGCTGGCGCTGTTTGTGCTGGCGCTGCTGGCGGCGTTGGGCGGCGTGCTCGGATCGCTGTTCGAACAGGCCAAGCGGCGCAGCGAAGAGGCGCGGCGGCGCAGGCGGCCATGATGCGGTCATGATGCGGCCATGACGTTGGGGAATTGCGGCAGGCGTTCCCGATGCGGCACAGACGATACAATCGATTGAGAGGGGAGAGGTGAGCGGATGTTTGAGATTACTGTGGAAGCCGGCTTCTCCTCCGGCCACTACCTGCGCAACTATCACGGCAAATGCGAGAATCCGCATGGCCACAACTACCGCGTGCTGGTGACTCTGGCGAGCGAGGAACTGGACGAGGCTGGGCTGCTGCTGGACTTCAAGCTGCTGAAGACGCTGCTGCGGCCGGTGGTGGAGCGGCTGGACCACCTGATGATCAACGACATTGAGCCGTTCACCGAGCTGAACCCGTCGGCGGAGAACCTGGCACGCTACTTCTACCAGCAGACTGCGCAGCAACTTCGGGAGATGACCGCCGGGCGAGTGCGGGTAAAGGACTGCACGCTGTTCGAAACGGACACCAGCTTCGCACGGTATTACGAGTGATTCCGAGTTCACACGATCAAAATACAAATTAGGCGGGGAGCTGCTTGCGATAGACGAGCGCGTGCAGGTTTTGCGCGTAGAAGTTTTCAGCCACGCACATCTGCGAATAGCCGATCGACTCGTAAAAGAGGATGGCGGCGGTGTTGCCGGTGAAGACGTGCAGATGCATCTCCGCAGCGCCGGCGGAGTGGAGTCTGGACTCGGCGTCGGCCATGAGACGCCGCGCCAGTCCGCGCCGACGCCATGCGGGAGCCACGTCGAGCGTGACCACATATCCTGCGCCATCTTGCAACTGCGCGATGCAGAAGCCAGCCAACTTACCGTGCGCTTCCGCAAGAACGGTGAGCGCACCGGTGGCCTCGGCGAAGCTGCGCATGGCTCCGCGGCTGAAGCGGAAGACCGGCTCAAAGCAGAGGAGGTCGAGCGCGTGCATTGCCTGCCAATCGCCCAGCCGATAGCTTCTGAGCGTCGCGTGATCCATGGAATCCTCTGAGTTCGGCTAGAGCCAGCGGCGCACAAACCGGCGCACCAGATCGGTGGTGACGCCGTAGACAAGATAGGATGCAATCTCGCTGCCCTGCTCGCGCGCGGAGTGGGCCTCTGCTGTGGCGGCGAGGCCAAGCGCGGGCAATGCGCCTTCGTGGGACATAGCCTCCAGCGCCAGGCCGAAGCTGGCACCGTACCTAGACGTGGCTTCGGGATAGAATTCGGCCAGCGCGCCATAGGTGGCGCCGGCAGCGGCACCAAGTCCCCAACGGACTGCATCGCTCTCCCTTGCCTTGGCGAGGGCCTGTTGCGTTTTGCTCATCGTGGGATTGGAGTTCGGTTCCTGAGAAGCTGGATCGTGTTTCGGATATGGGGGAAAGATGCGCTCGGCAAGGGTCTTGGCGGCTGTGCCGGCCAGCCCTGCGATCAATCCCGCGATCAGTCCTTTGGCAAGCGAACTGTGTTTGTTCTCCGCGGCAACCTTTGGTTCGTTCATGAGAATGCCTTCCGCACTACCCCCTCAGACCTGTCGCAGCAAGTGGGGTCAACTTGGTTGGATGCATCAGAGCGGCATCGAGTGCGACTAAGAGCATGGGCGAGAATGGAATTGTAAACGCAAATGCGGGGAGAAGGGTAGGAATCGATGGCTAGCGCAGGCCGGCTTCGGGCCACTCGTAGACCACCACGCCCATGTCGCCTAGGGTCTTGATGGCCGCCTCTACATTGCGGCGCACCGCGGGTCGTACCGAGGCAGGTGTGTCATGCGCCTCTTCGATAGCTACTACGCGGCCATAGGGCCAGGAGCTCTCAGGCACCGCATCCAGCGCCGCGGGCAGATCGCTGACGCGGACGGTCAGGTCTTGACGGCGCGCGGAGACGGGACGCAACATACCGCCCACGCCCAGTTGGGATGTGTTCAGGTCGGCCTGGGTGACATGCAGCGTGGCGATGTTCTGCTGCACGGTGAGGTATGGGTTCTCCCACTCGGAGAGGCTGGAGATGGCGAGGTAGCGGCTCTTGGAAGGCGGGGGGATGAGTTCCAACTGCCGACGCGCGGAATCGACTGCCTGGGGACTGGCGGCTTGGACGGTGGTATTGGCCGAAGCATTATTGCAGCCCGTGAGAAGCACGGGTGACGCAGTCAGGCAGAGGGCCGCAGCAAGCGCCAGCGGCAGTCTTGCTTGGGAAGCGGAAGTCCACGCGCAGACGATGCAGTCAGACGATGAGTGAGATGGAACAGTTATACGCACGCCTTTAAGCATATCAAGAGGTTGGATGCGGATTCCAGGGGCTTCGTGCGGTGATTCGATACGACCCATCGAAAAATAATAACTAAGACATCGAACAGACAGTGGATCGGGCTTATACTGCAAAGAATTCCGCACGGTCACCGGCCAAAATCTAAGCTTCGCATATTGATTATAGGAGTGAACATGTCCCTTCTGAGACGGTGGTTTGAAGAGGTATGGAATCAAGGTCGTGAGGCAACTATCGACGAGATGCTCGAACCGAATGTTATAGTTCATGGGCTGATCGATACGGCAGGTAACGAAATTACCGGGATTGACTTGTTCAAAAGCTTTTGGCGAGGCTTGCGTACAACATTGTCCGATATTCATGTCGACGTGCAGGAAACGGTTACTGAAGGCGACCGGAGTGTGGCGCGCTACGTCGTTACAGGCACATACAAGGGAGAAGGCGCTGGCAATAGTCCTAAAGAGAAGCCCGTCCATTTCACTGGTATGTCCATGGCTCTGATCAAAGACGGAAAATTCATCGAAGTATGGAACAACACAGACTTCGCGACAATGTACCGACAGATGGGATGACTACTGCAATCCAGCAAACCAGCAGAGGATCATTGCACCAGAAATCAGTTCAGGAATAATGCACTAATTCTGCCAACTGCACCCGCGCAAGAACGCAGAAGATACAATCAGAGTCATGGTCAAGGGAATCACGCTGGTGCGGCAGGTGGCTTCTGCGGATGCGCTGGAGAAGCTGGCCAGCCTGTTGGGGGCGCTTGGCTTTGAACCGGGCAGGGGCTGGGAGGATGGAGTTGGGCGAGGCGCGGCATTTCTGGCTCCGCTGGGAAATCTGGAGCTGGTGGCGGGACGTGCGCCGGCTGTTCCTCCGGTCCTGATTGAAGTGACGCAACTGGACCAGGTACGCGCGGTTGTCGAGCAATGGATGAAGGCGAATAGCAGCGCGGAAGAGGTTGGCGAACGGCTCTCCGTGGTTGCGCCGACGCACTGGAACTCGCGGCTGTTTACGGTGGCGCTGGAGGCATCGCTTTTGCTGGGTTTCTGGGAGTCGGAGAACCCGCTGCATGGGAAGCCGATTGCTGTAGAGGGAGATTTGTCCGCGGCGGGAATGAGATTTGGGATTGTGGTCGCGCGCTGGAACGCGGTGATCACAGACCGCCTGTTGCAGGGCGCGCTGGACGGTTTGCTGCGCAGTGGCGCGGCGCGCGCGGAGATTCAGATTGTGCGCGTACCGGGAGCGTGGGAGATTCCATCGGCGGCGCGGACGCTGGCGGAGTCGAAGTCGGTGGATGCGGTGATTACGCTGGGCTGTCTGCTGCGTGGTGAGACGGCGCACTATGAGGCGATCTACACCGAGGTTGCGCGCGGCATTGGGCAATCGCAACAGGAGACAGGCGTGCCGCATAGCTTTGGCGTGCTGACCTGCGAGACGCTGGAACAGGCGCTGGACCGCGCCGGTGTGAAGGCAGGCAACAAAGGCTTCGAGGCGGCGACGGCGGCGATTGAGATGGTCAGCGTGCAGAGGAAACTGGCGGGGAAGAAGTAGGTGGGAACGCGCCGCACATCCCGCGAACTGACGATGCAGATGTTGTTCCAGGGCGACCTGGGCAAGCAGACGCCGGACGAGGTACGCGCTCTGTTCTGGGCCTCGCGCGATGATGTGGACGGGGAGACGCGCGGATTTGCCGAGGACCTGTACCGGATTGCCAGCGAACGGCAAAAGGAGATTGATGCGCTGATCGAAGAGCACGCGCAGAACTGGCGTCTGGAACGCATGGCGGTGGTGGACCGCAACCTGCTGCGCGCCGCGGTGGCCGAGTTGCTGGGCTATCCCAACACTCCGGCGGCGATCGTGATTAACGAATCGCTGGAAATTGCGCGCCGTTACGCCGCGCCGGAGTCGGTGCAGTTCCTGAACGGAGTGTTGGACGCGATTGCGCGCAGCGTGTTGAAGCAACGCCTGGGCTGAGTCGGCTCGAATTGCCAGCTCCACAAAACAACTTTGGCCTCCGACTCTGGGAGGCCATATATCTAAGGTCCGGATTGCCGCGGGAACTCACAAGATGGCGGTAGCGAGGGTTTTGACACCCTCGAAGTCGCCGGTGACTGTTTTAGGACGCACCGTATTGCGGCCACATTCCTTGGCCTCATACATGGCCGCGTCGGCGCGCCGCATCATGCCTTCCCAGCCACCTTGTGCGGGATCCAGCTGGGCCACACCGGCGCTGATGGTAAAACGGACTGGCTCATCTTCGAAGGGGACTTCGAGGGCTTCGACAGACTGTCTGACCCGCTCCGCCGCGACGATACCGGCAGAGGCGGTGGTATTGGGTAGCAGGATGGTGAACTCTTCGCCTCCGGTGCGTGCGAGCACATCGTTGGCGCGCATCATGGGCTTGATCTGATGCACCAGTGCCTGTAGCACGGCGTCTCCTGCGGCGTGTCCGCGGGTGTCGTTGATGTGTTTGAAGTCGTCGACATCGAGCACGATCATACAAGGCAGATGGCCATAACGGATGCTTCTCGTAGTCTCGCGCAAGGCTGTATCCTCCATGGCCCGTCGATTCAGCGCACCGGTAAGCGGATCGCTGCGTGCCTGCTCGGCCAGTTCTTTGCTTAGCTCCGTCACCACAAACCAGAGGACGCACATCACCATACAGGTGGCAAGGAAAGCCATGCCGGCCAGCGAGTAGACCCATTTGGGATCGGTATGGCCGCGATCGGTGAGGTCAGCCTGCTTGTAATAGATGTTGGTCAGGATGGCACGGAAGGTCATCACCAACGCATCCCCAATGAGGACCAGCGCCGTGACTCTCGCCACCGCGGCAAACGGACCGCGGCCATTCGTAAAGAGGATCCAGGCGGCGACTCCGCAGACCATGATATTAGGGAGGTTGATGACGTTGCTGCTGTACGGGACCCTATTTAGAAACAGGATGGTATAGACCACCAGGGCAATGCCTATCGCGACGAAGGGCCAACGGGTGAGTACCGGCTTGCGCATAACAAACCAGCGCAGGCCCAAAAACTGCATCACGAAGGAGACCAGGTAAAGTTCCTGGGCCACCATGTCGCTGAAGATGGCCGGAATTTTATCTTCCAGGCCTTGTAGAACCAGTTTGATCAGGCCCACGAGCATCCCGCCGGCAAACCACCTGAGCCCTATCACGCTGCGGTTGCGCCAGGCAAGCAGACATAGGCAGGCCGTAAACAGGGTCACCGAGACAATATTCGTGAAGAAAAAGGTTCCGTAATTTATCACGTCTAAGAAAAGCCGCCTTCTTGCAAAACATAATAGACGCTTTGCGATTGGGGGGTATGTTCTGGGGGAACTCTACCATGGTTCCGAGCCTGGAAGTACTCTGTTCTACTGGAATCCGATCCGAATGAAGCCTGCATCGACTTCAAGGCCCCCTAATCTTCCAAGTTCCAATCTGAAGCCCTCAACCGAGGACTTCAGCAGCACGCGGAACGTGCAACATGCACAGTTTAAACCCTTTGAAAAGTGATTGTGATACAACTTTAGTTGCAGTAGTGCCTACGGCCATTTAGGCCTGGTTCCGCGACAGGCGCAACCCGGCAGCGGTTTTGCACAGAGTGGAGGCGGGAATCCACAGCCGCAATGCGGTCGATCTCACATGGAATGAGCGGCGGCCAACGAACACAATTCCGATCGTAATGAGCAAATGGAAGGAATGATTATGTTGTTTTGCGCGGCTTCTGCACCATAAGATTGACCGGCACGACGGCGCCTGTGGGGCTGATCAGGTTAGGCGCCATAGTCGATGTGTCGGTCAGTGTGCTGCGGTTGATGATGTGGACCAGGTTGTCTCCTGAGGTTGCCGCGTACATGGTTGTATTGTCCGCGCTGATTACGCCTGCGATAGGGGCCGTTGCCGAACCGGAGAGCTTGATGTAGGTGGTATGCCCCAGCCCACTGGAGAGTGGAGAGTAGGCAGGCAGTACGCCGCCGGAACCGGTGTAGGTGACAAAGGCGACCGAGGAGTCCGAGGTGGGCAAAACTCCGGTGATGGAAGTGGCCGTCACCGGGGTAAGAGTGGTGTGATAGACCGTGTTGGAGAAAGAGAGGGTGCCGTGCTGGGGGCAGGCGATGCTGACCGGAACTCCGCTGCCGTTACCAGCCGGTATCTCCACCTGCAGATCGTTCAGCGTGGGATTGGCGGTGGACGCCGTTGCTCCCAGGATGTGCAGCCCGTCGTTGGTTGCGGCGATGCGATCGGTGGCTGCGGGAGAGCTGTCGGCCGGCGGATAGAACACATTCGATTCGTTGGTGGCCGTGGTGGGAGTGCTAATGGGACAGTAGCTGCGCGCGGTGGTGGTTTGCCCGGCAAAGTAGGCGCCCACGGCCGGCACTGTGATGGCCACGTCGGTAACAGGTGTCCCTGCCGTAGTTGCAGGAGTGATGTTGGTCCACCCGGTATTGGCTGAGTAGACCAGCAACTGACTGCCAGCGGTGATGTAGACGGTCTGACTGTCCGGGGTAAATTCGGCATGGGTTGCCACACCGCCATAGGTGGAGATGACGCCTCCCGACGAACTTTCGAGGGAGATGATCTGGCGCACCGGATCGCTGATTACGAGGGTGCCGTTATTCGGCGACACGGCGAGCACGTTTCCCGGAGAAGCAGCGTCGGTGCGCGAGATGCTGAGGGTGTTGATTGCATTCAGCACCATGAGCGCAGTGGAACTGCCCATGTAGATGGTGGTGCCGTCATCGGTGATTACCATGGAGTTCGGCACGTAGGGCAACTGATACGGCGAGCCCACGACAGAGGTCGTAAAGTCGACCTGCACCACATCCTCGGACTGTGTACTGGCCATATACAGGACCGTGCTGTTGGTTCCCGGGGCGGAGATATTCACCGAGTTGGAAGTGACTGGCAGGCCGTTGCCGAACAGGCCGATCTGGTTGTAAGACGATGGGTTGCAAGCGGGCGGTTGGCATACGGCCGTGATCGAGGCCGAGCCGGCGAAGGGCGGAACGATAACGCCATTCGCGCCTGCGGGAATCGTGGTCGGAGTGGTAGACAAATACTCCAATGCCAGCCCGCTGAGGGGAACTCCATTGGTGTCGACGACAGTGGCCGACAAGGGCTGCGGATTGTTCAGGTTGACCACCGCTGGATTGGAGGTTGTGCCGGGAGTCGTGAGGGTGATGGCCGCCGGCGGACAGGTGGAGAAAAAGCCCGCCGAACTGGCTGCGCCCGATATATTCGCCGAGATCAGCACCGATCCCGGTTGATTTGCCGTGGCCACGCCATTGGGATCGATGCTGAGGACCGGCGAGATCGCAGTGAGGGACGTGGCCCCCTGCGCGCTCAACTGGAGATGCCCTACCTGGCAACTGATGTTGGTCTGGTTGGCACCCGATCCCGCGTAGACCCGTGCCACAAGCTGCGCGGTGGATCCCTGCGAGATGCATGAGTTTGCCAGATACGGCGGAGCCGTGACCGCGCCTACGGTGGCCAGCGGGCAGCATGCGGTGGTGGGATCGGTGGAGCAGTTGGACGACGGACCGCCCAGCACAATGCTGGTGACCACCGGATGCACGAAGATGGGAAGAGGATTGCTAGTGGCGCCGTTAAAAGCGGCATCGACATAGGCTATGCCCGAGTTGTTGGTGGGGATGCAGTAGGTGAAGTCGGCGATTCCCCCGCCCGAGTTACGGTTCCATGTCCCCGCGCATAGCCGGCCGGTATTGGGCTGTACGTCAGCGATGGTCATATCGGAGGAACCGTAGGTGTATGCTTCCACCGAAACATTATTCCCCTTGCAGTCCGTCGCCGTAGGCCTCTGGAGTTGTCCTATCTCGCCGTAGTTCAGCGATATTCCATATACGATCGGCTGCAATGTGATGGTTGCGGCCTGAGTTGTCGTCGGGCCCGAGTCTCCGCCATTGCAAAACTCAGGCGCCTCGTTGTGCGCGCAGCCCGATATCGAGACACCAAACGGAATCGAGGACAGAAACAGAACAAACAACGTGACGAACCGACGCATTAAACCTCCCCGTCCAACCGAAACCGGAGCTGAACGGTCACACCGCAGAAGCTAGAACCACAGATGTCAGTGTAGAAGCTGCGCACCTGGGACGCAAATTGCGGTTGCTGGATTGACGTGCCGGGAGGTGATGGAAAGCAGTTGCAAGCGCGGAACAGGGTGGACTGTCAGTCCACAGCTCTAGTGGCTTGGGAGGGTGAGCTGGCGGGTGTGGATGCTGGACTGCGTCTCGGGGACGCTGCCGTCGTTGACCTCGACCTGCTCGGGTGTGCCGGCGATGGCGAAGCGGGTGGATGCGCTGTGGCGGCCGGGAATGCGTAGGCGCTGCGTGTCGGATGTGGTGGCGGAGCGGACGGTGACGGGGACGTCGGCTGCGGCATACCCGTCGTTACGGACCTCGACGGCGACCAGCCATCCGGCGGGCAGGCCGGCGCGAGAGGTGAGCCTGCTGGGCGTGACGTTGACGATGGAGAGGTCGGGCAGGCCGCGGTCGCGGTAGACCCAGTCTTCGAAGAACCAGGCGAGATTTTTGTGGGACGCGTTTTCGATTGCGTGTTGCATGCCGGTAGGGTCGCGATCCAGGTTGTTGTCTTTGCGATAGGTCTGCAAAGCCTGCTTGAGCGCGTCGTCGCCGACGATGGAGCGCAACATCCACCAGACGGCGGCTGCCTTGGTGCGGTAGAAGACCTCGCCGGTGGCGTCGATGAGGCTAGAACCCGCGATGGTGTCGGATCGGGGTGTGTCGCTGGGCGTCTCGGGTTCGATGAGGGCGAGGGAGCGGGTGTCGTCGTCGAGTTGGGTGATGGCGGCGGAGCGGCCCGAGGCGCGTTCGGTCCAGAGCAGGCCGAGGAACTGGGCCAGGCCCTCGTAGATCCAGGGATGGGCGGAGTGAAGCCAGGCGTGGGTGAGGGAGTGGGCGATCGAGGGGGCAAGTGTCGTGGGCTCGACGGCCTGCATTGGACGAACCAGCAGCGCGTCGTCCTCGAAGGGCTGGCCAGGGTGGTCGAGGACGTTGAGCGAGGAGAGCAGCTGCGGGCCGAGCCAGTCGGTGAGCAGCGGTTCGACCAGAGCGGCGGCGGCGGCGTACGCGGGCAGCGCGTCGTAATGGCTGGTGACGGCAGAGATGAGCGTGGGATTGGCGGGTGTTCCGGCCGGGCTGGGGGGACGGTCGGTGACGAAGAGGCTGAGCGGGCGGAAGCCTAGCGGCTGGGAATCGAAGAGGGCTGTGGCAATGCCGGGCGACTCTGCGGCGGGCAGATTGGCGTTGTCGCTGATGGCCGTGAGTGGCTGGCGGCGACCGCAGAAGAAGGCTGCATCGGGTGGGTCACCGGCGTACTCGACCGCTAGACGAAGGCGGACGGTGGCGGCGGATTGGCGGAGGTGTGCACGGCCCACGGACTGGAAGAGCTTGGCCCCATCGCCGAGGAAGACGGGCGGCGCGGAGACAGGGAACCAGAGGACATTGCCGAATCCGCGCAGGGCGGTGCCGCCGGTCTGGCCGTCGGGATTGGTGGCGGCGATGGAGTCCCAGTCAGCGCTGAGGGCCTGGTCGCTGGGTGCACCGATGCGTTCCAGCCGCTCGGTCGAGGGCGGGATGGCACCCGAGTAGAGCGCGGTGAGCGAGAGGGATGAGCCGAAAGTAAGCGGTTGCGCGAGTGTGACGGCGGCCTCGTTCATCTTGCCGGTGTGGTCGGCGTCGGTGTCGATGAGGTGTGCGGTGAAGGGGAGCGGCGTGGGTGAGCCGGTGAGGTTGGAAGCAGAGAGTGCGTCCCAATGGAGTGAAGAGCTGATTTGTAGGATGAGACGGGCGAGTGGGGCAGAGCTATCGTTGCGTACCGTGAGGCCCGAGCGGACGGAGATTCCGGCGGAGGCTGGGGTGAGGTGGACATCGAGGTCGTAGGCGGTGAAGGTGAGGGCGTTACGCTCGGCATCTGTGACGGCGAGCGAGTCTTGCGGGATGGGTGCGGCGGGCTCGGTCGCGGCGGGTGGTGGTGTGGGTTGGGGTTGAGAATCAGCGGGTTGGGTTGCAGTATCGGTGTCGAGACTGCGTGAGAAGAGAACCTTGCCGGGCGGCGGCGCGGGTTCGGAGGACTGGGTTGGCGCGGGGCTGGAAATTGGCTGAGGCTGGATGGGCGGTGGCGCTGGCGGCTGTTGCGCGAACGTGAGTGCTGCTCCGAGAGTGAGGAGCGCGGCGATGAGTTTCGGTAGAGGAAGGCGGAGGATCACGAGCCAAGTCCTTTGCGCGGCTTGGAGGGAGCGACGGGCTTGGGCGTTACAGGAGTGTGGCGGCTACACTGGCGCATTGCCTCGTACATGACGACCGCGCCGGCCACCGAGACGTTCAGCGAAGAGACCGCGCCAGCCATGGGGATGCGGAGGAGGTGGTCGCAGGTCTTTTTGACCAGGTCGTGTAGGCCCTCGCCCTCGCGCCCCAGGACAAGGACGCAATCTGTGCGGAAGTCGAAGTCCATATAGTCTGGAGTACCGCGCTCGTCCAGCCCGAGGACCCAGACGTTGGCCTGCTTCATCTGTTCGAGTGCGCGGACGAGGTTGGTGACGCGGGCGATTCGAACGTGCTCGGAGGCACCGGCGGAGGTCTTGGCGACGGTTGCCGACACTGGCGCAGAGCGGCGTTCCGGCAGAATGACACCGTCGACTCCCGCTCCATCTGCGGTGCGCAGTAGAGCGCCCAGATTGTGTGGGTCTTCGATGCCGTCTAGCGCGAGGAAGAAGCGGTGTGGGGGCTTGGTTTCTGGGCTGTTCCTGTCTATTTTGTTGGGTATGGGCTGGGATACGAGCAGGTCTTGGATGGTTAGAAAGGAGCGCTCACGGACCAGGGCAAGCACTCCCTGGTGTGCGTCGGTGCGTGCCATGCGGGTGAGCTGGTCGCGCGATTCGAGGGTGACGCGAAGGCCAGCGTCGCGGCAGAGCTGGGCAAGGCGTTCCAGCCGGGCGTCTGTACGCTCGCGGGCGAGCATCACACAGTCTAGGCGGCGCGCTCCGGACCGAACCGCCTCCTCGACCGGGTGCAGGCCGTAAAGAACTTCCATGGATAATAGTTTACGTCTGAATAGGCCTCGCCAAGAGCGGCATCCTGGCTTTAGTATTTAGCTTAAGAACATTTCTACAAATTACACCTGCGGTGCCGTTCGCCTTGGAAGGGATTACTGGATGCTGTTTCTATCTCGCGGTGAAAAGACTGGTGTGGGCCGAGACTTTTCCCCGCGAACTGCCGTCTCTAAAAGTATGGGCGGCATAGCACTCGCCATTTCGGTGGAGCAGGCGGAGCAGAGCCAGCGTGAGAACGCTGCCATCGCTCGCGGCCTGAAGAACCATGACACCGAACTTCTAGACCATCTGATTGAGCTGTACCAACACCGGCTGTTACGCTACCTGCTGTTTTTGACCGGCAAGCGCGAGGTGGCGGAAGACCTGTTCCAAGAGACATGGATGCGGGTGTTGCTGCGCGGCGGCCAGTACAACGGCAAGGCACGCTTCGACACGTGGCTGTTTACGATTGCGCGCAACCTGGTGATCGACCTCTCGCGCAAGCGAAGCATGGCTTCGCTGGATGAGATGAGTGAGCCTGGAGAGGACGGGCGCGCGTTCGAGATTGCCGCTGAAGGACCCTCGCCACTGGAGCAGTTTGCGGGGAGTGAGGATCGCGCCGAGGTTGCCGCCGTGATGCTGAAGCTGGAGCCCAACTACCGCGAGGTGCTGATGCTTCGCTTCCACGAGGAGATGTCGCTGGAAGAGATTGCGGGCGTGACCCGCGCACCGCTCTCCACGGTGAAGTCGCGGTTGTATCGCGGGCTGGCCGCTTTGAAGCCGGAGATCGAGCACCTGCGCGGCGTCCGCGCGATGGAGGTGACGGGATGAGAGCCTCCTTCGATCCACAATTCGAATCCGAATTTGATTCTTTGCCGAGCGATTCGCCGGTACTTGCGTACAGTGCGCAGGACGGCGTCACAATGGCGGCGCGCGCCTGTGTGGTGAACCGTACGCACCGCGTGGTACGCGAGCGGGCCACGGTGATGCAACAGCGACGCAGCCGTGCGCGGGGCTTAATGCTCCCGTTGATCATCTGCTCCTCGCTGCTGATCCTGCTTGCGGTGGTGGTATGGGGCGGGCTGTATTTGGAAGCCGCGGAGGCTGTCCAGGCCGACGTTTCAGCGCTGACTGCGACCGACATCAATAACCACATCGTAGTTGCCTTGCTGTGGTTCGTGCCGCTGTCGGTTGCGCTGCTGGCCGCGGTTTCGATACGCCACTCCCGTCACAACTCCAATGACGAGGCACTCTAATGCCGGAGCGCTGGAACCAGAGGACATCTGACTCTTCCGACGAACAGGTGGAGGGCGAGCACGACGGGCTAAAGATGATCCCGGTCTGGTCGATCATTCTTGCCATCCTGGTGTTTGCCGGATGGTTATACGTCAGCTATTACGCGCAACCGCATCACCGTGGTCCGCAGCCGATGCGCCTGCTGATGGACTATGTGACGGGGACCGTGCTGGCCAGCTATGTGCTACTGGTCGGGTATGTGAGCCGCGATGTGAAGCGTCGCCACATGCCAGCGCTTCTGTGGATATTGATTGTGGTGGTGATGCCTGGCGGGATTGGCGCGGTTGTGTACTTCCTATTGCGCCAACCGGTGATGCTCCGCTGCCCGAGTTGCCAGACCGAACTGACTGCGGGAGTACACTTCTGCCCGCAGTGCCGGTTCCAGGTGGCCCCGGTGTGCGGTCAGTGCTTTCGCGGGGTGCAGACGACCGACGCATACTGTCCGCAGTGCGGGCACAACGTGGCGGAGGACGGTGGGCCGTCCCGGCTGCGCGCTTACAGCGACAGCTAAGTACAGTTGCAGGTTTTCAGTTGACAGCGATTCCACTCAACATTCAGAGGCTGACAACATCTAGCTGCAAGCACTAGAGTGGACATTGCAGATTAGCTTGCGCGATTGATTGGCTTTGGAAACCACCAACCTGCAACAGACAACTGTGACCCTCACCGCACTCATCATCGACGACGAACCGCTTGCCCGTCAGGAGTTGCTATATCTGCTGCAGTCGGTGGAAGGCGTGGAGGTGCTGGCGCAGGGATCGAATGGTATCGAAGCCGTGGAGTTGGTGCGCGCGCACAGGCCGGACGTTGTCTTTCTGGATGTTCAGATGCCCGGACTGGACGGGTTTGCCGTACTCAAGAAGCTACTGGACAAGAAGGTGGGTCTGCCGCATGTGGTATTTGCCACCGCCTTCGACCGGTATGCGGTGCGCGCGTTTGAGGTGAATGCGGTGGATTATCTGCTGAAGCCGTTCGACCGTAAGCGGGTCCTGAAGACGATTGAGAAGGTGCGGGCGAGGATCGATGCGAAGGCTGGGCAGGAGATTTCGGCGAGCGACGCCACGACCACCGACGCCCGTCTGGAAGAGCTGCTACGGCTGGTGGAGACGCGCACGCAACCGACACGGACCCATACGGGCAAAGTGATTGTGCGAGCGCAGGGGCGGCTTCTGCTGGTGGACCAGAGGGATATCTGCTTTGTGTCGATCGAAGGCGGGGCTATTAGCGTGGTCACGCGTGCGGTGGAGGGCCAGTCGAACTGCCGTACGCTGGAGGAGCTGATGGAGCAGCTCGACACAGATGCGTTCTGGAGGGCGCACCGCTCGTATATCGTGAACATCCAGCACATCCGCGAGGTTGTGCCGTGGTTCAAGTCCAGCTACCAACTGCGCATGGACGATCCCAAGAAGACGGAGATACCGGTGAGCAGGGCGCAGACCAAGCGTCTGCGAGAGCTGTTCAATCTATAAGTGTGAGCAGGCGCGCAGCTTTCGGCTCAGGGCATTCCGAGCCAGCCAATGCGATAGACGAGGCCGATGGTTCCGATGTCTGGGTGGACCTTTCCCGATACGGTTGGCCCGTCCCATATCTGGTACTGGCCATCGAGCTTGATCACGAAGTGGGTACTGAGGTCGATGTCGAAGCCCGCGCCTGGGGAGTAGATGTAGGATGTGGAGGCCTGGTAGGTGAAGTCGTTGAAGTTGTAACCGCCCGCCGCATACTTCATCTCGCCGCGTCCGAAGAGAAAGTCGCCATAGGGGTGCAGGCGACGACCAAGAAGGAAGTCCAACCTGAGGCCTCCCAGGACATCTTTCTGGGCGACGACTTTGCCATGGTCGATGGGACCGGTAGCGCGCAACTCCAGGATGGGACGCATCCCTTGCCGGGGTGAGAGAGCGAGGTCGAGGCCGACGGTTGCGCTGAGATTTCTGCTGCCGGAGAGCCCGGTATATACGCCCGAGACCCCGGTAAAGGCCGAGAGTGAAATATCCTGGGTTGCGGTGGGGCTGGCTTGCTGCGCCGTGGCAAAGCAGAGACAGGAAAGCGTTGCCAACAGCAACGTCAGCACCGGCACAATCTTGTCATGCTTCATCCCTTCGGGCCTCGTGCGCTCCACGGACTCCGCGGAATGGAACGCATCCCATCTACACATCATGAGATGCCGCCGAAGAGCGCAAAAATAACTTATCGGCCAAATTCGTGCTGCTCATCATAGGGGCATCGGCGATCGGGGTGCAGATGGGTCTTTATACGGGGCTGGGATTGCGCTCCTCGAACTGGCGTTGGTGCCAGTAGGGATAGATGAGCGGGAGCTGGCTGGCGGCGTCGAGCCGGGCGATCTGGTCTGGCGTCAGGCTCCAGCCGACGGCCCCGAGGTTCTGCTTCAGTTGCACGGCGTTACGCGCGCCGATGACGACGGTGGAGACGGTGGAACGGCGCAGAAGCCAGTTGAGTGCGATTTGGGGGACGGTTTTGCCGGTCTCGGCGGCGATCTCGTCGATGGCGGCGACAACTTTGTAAAGATGCTCTTCGGGAACCTGCGGGCCGATGTCGACGACCAATTGGGAGTTGAGGCGGCTGTCTTTCGGGATGCCGGTTTCGCGGCGGATTTTGCCCGTCAACCGCCCCCAACCAAGCGGCGACCAAATGAGTGCGCCCAGGCCCTGATCGAGCGCGAGCGGCATCAGCTCCCACTCGTATTCGCGGTTTAGCAGGGAGTAGTAGACCTGATGACCGACGTAGCGGCTCCAGCCATGACGCTCACTGACGGTGAGCGACTTCATGAGGCGCCATCCGGAGAAGTTGGAGCAGGCGATGTAGCGCACCTTGCCGTCGCGGACGAATTTGTCCAGGGTGTTGAGGGTCTCTTCGACTGGGGTGATGGAGTCGGTTTCGTGCATGTGGTAGACATCGATGTAATCGGTGCCCAGGCGCTTGAGCGAGCCTTCGAGAGACTGGGTGAGGTGATAGCGCGAGGAGCCGACGTCGTTGGGGCCGGGGCCGAAGCGGAAGGTGGCTTTGGTGGAGATTAAGACGTCTTCGCGGCGGAGGTGCTGGATGGCTGCGCCGAGTACGGACTCGCTTGCGCCGAAGGAGTAGATGTCGGCGGTATCGAAGAAGTTGAGGCCGGCCTCCATGCAGATGTCGACGATCTTGCGGGCCTCTTCCACGTCGGCTGCGCCCCACGCCTTGAAGAAGGCATCATTCTGTCCGCCGAAGGTTCCGCAGCCGAAGCACAGCTCCGGCACCTTGAATCCCGATCTTCCAAGTTGTCTGTATTCCATGTGAATAGGATGCTCCTTCTTTGGGAGTGGCTTCAACAGCACTGGTCAGGTAATTGCAGACAAAGCTCTAAAATTACGTATGCGAATTCGTCTGCTCGGAATCGTGATGTTGGTGTCGTGCTCTGCGATTGCGCAGAGCCATGCTACAGTCGCGTCGGGGAGCCAGACGTCTGCGATGCAGGCCGAACTTACGAAACTCGCGGCCGATGCCGTTTTGCTGCACACAGACCTCCCCGGTTTTGCTTGCAAGGAGACTGCTGTGAGTCAGGTAATCAAGGAAAACAAGCGCAACCCAAAGAAGGACAAGGTGACGGAGCAGGTTAAGTTCGTTGCCAATGTGCGTGCCGAGCGCTCTGCGGATGGCAGGCTCCACGAGTCCCTCGATGTGACCGAGACGAACGGCAAGCCCTACAACGGGCGCAGTTTCAACCCGCCCATGATGGTGGAGGGCGGATTCGACCAGTCGCTCGACTTTTTTCTTCCCGAGCGGCAAGCATGCTTCCACTTCACGCTGAGTGAAGGCAGGATCGACTTCGTCTCTCCGCCCGGCACCTTCGATCTCGCCGCATGCGGGGAGATGGGCGCTCCCCATGGGTTTGTTCTGTTCGATGAGGCCGGCAACGTGAGCCACCTGGAACGCCAAGTGCCGCCCGAGTTGGCGCGTGAGGTCCATATCGCTGACTTTGCTACCATCGATATTGTTCCCACAGAACTGGATGGGACGATGTATCCGCTACCGGCAAAGATGGTGGCCGAGGTGCCGAAGGATGGCGTGATTCTGCATTTTGAGGCCAGCTACACCGGCTGCCATCTGTTCAAGGCGATCAGTAAAATCCTGCCCGGCACAGCGCCAGCGCCGGAAGATGCGCCGGCGTCGTCGCATCCTTGACGCACGCGGTAGAATCTAAAGAGCGATGAATTGGACTGCTGCAGCTACGGTGAATACTCCCCGCGTGACGCGCTCGCGTCGCGATCAGCTCTAGCTGCGCTCACCACATCCCCCTATTTGCTGTTCCATGTTTAGTGTCCTGCGCGTAAAGTCCGTTGACGTATAGGACGGGCTTTAAGCCCTTGGTTCTATGCAGGTACGTTCCGTAGGCCTACGGCCCAGGCTGATATAGATCGGGCCTTCGGCCCTTGGCTAGTTCAAGATATTACGAATCACCGAATCAGGAGAAGCTGAATGTTCGATCGGCTGGATCAACTGGAAGCACGCTACGAAGAGCTTGGGAGGCAGATGTCCGACCCGACGCTGGTCAACGATCAGGAGAATTATCGCAAGGTGTCGAAGGCGCATCGCGATATCAAGCCGGTGGTGGAGAAGTTCCGCGAGTATCGCAAGATCCGAGGCGGAATTGCCGAGGCGAAGGCCATGCTGGCTGATCCGGAGATGCGCGAGATGGCGCAGGCGGAGCTGGACTCACTGGAGCCGCGACTGGCGCCGGTGGAAGAGGAGCTGAAGATCATGCTTCTGCCTAAGGACCCGAACGACGAAAAGAATGTGGTGCTGGAGCTGCGCGCGGGCACCGGCGGCGACGAGGCCGCGCTGTTTGTGGCCGAGGTGTTCCGCATGTATATGCGCTTTGCCGAGCAGCATAAATGGAAGGTGGAGGTGCTGTCGCAGACCGAGTCGGGGATTGGACATGGGCTGAAGGACGTGACGGCGATCATCGAGGGGACGAATGTGTATTCGCAACTGAAGTACGAATCGGGCGTGCATCGGGTGCAGCGCGTGCCGGAGACCGAGACACAGGGTCGGGTGCATACCTCGGCGATTACGGTTGCGGTGCTGCCGGAGGCCGAAGAGGTGGACATCAAAATTGAGGCGAAGGACCTGCGCATCGACACGTTCTGCTCGTCTGGGCCGGGCGGGCAGAGCGTGAATACGACGTACTCGGCGGTGCGGATTACGCACCTGCCGACCAATACGGTGGTGAGCTGCCAGGACGAGAAGTCTCAGATCAAGAACCGCGAGAAGGGGATGCGCGTGCTGAGGGCGCGGCTGTACGAGATGGAGGCGGAGAGAATTCATCAGATTCAGGCGAAGGACAGGAAGCAACAGATCGGCACGGGTGACCGTAGCGAGAAGATCCGGACGTACAATTTTCCCCAGAACCGGATGACGGACCACCGAATTGGGCTCACCAACCATCAACTGGCCTCGGTGATGGAGGGGATGCTACAGCCGACCATCGATGCGCTGATTGCGCACGACACAGCAGAGAAGCTGAAGGCGGAGACGACGGGGGAGTGAGGCGGCTCAGTAGAAGTCGGCGCAACTGAGGTAGTAGCCGCAGGTGCGGCAGACCAGCTTGCATCGGCTCTCGGCGAGGCGGGAGGAGCAGTTGGGGCAGAAGACGGAGTGGTGCTCATGGCTCAGCGGGCAGGAGTCCTGGTCGGATGGTTCGGTAGTGTGCGTGGCGTCCGTCTGCATGAGGGATAGCGTAGCGTAAAGCGACAACATTTTCATCCGGTATTCTTCGTCCTGAATGCGGATGGGAGCATCGAATGGGATACCGTTTGTATGGGCAAGCACTTCGTGCCGTTCTCGACGCTGCGCGTGAGGGCAAAAGCAGATTCGGCGCGGTAGAATTTTTATAGAAGCAACCAGGAGGGTGATTATGGATCGCAGTGCGAGTGCAGTTTGGAATGGCAGTTTGAAGGAAGGCAAAGGCACGATTTCCAGCCAGAGCGGCGCGTTGAAGGCGATGCAGTACAGCTTTGCGGCGCGCTTTGAGAGCGGCGTCGGGACCAACCCGGAGGAGTTGATTGCGGCGGCGCACGCGGGCTGCTTCAGCATGGCGTTGAGCGCGGAACTGGGCAAAGCAGGATTTACGCCGGACTCGATTGAGACGACGGCGGTGGTGACACTGGACCTGCACGACAAGCCGACGGTGACCAAGATCCACCTGACGACCAAGGCGAAGATTCCCGGCATCGACAAGGCGAAGTTCGACGAGATCGCGGGCGGTGCGAAGGCGGGCTGCCCGATCTCGCGGCTGCTGGCCGCGGCGGAGATTACGCTGGACGCGACGTTGCTGTAGGGTGCGATAGTAATGAGACGAGAGATGCCCGCCGGTCTGGTGGGCGTTTCCGCTTAATGGGCGTGGCGATGCACGTGGTGGGCGTGGGCGGCTTCCGGCTCTGGCGGGGCGGAGCAGCCGTGGGTGGTCGCGCAGCCAATGATCTCAAACTGAATCGTAGTGTGCGTGATGTGGAAGCGCTCGCGCAGGGCGCAGTTGATAGCGTCGAGGATGGAGGCTGAGCCGGAGACGGGCATCTCGCCGATGCAGACGTGGCTGGCCAGTGCGTGCGACGCGGAGCCAAGCGACCAGACGTGCAGATCGTGTACATCGAGGACGCCGGGGACGGCAGCTACGGCGGAGCGAATGTCTGGGAGTGAGAGGGCGCGGGGTGTGCCCTCCAGCAGGATATTGAGCGTCTCGCGGACGATGGACGCAGAACTCCACGCGATCATGGCGGCGATGAGGATGGAAAGGGCGGGGTCGAGCCAGGATGCTCCGGTGATGAGGATGCCCGCGCC